>Ga0172373_10001193_pt1 | contig 42261 bp, 40 predicted proteins | sample Lak10m_2_FD_114546 | JGI IMG/M metagenome (GOLD analysis project Ga0172373, IMG submission 114546) | Freshwater microbial communities from Kabuno Bay, South-Kivu, Congo - kab_092012_10m | ecosystem: Environmental > Aquatic > Freshwater > Lake | place: Democratic Republic of the Congo... | reverse complement strand
GAAAAATATTTTTTCCTACCCCGTCATTGAACAAGACGGCATGGTGTGGGTTTACCCATCACACGAAAAAACAACATCCCAGCCGCCGCGGTTTGAGTTTTTGAACGAACCCGGCTATACCCATTTCGTTACCGAACAATCCATGCCCTTCTCTCTGCCTGAAACGCTTGAAAACTTTTTAGATGCCACGCACACACACTTCGTTCATTCGGGTCTGATCCGTAGTGAAGGCAAACGTAAAGTGGTCAACATCACCATCACGCGAGAAGCGGATCGCGTTCACGCCGAATACAGGGACGAAGGTACACAGTCTGGCTTGATCTCGCGTCTTTTTGGCAGCGGCATAGATCGCAGCGTCGGGCGTTATATTTTCCCGTCCACCGCGCAATTGGAATACGGCGCAGGCTCACAGACCAAAATGCTCATCACCCTTTGCTTCACGCCCGAAACCGAAACCTCCCAACGTCTCTACGCCGTCGTCGTCGGGCGCGGACCGGCGCTCTTCAAACCCATCATCCAACTTTTATTCTGGCAGGCATACAAACAAGATAGACACATCCTGGAATTGCAAAAAAAGAATCTGCAAAAATTTGAAAAGGCGCAGTATGTCTACACCGAAGCGGATGTCCTCCTCCCGCACATTCTCCACCTCCTCAAACATGGACCTTCTCCCACTGCGCCCGCCTCCCCCCGAACCGTGAAACTGCTCCTGTAATCCTGACAGATGACCCCGCCTGTGGCTTTGCGTCCCAATCCCTTTATCTATGCTCGCATCGTTTCAGTTCCCATACTGTGGCTTTTCGCATGGATGAACTGGCAGCCCGCTCTCGGAATTGGCATCTGCCTCTCCGCCCTCACCGATGTTCTGGATGGCAGGCTCGCCGCAAAAGACCCCGCCTACGCCAACCCCAAACTCGACTCCTTTGCCGATAAATTTTTGACGGTCTCTGTTCTGCTGTGGCTGATCTTGCTCAAGCCTTTTTTATTCACAGATCATGGCGTTTGGGTCGCAATTGCTGGAATAACCTTTATATCTTCAAATCTCGTCAGCATCATAAAATTCAGAATGCCCACAACTTTGCATTTGTACTCGGGAAAATATGGCGGCTTGCTTCAGGCGGTCTTTGTTGTTCATGCATTTCTCTCTGCCGGATATAACCCGTCTCTGTTCTATATCGCCATGGCTGCATTTATTATTGCAGGCATCGAGGAAATTCTCGTTTTGCTGAAAGCAAACGAAATAGACGAAGACAAGATGATATCCATCCTGCCTTTTTTGAATGGATGAAGCGGAGTCGAAAGTCTCCCGACTTTCGAGCCTGACAACCCTTTTATATAATACAAGGCGGGCTGCGAGGAAAAAAAATGAAAAAGATCTGGCTCGCAATAAAAGGACGGTTCGACGCATTGCTCGTTTCTCCGCATCTGCCGGTCATTCTCGCCTTACTCTCAATTTTTTTGACCCTGCCGTCTTTATGGGTCGGCTTACAATTTGATGATTACTTATTGGAGCAATCTGTTATAGAATCGCCAGATACCGCCATAAATGACATGTTCATTTTCATGGAGGGTGATACCAAACAGGCAGAAAAATATATGGACGTGGGGATTTACCCGTGGTTCAACCTGCCGGAGGGCAAGAACGCATTTTGGCGTCCACTCAGCGCACTCACACACAGGCTAGACTTTACCTTTCTCCCCGCTCGACCTGCGATCATGCACGCAGAAAATATCCTCTGGTTTGCGTTGAGCATTTTGCTCGTCTCTCTGTTTTACCGCGAAATTCTCCCCGTGCCAGTGGCGGGTCTGGCAGCCCTGCTCTTCACCGTGGATGATGCTCACGGATACGCAGTAGGGTGGATATCGAACCGCAATGGGCTAATGTCCTTCGCCTTTGGCATTCTCTCCCTGTGGCTTTATCATCGTTACGCAACCCGCAAAAAAATAAACCTGCTTTTTTTGAGCACAGCCAGCTTTGCACTGGCGTTATTTTCAGCCGAGGCAGGCATTGCCATATTTGGGTATCTCGCCGCGTATGTATTGGTCTTTTGGGGAGTGTCCACACGGGCTTGGCTCACCTTGCTCCCGCATGGTTTGATTTTTAGCATTTGGGCATATTTCTACCGCCTCGGCGATTTTGGTGGCTGGGGCACTTCGTACATTGACCCTGTTCACGAACCCATTTCTTTTCTGCGGGCAGCCATTGAGCGTATTCCCGTCCAGTCGCTTGCTTTGTTTTTTCACCCGCCCGCCGAGTTTTATCCTTTTGTAACAGATGCAGGGTTGAAAGCCCTTTGGGTGGGCACGGGGATCGGCTTGCTCGTTTACCTTGGGCTTAATGTTTATCCACTCATCAGGCAAGATAAAAACTTGCAATTTTTATCCGCAGGAGCAGGGCTTTCTCTTTTGCTCAACAGTTCATCATTGCCCGCAAATCGTCTGCTTTTCTTTGCCGGGTTTGGCGGCTTTGCCATTCTCTCCAGTTTCTTGTTGAATGAAAAACCAGGTTGGGTAAAAAGACCTTTATGGGTTGTCCATCTTTTTATGGCAGCCTTGCTTTTACCTGTTACATCCCTTAGCCCTAAGCTGTTTGGAAACATTGAACATGCCGCCTTGAACGCACCGATAAAACCGACCGTGATCATTCTCTCTGCACCAAGCGCCTTTCATGCAGACTTCTTCAGCCTGCTCCGCGCTCGCGATGGGGCAAACGTACCAGAACGGGTTTGGTACCTGGGTGCGGGGTTATCTCCCATGAAAGTTGAGCGGACAGGCGAAAATACTCTCGTCATCCACGCTCTTGATGGATACATCTCCGGTTTTGATGCGGTCTTTCGCGGAGCAGATCACCCAATCGAAGCAGGTGAAATCATCGATCTGAGCGGATTAAAGATCACGGTTCAAAACCTGACCCGTGACGGTCGCCCCTCTACGGTCAGTTTTAATTTCGCTGAAGCCTTATCATCCAAAAAATATCAATGGCTGATCTGGCATGAAAATCGATTTGTTGAATGGCAAGTCCCCGCTGTGGGTGAAGCGATTGAAATACAATAAAAATTAAAATTGATGTTATGCGATTTTAACGGAGTGGGAGACCTGCCGAAAAATAAGACCCCGAAGGTTTGTTGAACCTTCGGGGTCTCTCATCTTCTTAATCTTCTTCGTGCCTTAATCTAGAGCCGCATGTGCGGCAGAATCTGTCGCTGCCTTTGGCTCTTGCGCCGCATTGCGGACAATACACACTTTCAGCGCTGCCTTCTGTGCTGGTGTGTGTGCGTTTACGGTGTTTGCCGCTGCCTGCCGAGCGCCGACCCCATTGAAAATAGTACGCCAACCCGCCGAGGATCATAATAACGCCCAATCCGCCGATGATGTAAGGTAGGCTGTTTGCCAACGATACCCGCCCAGGAGTATCTTCATTGACCGGTTCAGCGATCTGCACCGTTTGTGCCTGCGAAACAAGTGTATTGGTTGTCTTGGTGTAGTTTAAATTCAAGGAATATTGTTCGTTCGCCGCAAGTGAAACAGGCGCTCCATCGTAATACGTTAACCCATTGGAAACCTGCTGTGAAGCAAAGGTCGGGTTGAGGGTCAAAGAGGTCACATCCAACGGCTCAAGGAACAGGTATTGAAAATTCTCCACGGCATACCCGTTATCCCACACATACGAAAAGGCGCGTTCTTCGCCGTTAAAGGAAAGCGGCTGATAATACTCAAAGCGATGCGGCGTTACGGCTGAAACCGTCATGCTAAAGACTTTATATTCGCCTTCCATGGCAGGCTGTTCGTAGGGTACATTCACAAATTGCCCGCTCCCTGCGTCAGACGCCACAGCGATCAGATCGGCATCTGCGGGAATTCGAAAGGTTAACATGAAAGGGATGGGCGTTCCTTCCGAAACCGTAAAATCTACGATCACCAACATGCTGGCGTCGTCGTATTCGGGCCACAATTGAATGGTTGCATTTGAGAGTGTCACACTCTCTTGAGCAGATGCCGCAAGCGGAAACACCATAAGTATTCCCAGCATAAAGAACATAACAAATTTGCGCATGAGCGCCTCCGAACGGTAAGATTTTCTTTTATATTACCATGCGCCTTTTTATGGAGACAGACACGAAATCACCCGCCCATCTGGATGAATGTCATCCTTTTTTTGTTGTCAGGAATTACATAGACCTGACCAACTGCCAGCACGAACGGTTATACGGCGTTTGAATGCCATGCTCCTCGCCGCGCCGTGTCACCGCGCCGTTGATGGCATCCACCTCGGTGGGGGCTCCGCGTCGTACATCTTGAAACATCGAAGAAATATTATTCGCTGTCTTGTGCGCCACGTCTTCCACTGCCTCAATCGGGTTGGTAAATGGCAGGCTTACATTTTCAGCCGCCGCCACATCTGCCGCCTCCAATGCCAGCGCCCTCATCGCCTTGCGCGCCCACGGGTGAGATAGTAACTCGCCGTTCGGTACGCGCAGCATGGCGGTTAGTGGGTTGATGGCAGCGTTGATGACGAGTTTGCCCCAGATCAGCGACCGCGCATCTGGCACGACCTGCAAATTGAAATTGGATGAACGCAGAGCCGCCTCAAGCGGACCGAGAGCCTGATTCTGTTCCAGTGAAATGGTGCCCTCGCCGCCAATTTTTACAAGACCCGGTCCAAGCAGGGTGGCTCCAGTGGTGGTAATGCCAAGTGCGACGCGCCCAGCCCCGAGGTCCCGTGCGAGCGTTTCTCGGTTGCCAAGTCCGTTTTGCAGCGTGAGCACAATTCCATCTGGGGCGAGTATCCCCTTGAGTTTTTCCGCCACACGTTTTGTCTGCCAGGATTTTACAAGGATGATGGCGTGCCTGATGTTGGAAAGGTCTGCGGGGTTGTCTGTAGCGTGGACTTGGAACGAGCGTTCCTGCCCGTGTAGGTCTGACACCCGGGCGCCAAATTGGTTCAGAGATCGCAGACCATCTTTCCATGTGCCAAGCATGGACACCTGATGCCCAGCTTCACTGAGCCGCGCTGCAAATAAAGTGGAAAGTGCGCCCGTGCCTACCAATAAAATATTTTCTTTCATTTCATTTCACTTCCTTTTGAAAAGCTTCCCATTCTTCGTCGGTCATTTCGACCGTGTGTTCCACGGCAGGGAAATGTTTTGCTTCAACATCATGAATGTAATTTGCAAAGGCATGGTTCATCGTTTCATGCAGGTCGGCATACTTGCGCACGAACTTTGGCGTGAAGCGGTCGAACAGACCAAGCAGGTCGTGGGTTACGAGCACCTGTCCGTTGCAGCCTGAGCCTGCACCAATGCCAATGGTTGGAATGGAAATGTGTTTGGAGATGTACTCGGCAAGTTTCGCAGGGACTGCCTCAAGGACAAGGCTGAATGCCCCCGCCTCCTCAAGAATTTGTGCATCCTCCAGCAAGCGCTTTGCCGCTGAGGCGGTTTTGCCCTGCGCGCGAAAGCCGCCAAGTTGATGAACCGATTGCGGCGTAAGTCCAAGATGACCCATCACTGGGATGCCTGCACCTGTAATGGCACGGACGGCTTCTGCCCGTTCGCGCCCGCCTTCGAGTTTGACGGCGTCCATGCCGCCCTGTTGCAGGAAACGTCCGGCGTTGCGGAGCGCCTCTTGCACTGAAACCTGATACGACATAAAAGGCATATCGCCCACCAACAGCGCAGATTTTGCTCCGCGTGCCACGGCGCGGGCGTGGTGCAGCATTTCTTCCATGGTGACGGGCAGGGTGTTTTCGTAACCCAATACCACCATGGCAAGTGAATCGCCGACGAGAATGGAATCAATGCCTGCATTGTCCATTGCCATCGCGGTGGGGTAATCGTAGGCAGTAAGCATGGTGATCGGCTCGCCGCGTTCCTTCTTTTGACGGAACGTGAGAGTTGTCACCTTTTTGCGAGAATCGCGTTGTGACGTGCTGGTAGAGATCGTGGTTGTTGACAAGGTACCCTCCGGTAAAGGTAGAGTCCGATTTTCGCCTCATTCAGTTGCGAACAAGGGCATACTGCTCCCCTGATTGTGTATGCTTTCGATCGGGTGGTTGAGATTGTGCCGTCGCGTTCTCAAGGATACACGCGGCTTAAGCTATTATGACACGCTTTATGTAATTGGTTTATAAGAATTGATATCAAAAACTATCAGAAATTATTAACCCCGCAGGTGTTTATCCAGTTTCGCAAAATCCACTTTGGCGGTCATATCCAGATTGATCGGGGTGACGGCGATCATCTTTTTTGAGCGCATTATAAATGCGTCTGTATCATCCTGTTCATTTGGCAGGTTGTTTGCGCGGGCGTATCCCATTGGACCATGATCGTCCCATGAGCTGCGTTTGGCGGGAATGGGGTCGTAATACCGTTGGCGTGAAAGTCTTGCGATCTGCCACTCTGTTTGTTGTGTGGCATGGCTTGGTACTTCCACCTTTAAAAGGTCAACGCCTTCAAATTCTTTTTTCTCAAGCATCAGTTTTGCAAAATAACCGGTGAAATATCCTGCTGTTGAAAAATCGACTTCTTCAGAGTGACTTAAATGATGGTGCGGCTCTGTTTCCAATGAAACGGCTAAGGCAGGAAAGCCAAGGTTGGCGGCTTCCATGGCTGCTCCAACCGTGCCGGAAATGGTGATGCCCAGACCAACATTTTCTCCATAGTTGATGCCAGACACAACCAGGTCAGGTTTGTGGGGGACGATCTCAAGAATGCCGTGAAGAACTGCCTGTGCGGGTGATCCGCCAACGGCATACACATCCCATTCCTGACCATTGACCTGCACTTTTTCTTTTTTGATGATCCCATCTGAGGTGGAAGGCAGGCTGCGTCCCATGCCTGTGGATTGATGGCGCGGCGCGGCGACTGTCACATAACCGATCTTTGCGAGCTCACTGGCGGCTGCCCATAAACCAGGCGAGCGGATGCCGTCATCATTGGTGAGAAGAATATGCGGTTTTTTCTTTGTCATGGTGATGGATTATAAACAAAAAGGTTGTTTTTTCCCTTTTGTATTTGCGCATGACATCATGGATTGTGCAAAGTCTTACAACCTTAATGCGAAAAGCGCGAATAAAGGCGAATTTCGCAAAAACTCCTTTTCGTGTCATTCGCCCCATTTGCGTTATTCGCGTTAAGCCTTTTGCTCGAATATCAGCCCTCGATGGGGCGTGCGACCTACCAAAAATAAAAGACCACCTTATTCAGATGGTCTTGTGCTCCTGGCAGGACTCGGATTATCCCTCGATGGGGCGTGCGACCTACCAAAAATAAAAGACCACCTTATTCAGATGGTCTTGTGCTCCCGGCAGGACTCGGGTTATCCCTCGATGGGGCGTGCGACCTACCAAAAATAAAAGACCACCTTATTCAGATGGTCTTTGTGCTCCCGGCAGGACTCGGATTATCCCTCGATGGGGCGTGCGACCTACCAAAAATAAAAGACCACCTTATTCAGATGGTCTTTGTGCTCCCAGCAGGACTCGGATTATCCCTCGATGGGGCGTGTGACCTACCTAAAATAAAAGACCACCTTATTCAGATGGTCTTGTGCTCCCGGCAGGACTCGGATTATCCCTCGATGGGGCGTGCGACCTACCAAAAATAAAAGACCACCTTATTCAGATGGTCTTTGTGCTCCCGGCAGGACTCGAACCTGCGACCTATTGCTCCGCAAGCAAGCGCTCTAATCCACTGAGCTACGGAAGCGTTGTTTAAGCGAGCGGTATTTTACTGCATAGTATCCAACCGGTCAAGTGCTTGACGGCATCTCATCCTGCAAGTAAAATACGCATCGCTTTGCGGGAGTCGCCAAGTGGTAAGGCATCAGCCTTCCAAGCTGACATTTCGTGGGTTCGAATCCCATCTCCCGCTCTACTACTGTTCGGTGTCAAGTGCCAGGTCTCAAGTGTCACATGACACTCCCGCACTTGACACCGGACACTTTAATCACGGGCTCGTGGCGCAGCGGTTAGCGCAGGCGACTCATAATCGCTTGGTCGTAGGTTCGAATCCTACCGGGCCCACCACAAGAAAAAAAAGACCTCATGATAAGCCTATGCCTATCATGAGGTCTTTTTAGAAAAACAACTATGGCGCAGATGCTGCGCACCGAAACCCACGGCTTGCCCCGGCTGATTGCGGCTCGTGTTTATAGCGTTGAACTGTATAGATCTCATTTGCATCTGCGTCATACGCGCCGCTGCGCATAGACCGTTCAATGCCAGCCTCAGGCCCGGTGGGATTATCGTACACCTTCTCAAGGTAATAATCTGTGCTAAACCAGTCTGCCACCCATTCACGGACATTGCCAGCCATGTTCAATGCACCGTATGGGCTTGCCCCCGCCGGATATCGGTACACCGAAACAGGCTCCCCGATCAATGAGTCAACATAATTTGCCAAACGAGGCGTGGGCGGTTCGTCGCCCCAAGGATAGGTGAGATCATCCATTCCCTTTGCGGCTTTTTCCCATTCTGCTTCGGTAGGGAGGCGCCGCCCCGCCCAAGTGCAATACTCTACAGCCTGAAACCAATCCACGTACACCACTGGCAGGTTTCGATACGTCCACAGATCGTAATACACATTCTCGCTCAAGACCGGCTCTGCGCAAACACCCGCCTGTACACAAGTTTTGTACATGGCATTCGATACTTCAACCTGATCTATCCAAAACGCATGTAGGTAAACGGGATGGTCCGGCGAGTTGAAATCGGGTTTGCCGGGCTTGCCCATTTGAAACTCTCCTTCAGGAACATACACCATCACCATTCCATCAACCGGCGAGGTCTTCTTATCAATGGGCTTGATCCGTCCCCAGTCGTTCAGATTGTAAGCGGCTATCTCGAAACGAATTTTCAACTCGGTTAAAGTGCCTGCATCATACGACTTCTTTAATCGAAGGAGTACATCTGCATTCAGCATCAAAGCCGCAGAGATCACAGCAACGATCAAAATTAGGAAAAATAAAAACAAACGTTTTGTACGTTTAGACATTAAAAAATAACCTATCCAAACCTATCCAAAACCCGATACCAAAGTTTACCCACATTTACAAACCAGGCATTTTCACGGTAGGGGGGAATAAAAGGCATGTTCAAATTTGCAAAGGGATTGTTACTCGGCAAACCCAAAACCCCGTTTGCCATTTGCTGCCCAAGATATGTTGCCAGCGTAACCCCATGCCCTACATACGCCATCGAATACCAAACACCATCCGAAGTCTGCCCGGCGTGTGCGGTTTCATCGAGAGTCAGCGCCAACGTACCGCTCCAGAAATAATCCAGTTTGGTATTCGCTAACTCGGGGAAAATGTTAACCATACCTTTTTGCAGTGCATTGATATTTCTTTGCGGGCTAACCCCGCGCAGTGTTAACTCGCCGCCCCACGTCATGCGCTTCTCTGGTGAGAGACGGTAATACGCCAAAATATGGCGGGTATCGTATGCCACACGATTGTGAGGAATTAACTTCTGTGCGAGTTCATCATTCAACGGCTCCGTGGCGATCACATAGCTTTCACCCGGAAAGACCTTCAAGCGGAATTGTGGGATGAGTTTCCCCACCCAGGCATTTGCGGCAACGATCACATCCTTCGCCTCGATCACTCCCGCTTCTGTATAGACTTTGAACTTGATCCCGTCCATTGAGCCTTGTACCCGCTCGATATTTTGTACCCGCACCCCTTCGTGGATGTGCGCCCCTGCGCGGACTGCCGCCTCTGCCATGCCGCGCACGAACTTGGCTGGCTGCACCGAGCCGCTGCGCGGATTGACCATCACGCCGTGGTAGGCATCTGTGCCAAGCTCACTGCGCTGTTCATTTTTATGAATGATCTGCACATCGAAATTTGCCACTTCTTTCAACAGTTCCTGCTCACGTTTGAAGCGTTCAAAGTGGGCAGGTTTTGATGCGGCTTCCACGCTCCCGCAGCGGGTGTGATCGCATTCGATGTTTTCTTCCCTGACGATCCGTTCAACTGTGTCCGCAGCTTCCATTGCGGCGAGGAACATTTCTTTTGCCAGGGTTTTTCCATGCTGTTTCACGATCTCGGTCAGCGTGTAATGCAGGCAGGAGAGCGCCTGCCCGCCATTGCGGGAACTGGCTTCATAACCGATGGTCTTCGCTTCGAGCAAGGTTACATTTGCGCCATGCTTTGCTAATTGCAATGCGGCAGATGTCCCTGTGAACCCGCCGCCCACCACAACAACGTCTGTTTGGGTGGGAAGCGGACTTCCCGCGTAAGACTTGGGTTGTGGGGCGGTTTCCCACCAAAGGCATGTATGTTTGATCATAGAATATATTGTTGGGTAAGAGTGGATATCTCTACCCAAAAAACTATGCTACCCTAAGAATTGTGAGGCTAACACAAAAACGGTGATGATCGTTAATTGAGCCAGCGGGTAGTAACTGGCTTTATCGAATAGGGCGGCTGCCTTGCGTCCTTCGTGAGATTGAGATAGCTGATACCCGGGTTTTAAGAGGAGGAAGAATCCGGCGATGGCGCTTGCCAGAAGGTAGGGCCAGCCCAACGTCAGGGGAGAGGCGTTGGGTAGAAACATGCTGACGATGACGGTGATTCCCAATGTCGCTACAACCATCAGCCCTGCTTTTTGCGTTCCAAAATGGATGGGAATGGTTTTGGCGTGGACACGCTGGTCTTCGACCGTGTCGTTCCAATCTGCAGGGATGTTTTGCCCGCCGATCTCCCAGAAGAAAACCCAGGCGAGGATGAGCAGGACAAGATAAGGTGAGGGAGATTGGTCGACAACGAAGATCGCAGCGATGGGTCCGCTGGATTTGACCAACCCGCTGACAAAGGTGCGCAGGTAGGTGATTTTGAGAAGCAGGCAGTAGATGACTTCGAGGATGGCGGCTGCGATCAGGATGACGACAATGGCGGGGTTGAGGTAGTAGGCGCCGATCAATGCAATGATGAACCACCCTGTGAACCAAAGCCAGCCGCTGCTGTAGCTTAAGATATTTTGCGCCAATGGGTAGCGCATATCAGAGGCTTCGACGGAATACCCGGCGTTAATTCCGCCGCTGAATTTTTCCTTGTCTACGATGATGCCGACAAGGTCGTTGAGCGCATAAATTGCGGTGTAGGCGGCAAAGGCGGTGAAGATCGAAATGAGTATGATCTGCCAGTGTGGGAAAGAGCCAAGCCATAACAAGGCGACAAAGCCGGGACCGGCAAGGTCTAGAACGCCGTGGGTGGTTCTGGAAAGGGCGAAAAATTTCTTCATGAATTGCATCCTCCGCGCGTGTTAACTATTCTTGATGAAATGCGCCATGTAGTTCACGTCTTCTTTTTCGTGCGCGACCTTGAACTTGCCGTTGAACGGATTGTACATTAAGCTGGCGATCCTTGAAAATTCAAGCCCGTTGTTCTTTGACCAGTTCTTTAATTCCACAGGGCGGATCAGTTTGCTGTAGGTGTGTGTTCCGCGCGGCAATAATCGCAGGATGTATTCGCCGCCAACAATGGCGAACAGGAATGCTTTGGGGGTGCGGTTGATGGTGGAGAAGAAGATGTGCCCGCCTGGCTTTACGGCTTTTACGCAAGCGGCAATGATCTTTTCCGGTTCCGGCACATGTTCGAGCATTTCCATGCAGGTGACGACATCATAAGTGCCGGCGCGTTTTTCGGCGAGGTCTTCCACACGCTCGTACAGATATTCGATTTCAAGCCCTTCTTTTTTTGCGTGGTGATTGGCTGCTTGAAGTGAGAGTTCTGAGAGGTCTGTTCCGGTGACTTGTGCGCCCTGCCGTGCAAGTGCTTCAGAGAGAATGCCGCCGCCGCAGCCTACATCCAGAATTTTTGGGCTGCGGGTGGTCAGCTTTTCCATAATAAAGTTGGTGCGCAGCGGGTTGATGACATGCAGTGTCCGCATTTCGCCTTTCAGGTCCCACCAAATCTGGGCAACCTGATCGAACTTTTCGATCTCTTTGTTATCGACGTTATTTAATGTTGTGGTCATGTTTTATTGTTATCCAATCTTCTAAATTTTTTAGTGAGAGTTCAACTTCATCCCTGCAAATATCGTTGATAAATACACATTCGCCCAGTCCGTTTGGCAGCGGCACACGCTGCTGCCGGTTGCGATGGTATGTGCGTTCTTCCAGCGATTCCCACAGTGTTTGCGGGTCTAATACAGAGGTGTTCAATACGATGCCCAGTGAGGCGAGTAACTGGAAAATTCTGCCGGTCTCTTCATCGGAAATCAAGTTGCGGTTTTTTGCGATCAGTACCGAGAGGACAATATCCAACAATACGGCTTCTCCGTGAAGCAGGTGAGCTTCGTGATGGGTTTCCAAGCCATAGCTAAATGTATGTCCAAAATCTACTTTGCGCGCCAGTTCTTCTTCAAAGAGATTTGGTTCCAATTCTTCCAACATGCCTGTGATCGCGCGGTCTAGAATTGCGCCGCCGCGTTCATCTTGGAAGTACGTGTCTACGCTGTATGCGCCGTCTGCTTCCAGCATCTGAAATAATTGGGCATCCTTGATAATGGCTAATTTGATGATCTCGCAAACGCCGTTCAAGATGTGTCGTTTTGGAAGTGTGCCGAGCAGGGAGCGATCCAGTAGTACCATTTTGGGCGGAGAAAAGGAACCGAGGCGGTTTTTGTACTCGTCAAAATTGATGCCGGTTTTAATGCCGATGGATGCATCTATGTACCCCATCAGGGTGGTGGGAATTTTGATGTGCGGTACGCCGCGCCGGTAGGTGCTGGCGACAAACCCAATGGTGTCTGTTAGAACGCCGCCTCCAATGGCGAGGATGGGTTCATCCCTGCGGTGGATCGGGAAGGCATCCAATTCTCTCACGATGGAAAGATAGCTCTCGATCGTTTTGTTGTCTTCGCCGCCGCGAAAGGGGATGATCTTCGCTTCGACTTCATTAAAATGAAAATAATCCCGTATTTTTTCGGAATACTTCTCGTAGACATAATGATCTACGACTACGAACCTGCGAGCCCCATTTCTTTTTCCAGCGGATAATAATGATGGGTTTTGCGGGTGAAACAAGTTGTACGAATTTACAACTTCATAACTGATGGTCTGTTGGTGTTTTACACGCCATGTTTCCGTTCCGTTCGTCATACCACTTGTCGCCAGTTGGATTTTGCATCCAACACCCTCCTTGCAAGCATTTGCGCAAGTTCCAGGCTGTGATTTTTATAATTACCGCATTGCTCAATGTTCACATACGGCACTTCGCTGGCAACCAGAACGTCGTTCAGAATGTTCTCGTAGACGTTGCATATCTTTTCGGCATTTCCTTCATTGAAGAGGACAAGGTAAAAACCCGTCTGGCAGCCCATCAAACCAATGGAAATAAAGTTTTGAGGCATGTATTTTTGAAAACCATACAACAGAAAATGTTCGTATGAATGCATTTCTGTGGAGGAGAGGAAGGTGGTATTAGGCAGGTTGATGCGCAAATCAACTGCAAACACTGCGCCGCCAGATGGTCCTTCTGTGACCGAGCGCAATTTGACATGCGGCGCCTTTAAAATGCGGTGATCCAATTCCCCGACTGTGGCGGGGTTCCAGCCGAGTTGCTCGACGTTTACCATAAATAACGTACTCCTGTATCTTAGAAAAACTTTTTACAAAAATTTAGAAAGGTGTGTGTAGCTATCGTTTAGCGCCTTTTCCCACGATTGGACATGATGGTAAAGCTCAACAGATGCATAGCCGGAGAAACCGCCATCTTTCAAGGCTTTGAAACTACCAGCGAAATCCATGGTGCCTTCGCCGGGGATTTCATGGAAGTGAACAATACCGGTGAGGGTGTTTGCCACCATTTTATCCATCAACAACTTGCCGTCTTTGTCATTTGTGCTGCGAAGGTAGATGATGATGGGACGCGCCCTTTCGAGCACATCATACGTCAGCCCGGGGACAGAGATGAGGTAGGTGAAAATTTCATCATCAAATGGGGTTGCCCCAGCGAACAAGGTTCGATAATCTACATAAGTGGGGGCTTGTGAAATATTCACCGACCCCAAAATGGTATCAATGCGTTTCACCTGTTCATTGCCAGGTTTTTCCCCTTCATAAAAATACATGGGGTGATCGGCATCGACCAGCAAGTATTCTGCATTGTCGGGAAAGTAGATCAAATAATGGGCAAAACCCAGGTCCAATTTCATCTGGTCAGAATATTTCAGGATTTTCAGGTTGTATCCTTCCTGCGCATCTGAAATGTGAAGGAATCTTGCGAGGGGGGCGGCTTTCGCCAGTGTGCTGAGATAATCCTGCTCGGAGCAGAAGTTGTGGCACAGATCGAGGTGGAGTTGGAACTTCGGCGAGTTGATCTCGTGGACAAGGTCCATGCCTTCCTGCAATGTCTCTATGTGCATCCCCGGCTCCGGCTCGATTAGAAGCGTGATGTCTTCATCATCCCGAACGAAATTAAGGCATTGATGGATGCTATCCACCAGTAATTCATGCGGATTGACGGATGGGTTGCTGACATGCTCGTCACGGATAAAGCCGCTTCCAAATGTGACGAGGGGAATGCCCATTTTTCGAGCAAACTCGACCCCGCGCCGAACAAGATCAATACGGCGTCTTCTGCCTGCATAATCGGGCGCCATCAGAGACGGTTCGTGAGGTCTTTGCGGTGTGAAAAAATGAGAGGCGGTTGCGACACAGGCGGGTTTGACATTGACCGTTTCAAGCCGTTTCTTAATGGCTGAAACATATTCGTCTGTGATCTCGAACGGATTGAACTGGTCTCGATGGAAGGCTAACTCGATGCCGGGGTACCCCGCCTTGTCCACTTCGGTGATCGAGTCCAGAAATGACAGGTCGGTCAGTCCAAAAGTGCTGTAGCTGAGTTTTATCATGATCTTTCCTCTGAAATTGGTTCAACTTGCCGTGCTGCGCATTAATAAAGGTTTTTTTCAAAAACTAAACGGAAATTTGAGCCCGGAGTTGAGATTTTATGGTTTGACTATCTGACAGTTTGCGATTTTACCACGCGGCGGTTTAAAATTATTTTGTCCAAACGAGCTACTTAATGGAGCGTCTGTGCGTATTATAAAAAACATCACTGGATGTTTTTGACAAATGCCGGTTTGCCAGGTAGACCGCGTTCCCCAAAAAAAAGTCCCTTTTTCGGGACTGGGGAGAAGGAGGAAATATGACGCTCTAAAAAAAACTGAGTCACACAGCCTGCTGCATAAAGGAACTTTTCAGACGAGAATTTCGTCCTTTGTGCAAACCAAAAAATGGGTAGATCAACCGGACGCCGCCGGTTGATCTTCTCTGTTGTCGCATCTACAATCGAATAGGAGAAAAGAAATGAATACCTTACGCAAAGCATTTGGCTATTGTGGTGTGTTTTTGCTGTTGTTTTTGGCAGCCTGTGGATCCCCCGCTACCACCGAAGCCCCCGTTGAATCCGAAACCTATAATTATGCTCCTGCCCCTACTGCGGGTGCAATACCGTTTGCGGCTGAAGCGCAATCTTCAAATGCTCCTGAACAAGAGGAGCCCTCGTCTGCTGCGCAGGATGAAGTCAGTAACGAACCGTATGACATGTTTTTTGAAGATTATGGCGTCAACCCTGCCATTGATACAGAAGACGATAACCTTTCCACCTTTGCCCTGGATGTGGATACCGGTTCCTATTCTGTGATGCGAAACTATCTGAACAATGGCAGTCTGCCTCCTTCGGAATCTGTGCGGGTTGAAGAATATGTCAACTACTTTGAGCAGGGATACCCCAACCCGCCCCTGCATCAGGCATTTGGTATTTATGTGGATGGTGGACCCTCGCCTTTCACCCAGACAGACCGCTACGACATGATCCGCATCGGAATTCAAGGATTTGATATCTCTGAGGATGAACGCAAAGACGCCGCTCTGACCTTCGTGATCGATATCTCCGGCTCAATGGATATGGATAACCGCCTCGGCTTGGTGAAACAATCACTTGAAATGCTGGTGGAGCAGTTGCATGATAACGACACAGTGAGCATTGTGGTGTACGGCTCAGAAGCTCGTGTGGTGTTGGAGCCCACTCGCGGGTCAGACTACCGCCGAATCCTTTCTGCCATCAACAAACTGGAACCGGAAGGCGCCACCAACGCCGAAGCCGGTCTGCGGTTGGGGTATCGCGTGGCAATGGAAGCCTTCATGCCGGACGGAATCAATCGGGTAATCCTCTGTTCAGATGGCGTGGCAAACGTCGGCGAAACCGGACCCGAAGCCATCCTCGATGAAATCAATCACTATGTTGAAGAAGGCATTACATTGACGACCGTCGGTTTTGGTATGGATAATTACAATGACACCCTGATGGAACAGCTTGCCGATAACGGCGATGGTTTTTATGCCTACGTGGATGATCGTGATGAAGCCCGCAAATTGTTCATTGATGAGATCACTGGCACACTGCAAACCATAGCCATGGATGCCAAAGTGCAGGTGGAATTCAACCCGGATGTGGTGCGAAGCTACCGCCTGGTTGGGTATGAAAATCGTGCTGTAGCAGATGAAGACTTTCGTGATAACACTGTGGATGCAGGTGAAATTGGGGCAGGGCATTCTGTGACAGCGTTGTACGAGATCAAACTCAACCCCGAAGCATACGGACGCATTGCCACAGTGTACATGCGCTGGCAGGACCCGGACACAAGCCAGGTTGTGGAGCTTTCAAAGGATTTCTTCACCGAGGAACTCGCGCGTGATTTTGATAGAGCCGACCCCTATTTTCAACGCGCAGTTATTGTTGCCGAGTACGCAGAAATTCTGAAGGAAAGCTACTGGGCGGAAGGCAGTTCAATGGATGATGTTTATGACGAAGCCCGCCGCCTCGAAGATGAACTTCGCCGCGACTACGACATGGACGAGTTGGTTGAATTGATGAAGATGGCAAGGCGATTTGTAGATTGAGATAAAAAAGCAGCCCCGAATTTCGGGGCTGCTTTTTTATTGGAGATGAAGTCTTTTACTTAAGCTCATGAACAACGTTTCCGTTTACCACGGTTAGCGCGGCACGTGCTTGTAATATGTCTTTTGGATTCATGGCAAAGAGATCGTGCGAGAAGAGCACCAGGTCTGCCAGATACCCTTCCTTCACCTGTCCCTTTTCATTTTCCATAAACTCGGCATAGGCTGCATCGCGTGTGTACCCGATGATAAGTTCTTCAATCGTCAGAGTCTGGTCGGGTGCGCCTTCCACCCATAACGCACGATTCAACCCGCTGTTGAAATTGATCATCGGATCGTAATTTGCGACCGGCCAATCGCTGCCCAGGGCAATTGCGCCCGTGGCATTGAGCATGGTTCGCCACGCAAATGAGAGATGCCAGCGCTGCTTGCCAACGCGTTCGGGCCACACATCGCCGTCATTCGTGTTGAGCGGAGAATGGCTGGTCTGCATCGAGGCGAGGACATCCAATTGTTTGAAGCGCGGCAGGTCATCGGGATGAATGACCTCGATATGCTCTACACGGTGACGGCTATCCCGCTTCCCATTGGACTTTTGGACTGCCTCGTACCCATCGAGCGTTCGCCTCACTGCACCATCTCCGCAGCAATGGACAAAGATCTGCAATCCCATTTTGTCGCACAGGGTTGCCATACGGGTAAAGTGCTCCAACGAGTAGATTCCATCGGGCTTGGCATTTGGGTCGTCAGCGTACGGTTCAACTGTGAGCGCCGTGTATGATTCCCATACGCCATCCATAAAGAATTTAGCGGCGCCGCCGCGCACAAACTCCCCTTGTACTTTTGCCATCTCGGCGGCTTCACCGAGCATTTCTTCTGTGGTTTCAGGCAGAACATGAAATGGCTCATACACGCGGACGGTCATTTCGCCTGCATCTTCCACGGCGGCGAAGGTCATGAGTTCTTTCATATCGCCGTTCATGTTGTGGACGCTGGTGACGCCGGTGGCGTTCATGCGAGCCATGACCATTTTGAGCAGCTCACGTTTACGGGCTTCACTCGGTTCAGGGATCAGGTCGGAGACCAGGTCCATGGCGGTTTCCCGTAGTTCACCTGTGGCGATGCCATGTTCATCGCGGACGATCACCCCATTCCCTTCGGCTTCTTTCCCCGGCTGGAGAATGCCCGCCATCTCAAGCGCTTTGGTATTTACCCATGAGGTGTGACCATCATAAGCGTTGATGTAGATGGGTCTGTCTGCAATGATCTCATCCAACTGCTGGCGGGTGGAAATGATGCCGTATTTGATCCCGCGCCCGTCCACCCATTTGGCGGTCTTGTTTTCTTTAGCGAATTTCCTCAATTCGGTTGAAACATCGCTTGCCGTTTTTGCTTCATATAACTGGGCGCTGCCTGCCCAAATCGCCCCCCAAAGCAGGTGGAAGTGAGAGTCGATCAACCCTGCGGTGAGGGTGTGACCCTGTCCATCTATAACGCGGGTATTTTCATCTTTGAATTTTTGTGCGCCTTCATTCGTCCCCACAAAAACAATGCGATTTTCTTTTACGGCTACAGCTTCTGCGCTGGGATTTTCCTTATCGCTGGTGAATATCTTTGCATTTTCTATGATGAGATCGGCTTTTGTTTTCATAATGACTCCTCGTGTGGCTGGCGGGCTGAATATACATTATCCGCACGTGGAGGGCAAGCTGTTTTTTTTGTAGTACGACATTAATGTTGTACTACAGTAGAACTCTTGCAAAAGTCAATCGTAGGTCAGGCTTTTAGCCTGACGCCTTCTTGAAATTTGATACATGGCGGGTTGAAAACCCGCCCTACAAATACTTATGCAAGAGGTCTAGTATATAATCGCGGCATGGTTGAGAGAAAAAAAGTGGTTGTTGCCATGTCTGGCGGCGTGGATTCATCGGTTGCCGCCGCTTTATTGAAGGAACAGGGATACGACGTTACCGGCATGATGATGCGCCTGTGGAGCGAGCCCGGCAAGGAAGAATCGAACCGTTGCTGCACGCCCGATTCTATGGCGCAGGCGCGGCGTGTAGCGGGAATTTTGGATATTCCCTTTTATGTGGTGGATGCCAAGGAAGTTTTCCGTGAAACGGTGGTGCAATATTTTCTGGATGGATACGCCAACGGTGAGACGCCGAATCCGTGTTTGATGTGTAATCGTCAAATTCGTTGGACCTTTTTGCTAAACCATGCGCTGGCTTTGGGGGCAGAGCTTATGGCGACGGGGCATTACGTCAGAATTCAGGATACAGAAGGTGGATTGCGAAATTTACTTCGCGCCGTTGATCATTCCAAAGACCAGTCTTACGTCTTGCATGTATTGGGACAGGAGAAGTTGAAGCACGCGCTTTTTCCGGTGGGGGAGTATCCCAAGCCTGAAATTCGTGCCATTGCCGAACGCTTTGGTTTACCGACCGCCTCTCGAAAAGATTCGCAGGACCTTTGCTTTTTGGCTGGTGAGGACTATCGAAACTTTCTTCAGCGCAATGCGCCAGAAATGTTAAAGCCGGGGAATATTGAGACCCCTGAGGGTAAGCTCATCGGTGAACATAATGGTTTGGCGAACTACACCATCGGTCAGCGCAAGGGGTTGGGAGTGGCTTCGCCTGTGCCGTTGTACGTTATTACAAAACAGGCGCAGAGTAACACGCTTATTGTTGGCACACAAGAGCAGATGGGCACAACTGAATTGATCGCCCGTGATGTCAATTGGGTGAGCGGCGCGATACCCGCTGAGCCATTCCGTGCGGATGTGAAAATTCGCTATGCAGCCAAAGAGGTCCCAGCGTGGGTCACGCCAATGGAGGGCGACCAAGCCAGGGTTACGTTTGATGCGCCTGTGCGAGATGCGACGAAGGGTCAGGCGGCGGTATTTTATGTGGGTGAGAAAATGCTTGGCGGTGGAATTATCCAATAAATTATAGCTTGCGCGTAGTCAGACAGAAAGCGTCTTACATACGTGATTTGGATTCCTGAAGTTCTACTTCAGGTAACGTTGCCAAAAGTAGAACTTCGGGAATCCTTTTGTCTTTTTAAGACTTTTGCAAGAGGTCTAATAGAACTCTTGCAAAAGTCAATCGTAGGTCAGGCTATGTACCCGTAGGGTATTTAGCCTGACGCCCTCTTGAAATTTGATACATGGCGGGTTGAAAACCCGCCCTACAAATACTTTCGCAAGAGGTCTAATGTAAGATTGGAAAGTAAAAAAGGAGAGTGGCACCTTGTACACTAACTTTTATATTGAGATTTTTGGGGAGGGGGGCTTATGAACATTCCCAGCATCCTTTTTGGTTTGGTTGTTGCGTTTCTTTTTGGGGCTTTGTTTCATGCCATTCGCGGCGGAAGTGGCTGGCGTTTGTTGCTTTCGCTGCTTCTTGGTGCGCTTGGTTTTACGCTTGGGCAATTTGCAGGGATATGGTTTGGCATAGCGTTGTACCCTTTTGGGAATTTAGATCTGGCGACAGGGGTGATAGGAAGTTTGATAATTCTCATCCTCGGCGATTGGTTGAGCCGTATTAAACCGGCAAATAAAACAGGTGTATAATCCCCGCCCGTTGTGGCTGTAAGTGAAAGTGAGTAAATAAAAATGGAAATTATTAATAACGCGTTTGATTTGTTCCTGCACCTTGATGAATATTTGCAGACGATTATTACTACTTACGGGGCGTGGACGTATGGAATTCTTTTTACGGTGATCTTTGTTGAAACAGGCTTGGTGGTTATGCCTTTTCTGCCCGGCGACTCGCTTCTTTTTGCGGCGGGTACGTTTGCCGCACTTGGTTCTCTTAATGTATGGAGCATGATCGGTCTGCTGGCTGTTGCGGCTGTGGCAGGAGATGCGCTCAATTATTCCATTGGGCATTACCTCGGCGAACGTGCCTATACTATCAAGTGGATCAAAAAGGAATATCTTGATAAAACCCATGCTTTCTTTGAAAAGCATGGCGGTAAAGCCATTTTTCTTGCGCGTTTTGTGCCCATTGTGCGAACCTTTGCGCCCTTTGTGGCAGGGATTGGACACATGTCTTATTCCTATTTTGCAACCTACAACGTGGTGGGCGGAGTGATGTGGGTGATCATTTTTTCATTGTTGGGGTATTTCTTCGGCAATATTCCATTTGTGAAGGCGAATTTTGAGCTGGTAATTGTTGCCATTATTTTTGTTTCTGTTGTTCCGATGATCTTGGAATGGTGGAAGTCTCGCCGAAGTTCGCCTGCTGTTTAATGCTTGTCTCGAACTTTCCGGCTGTGAATGGATATTGCAGTTCTTAATATTTTGAAGAGGTGAATACAACCATGGAAAATAATAAAAAAGAAAGATCGTGGATGGACCATTTCTGGATCAGTGCGCGCGGATTTGCCATGGGGGCGGCAGATGTTGTGCCGGGCGTTTCTGGCGGCACAATGGCGTTTATTTTGGGTATCTATGATGAACTACTCGAGTCCATTAGTTCAGTAGATATGCTTTTTATTCGCCGTGTTTTAACCTTCAAGTGGAAGGAAGCGTTTTCTACCTTCCCATGGAAATTCCTGCTTGCGCTTGCCTTGGGCATCGGCACCGCCGTGCTTACTCTTGCTCATGCTTTGCATTGGACGCTTGAAAATTACCCTGTATACATTTGGTCATTCTTTTTTGGCTTGATCATTGCATCCATCATTACTGTTCGCACACGTGTACAAAACTGGAGCGTGGTGAACATTCTTGCGGGGATGGCATCTGCGGTTGGCGCCTATATTTTGGTGGGCTTGACCCCATCTGAAACGCCTCACACGCCATTGCTGCTCTTTCTGAGCGGCGCCCTGGCAATTTGCGCCATGATCCTCCCCGGTATTTCAGGGGCTTTCATCCTGGTGCTTCTTGGAAAATATACTTTTATTCTGGGCGCAGTTAAAGATTTTGACCTGGTGACCATTGCCATTGTAGGTGTTGGTGCAGTCACAGGGCTTTTGGCTTTCGTCCGCCTTTTGCGCTGGATGCTGCATAAAAACCACGACCTTGTTGTGACCATTTTGATCGGCTTCATGGTGGGTTCACTCCGCAAGGTTTGGCCTTGGAAGATTTTTGAACCGATCAGCGAAACCTTTGTAAAGGAAACCAACTTTATTCCGTCTGCTTTCAATGGCGAGGTTGCCATTGCCATTCTTCTTATGATCCTTGGAGTGGCTCTGGTGCTGGTGATGGAATACTTTGCCAATCGGCGCAGCCCTGATGCATCCTGAAACATCACAGGCTGGGTAAACCCCAGCCTGTTTTTTTATGAAATATCTTGCCTTTCTTTTTACCCTCTTCATCATTCTAGTCGTCATCCTTGCAGATATTAATGCCTTCCCGCCATTCGTTCGCCGCTTCTATGATTTTCCAAATGGGGATAAGGTCGGACACCTCGTCCTTTTTGGACTGCTCAACTTTTTCCTCACCTCAGCATTTCTCTCCCGCTTCAAACCAGACCCGAAACAGGTTGCCCTTTCAGTCGGCTTGATCCTCGCTTTAGCCATCGCCGCCGAAGAATACTCACAACAGTATTTCTCTGCCCGCACCTTCGACCTGGTTGATCTTACAGCCAGTTATGTTGGAGTGGTTGTTGGAGGTTGGGTGGCGTTGCGATTAAAAAAGTGACAGTCACCTTTAAGGTGACTGTCACTTACTTTTCTTACGGCTTCAAAATCAAATGCCCTTCGGCATCATCAATAATGGACTCTTGATCCCACCACATGGGGTAGTATTCCACCCCAGCCCAAAGCGGAGCCATATCGATATAGTGCGGGTGATACGCGTGACCCGATTGCCCGGTGGTGTGGACGGTGACCGAATCATTCAGGTCGTTAATATCCACGATCATGCGCATCGAGGGGAGCCAATCTACGAAGAAGCCGGAGCCCACATCCCAGCCGGTGGCGTTGACGATGCTCTGCCCGCCGCTGGTTTCGAATGGTCCACGGTTGAAGAGGTCTTCGATCAGGAACACGCCCGATTTGCCCAAAGTGCCGTTCTCAAACGTGGCGGTGTGCAATTCGCCCCAATGCGGCCACTTGGCGGGGTCTTTGCCATATTGGTCTTCCATTTGAGACACCGTTTCCACCAGCGAAGCAATAAAAATTTCATCACGGGTTTCAACCACATCTTCGGTGGTTTTATCATCCCAGAAGAAGTTATCGGGTTCGGGCAGCAAGAGGCGGAAGGTTTCAAAATTCTGTGAACCGCCGCTGACAGAGTTCTTCTCCGGCAAATTGTCGTTGAGGGTGTTCTGGTCTAAATTCCACCAGAAGGTTTGGAAGACGGCACACGCCTGAGAATCGGCATTGCAGACCGTATCCCAATTCTTCATTAGGTCGAGGGCGTAGGCTTCATTGGCAGAGGCGTCTTTGTATTCGATCTCATTCCAAATCGGGATGATGCTTTGCGCGTTCAGGTCGGTGCTGTCGCCTTGCATGGCTTGCAGGTAGGCTTTGTCGATCTTGCCGGGGGCAGATTCGATCATATCCACAATGCGTTGGGCGCGGTAGCCGTAGTCCCAATCTTTGGTAATGAGGTAGGGATAATCCCACGGGTTGACCTGGTTGTTGGCGGTGACGATATACCCTTCTTCCGGGTTGAAGGTGTAGGGCAGCTCTTCAAAGGGAATGAAACCCTCCCAATCGTATTCATCCGTCCAGCCGGGCACGGGCAGGGTTCCATCGCCGTTCTTGCGGATGGGAATATCTCCCGGCATCTGGTAGCCAATTTTCCCTTCCACATCGGCATATAACAGGTTTTGAGCAGGCACATGGAATGCGCGGGTGGCTTCACGGAATTCTTCCCAGTTCTGCGCTTTGTTGAAGCCCCAGATCGCTTCGAAAGGGGTCGAGGGAGTCAGCGCTGTCCACGCTAGGGCAACCACGTACTGCTCTGGCAGTTCCACGCCGCCAACACGATCTTTGAATGGGATGAACTCATCATCATCCGGGTCGCCAATATCTTTGGTGAGCCCATACGTGCTGGAGATAACCGGTCCGTGGCGGGTTTTGAGAACGGTGATCGTGACCGGTTCACCGCCAACGATCTGGATGGTTTCTTCGTATGCTTCAAAATCGACCCATTCCCCGTTGAATTCATACTGGTTCGGGTTTTCAGGGTTGACCTTTTCAATGTACAAATCCATCACATCAGGTCCAACGTTGGTGAAGCCCCATGCGATGCGGTCGTTGTGACCAATGACCACACCGGGCACACCCGCGAAGGAAAAGCCTGCAACCTGATATGGACATGCTTCTGTCTTTTCCACGCAATGCAAGCCGACCTGATACCAGATGGATGGCATTTGAATACCAAGATGCGGGTCGTTGACGAGATAAGGCATACCGGTATCCGTCAATGCGCCGGAAACCGCCCAGGAGTTCGATCCAATTCCATCGCCGAGCTCACCCAGTACCGGGTCGAGTAAAGAGGCGTTGTATGAGGCGGCTTCCAAAGCGGAGGCGTAGTCAAAACTCACAAGTCCAAGGTCAGGGCTTATGTTTGATGCTTGACCTTCGACCGGAATTTTATTGACAATGACCGGATGATCTTTGGGATATTCAGGGTAGATGTAAGCCAGTTGTTCAGGGGTGAGTACTTTGAGCAATTCGGCGCGTTCGATCTCGTCACCCATGTTGCCGCGCAGATCCCATGCCATGGCTTTGCCCCATGTGAGCGAGTGGACAGGTTCCCACGGTTCGATGACGTAATCGGGGCTGAGCAAACCGAGGACGGCGTATTCAAGGCTGAGGGCTGTATCGCCATGATCTTTGAGGTAGGCATTCACACCGTCCGTGTAGGCGCTGAGAATGGCAAGTGATTCGGGGTCTAGCTGTGCCAGTTCGGCTTCGGCGGTTTTGCGCCAGCCAAGGGTTCGCAGGAAGGCATCGGTTTCAACTTGACCTTCGCCGAACATTTCGGAAAGTTCACCCGAACCGATATGCCGCCACGAGTCCATTTGCCAGAAGCGGTCTTGCGCGTGGACGTAGCCCTGCGCAAAGAACAGGTCGTGCGTGGTTTCAGCGTAGATGTGCGGAATGCCCATCGCATCGCGGTAGATATTCACTTCGCCATCCAGCCCCGCAAGTTGAATCTCTCCGTCAATTTGCGGGAAGGATTGTTGCGCTACGGTGCCGGGAAGGTAACTTTTGAAATAATAAAAAGCCCCCGCTGCGAGAACAAGTGCAATAACGAGAGCCCCAATAAGCAATCGCCCCATGAATTTTCCAATTTTTTTCATAGTTCCTCCGTGAAATTTTTTATGGATTGCTAAACTTTCGAACAAAAAAACTTAACGCGAATTACACAAATGGGGCGAATAACGTGAACTTTTCGCGCCATTCGCCATATTCGGAAAATTCGCGTTAAAGGTTTTAACCTGCGGCGCAAATTGCCAGAGTGGTTAAGATAAAAAAACGGTTTACTTCACGGTTCCCAACAAGCGCGGATACCAGTACCATGCCACATCGGCGGCGGGTTTGCCGTGAATGGACGTGGATTTATCCTGCAAGGTGACGGGCATGTAATACCCACGGCTGATAAACCCAGATACCCATGATCGCGCGTTGATGGCGGTGAGCATGGCTTCGTAAATATCTGCCTGGGTTTGCAGGTTGAGGCTTGCCGAGCTCAGGTCTGGGTTGGGGCGTGAGAGAGCATCAAGCTCCAGGCAGCTTCCGGCGCCGTTGGCTATGCATCCGCTTTGTGTGCCAGCCGCAGAGGGATAGGAAACCGCAATCACCAATGGCTTTCCCATCAACGAGGCAAAGGGCGCCACTTCGGTATCGAGCAATCGTCCGGCTTCTGTGGCGAGGTCTGCTTTGGTGGCGGTGGGGCTGGGGGCGAGCGGAACAGACCATAAGAGGTAGATGCCGTCTACATCTTGTAGAAAGTTCGTTGGGTTGGTAAATGTAGATTTTTCGTATGGCAGCGCCCAGAAGATCTGTCCTTTAAAGCGCGCACGCACATCTTGAATAATGGCTCGCCATTGCGATTCGGCATCTGCGGGGACGTTTGAAGATGACCCATCGGGCATGAGTCCGGCGGGCAGGGCGGGGGTGATCCACTCTCCGCCAAGGATGATCGTTTGTGCTCCTGTTGCAGCGGCAAGGTCGGCGTAGTTGACAAGAAAGGCGCGGTATTTTGTGAAGAACGTTTGCCACCATGCGGCGTCTTTGGGGGCATTTTGCCAAAACTGGCTATAGGCTGGGGTGGATGAATCAGGCGAGGGCGGGAAGTGAGGCGTGGGGAAGATCGCCACATTTAATCCCACTCCGCGAGCCTGTGAGACCATGATGGCAGTATCGATCCAAAACGGATCATCGCCGGGCTGTGTTGCAAAGCGAAGCGGTGAAACGCTGCTGACCGTCCAACTGGGGGTAAGCACGGCAAAGTTCGAGCCAATGGCTTTGGTGTTGGCAAATGCCTGCGGTGCAAAATAGGAATAGTTGGGTTGAAAAAACGGGTGATATTCCACACCGGCTACAAAACCGGAAGAGCGCGGGGTAATGTTACTGCCCACCAACGCAAAGGTTTCAGGGTTTTCGTACCACTTCCACGAGCCTACAACATCTTGAATATCCTGTCCAAGGATGCTGGTGTTTGCCTGCCTGCCGGTTGGCGAAGCGCCCACGGTTTGGTTATCGTCTGCGCTGCCGCATTGTCCATTGCGGCAATAGCGGTAGGAGAATGAGCCCATAAAATTAAGCGGACCGTAAAGTTTATATGCCCAGCGGTTATTGCCGAGCGGCCACATGGGGATGGGTTCTGTCCAGCCATAGGTGTGGAATTGGATGTAGACAATATCGCCGGGAGGGGTAACGGATGGAACACTCGCCTCAAAAAGGATTGTGCCAGAGTTGCTGGATGCAGACCAGGTTTCCACCCAGTCTTGCAGGGTAATATCCTGTTCCGGCACGATCAGGTCGCGCACGACCCAGCCGCCATTGATTTTATGTTCCGCATTCCAGTAGCCATCGCCAAGTGTGTACTTGTATTGAATATGTGCGCCAACGGGCAGCCCCATGGTAATGGCATATCGTCCATCAGGTTGAAGGCTCATGATGGGCATTCGGTCTGTGGTTACGCTCAAGCCGCCTTGCAAGTCAGCGAAGGTATTGCCTAGTTGCAACAGGTTCCCCGCAATGCGGACGGGGACCCCCGGAACGGTATCCTGCGGTACGGCAACATAGAACGTGACGTTAACCAGGCGGGTCGGTTTGACGCGCAAATCTACAATCGTGGGAATGTTTTCTACAACGACTGCGCCCTGCTGAAATGGCAGGGAAAGCCCATCGAGGCTGTAGGCAGCCAGTTGGTGTGTGCTAACAGGCAGCCCCGTCAGTTCAAAGCGCCCCATTGAGTCGGTGATGTGTTGTATCCCGCCAGCTGTGACCATGATATTTGGCATGGGGGCGTTCGTTTCGGAATTGTAAACCTGACCAAGGATCGAACCCGTAGGGCGTGAATAAGTTTTGTCGCTCCAATCAGCGACGATATCCTGCACTTCGCCGGGACCGGCTGCCTTGTAAATGCGGTAGCGGACGATCTCGCCATAGGTTGTATCTTCAACTGCAACCCCCGTCCCGCCGGTGCGGATGTAACGATACTTGACCACCGAATTGATCGGCAGCGGCAGCGTCCCTGTGTAGGTGAGGGTATCACGCGGGTTGAGTGGGTATTGTGTGGTGTTGAGCGCAAGCCCGGTCACTTCGTCCAAAACTACCAAAGCTACAGATTCGCCTGCCAGTAATGGCTCGGGCAGGGTAACGGTAAAGGTGGTTTGAGCCGCAGGGTAGGGGGTGCTGGTTGCAATATTAAACCCGGGTGTAGCTGTGGCAGGACTGCCAAAATTGATATTGGATGGGTCAAATAAAGAGAGCGTACACGCCTGTCCTGCGAGAACAAGGATGATCGCCGCTACAGCCCAGCGTTGAAATATCTTTGACGAACCTTTCATTCTTTCTCTCTTCTCCTCTGCAAATAGGCACAAGTGACAGTCTCCTCGTAGGTGACTGTCACTTGCGCAAACAGACTCTATTCATGGGTTAAAACGTTTTGAACATGACTTGCCCGAAAGCCGTTTATCCGAGCCGGTCGTCCATGACCGCGGCAGGGCTTTCATTTTCAACCTGCTCTTTTTCAGCATTTCTCTTAACGCGTATTGCAGCGGCGATATAACTTAACCCAATGCTGATGAAATAGAGAATGGTCATTGGCGCCATGACCAATCCCATATTAATGGGGTCTACCGTGGGGGTGATGGCGGCAGCGAGAACTGAGATGATGACCACTGCCAGCCGCCACTGATCCGCAAGAAACTTCGGCTGAACCAGACCGATGGAAGTTAGCACATAAATGACAAGCGGAAATTCAAAAAAAATGCCGATCCAGAACATCAACCCGGTGGCAAACCCAAAGTATTCTTTCGCCGACCAGAATTGCGAAATAGCTGTGAAACTCCCCAAAAATGGCAGGGCGGCCGGAAGCATGACATAATATGTAAACGCCATACCCAGTAGAAAAAGGATAGATGCAAAGGGGATGCCCACCAACCCCATCTTTTTCTCGTACGGTCTTAATCCTGCGGCTGCAAAGTACCAAAGCTCAAACGCAATATAGGGGAAGGCAGCCGCAATGCCGACTGTCATTGCGACCCGCATAAAAACGCCGATCTCTTCTGTAACTTGAATGGCTTGTAATTCCTGCAAGCCTCCCACAGGCGCGGCGAGAAAACCCATTACAGATTCGGAAACCCAAAATGCACCAATTACGAATAGCGCCAGCGCCACAATGGACCGCAGGAGGTGCATACGAAACGCCTCCAGATGCATAATGAAATCCTCACGCGCATCGGCTTCTTTGGTGAGGTCAATAAGCGTATCCAGCAGTTGGTGCTCTTGAGGTTCTGTGTTTAAGAAATTTAAAAATTGCTGTATTTTTCGAAACGGAAAGGCAAGAATGTTATAGATCAAAACGAACGGGAACTTGGTGACCCGCCAGACGGTATCAAGGAACTTACGCATCTTGTTCGGAATCGCTTTCGGGCGTTGTTTCTGCAACCGGAGCCGGTTCGTCCTGCTTTTGTGCGGTTTTCATATTGTGAACACCCATGGGACGGTCGCCGCCAGAATTGACCACAAACTTTGAAACACGCGGGTCTAACTGCATTTCCTTGCGTATCTGCGCATCGGTCTTTTGCATTTCCATATTTGCCTCGCGCATCAGGTTGGTGGACATGTTCTTGATCTCATTCGATGAGTTTCTCAAGATGCGATACGCGTTCGAGTTGATAAATTTATTCAACCATATCCCCACCGTTTTGGCTGATTTTTGCATATCTCTTGGTCCCAAAATAAGCAATGCAATGATAAAGATAAAAATAAGTTCGGGCAATCCAATGCCAAGTATTTCCATAAATTATGATTCCAAATTGCTGGTTTGCGAAATTTCGTTCTTTAAAACTTCGCGGAGTTCCTGTTCGTGTTTCACCAACGTTCCCAACACGCCGTTTACAAAGCGAGCCGTTGAATCGGAGCCGAAAAGCTTTGCCAGTTCCACCGCTTCATTGATGGCGACTTTTACAGGCGTTTCGCGCGAAACTGCGAATTCCCAACAAGCCATCCGTAAAATATTACGGTCAATCGCTGCGACTTGATCCATGGGCCATTCAGGCGCGTACTTTGCGATCACATGATCCAGGTGATCACGAATGGGCATTACCCCAAAGATAATGCCGCGCGCAAACTCCACCAGATCAAGCGACAGGCTGGTTTCTTCGAGCCGCAGTTGCAAGACATCGCCTGGCAGGTGCGTGGAAAGATCTGTTTCGTACAACACTTGCAAGGCGATCGAACGCGCCTGGGTTCGCGGTTTCATTTCCTATTCCTCAGTTCCTTCAAAATCAATATCTTCCACATGGACGTTCACCTCGCCAACTTCCATGCCAACCATCTCCTGCACGGAGCGGGCTACGTTTTGCTGCACATGGCGTCCTACTTCACGGATATTGATGCCGTCTTTAAGGATCAGAAACAGGTCAATGAGAACAAAGTTGTCCTTCGTCTCAATGCGAACCCCGTCACTGGTACCGCGCCGAAAGAGACGATTAACACCGCCGCTTACCTGTGCCAGGCGGCTGACGCCCGGAACCTCAAGCGCAGCCATGCTGGCAATAGTGGTCAGTACTTCGGGTGATACAGTGGTTTTGCCTTGTGTATTTTCAGACATTTCTAACTCCTGTGAAATCTGGCTACATCATTGCCATGCCGCCATCCACACCGAGAACCTGCCCGGTAATGTATGCAGCGCCGTCTGCAGCAAGGAATGCTGCCGTAAAAGCGATCTCTTCGGGCTTACCTTTGCGTCCCAGAGGCACGAGTTTAAGCGCCGCTTCCAGGGTTTCGGGAGACATGGCATCCAAAATCTCAGTATCCACAAAACCCGGTGCAATGGCATTCACGGTGATGTTTCGACCCGCCACCTCGCGCGCCAACGCCTTGGTAAAAGCGATCTGCCCGCCCTTTGAAGCGGAATAATTCGTCTGCCCGGGGTTGCCCATTTGCCCCGCAACCGATGCCATATTAATAATGCGACCGGTGCGTTTTCGCATCATGTGCTTGACTGCCGCCTTCGAGCAGTTAAATGTACTTTTCAAGTTCGTATTAATCACAGCGTCCCAGTCGCTTTCGGGCATCATCATGATCAATTGGTCGCGTGTAATTCCCGCATTGTTTACAAGGATCGTCAGGTCGCCAAATGTATCCACGGCAAATTTCACCAGCGCTTCAGCCTGCTTAAAATCTGAAACATCCGCCTTAAATGCAGCGGCTTTTCCGCCCGCTTCCTGAATTTTCTTCACCACTTCATCTGCGGCATCGGGCGAACTGTTGTAATTCACCACAACCGCCGCGCCGCGCTCGGCAAACTCCAGGGCAATCGCTCGCCCAATTCCGCGTGAACCGCCGGTAACAACCGCTACTTTATTTTCCAACGATAATTTGAAAGACATTAAGGGCTCCTCTGTTGAAATTATACATCATGTAGAAATGCATCACATTTGTTGGGTGGAATAAAAATCGAAGCCGAAAATTTGTTTGAAACCAAATTGAGCGTACAACCCAGCCCCAGCTTTACTTGCTGTAAGGGCGACGATTTTACCATCAGACCCCGCCGCCTCAGCCAGTAACCGGGTCAAGACCGCCTTGCCAAATCCCTTGCGATGATACTCCGGCAGGGTTGCCATCACGTAAATGCCGGGGATGCCCACCGCATGGATGACCGCACCAATGGAAACCGGCTCAGACTCATTCAAGCCTGCGAGGTACAACCGAGCCGGACTCTCCTCTGAAAGCCAGTCCTGCGGCATCGCTTTAAAATAAGAGACAGCCTCTCCCTCGGGAAAGCCAAAAGCAATTCTGCGAATTTTGCTTGCCATTTGCAAATCGTGAATGGACGTTGCCCGCCACACCTTAATGTTTGGGGAATAGCCGGGGAATAAATGGACATCCTGCTTGTTGGGCGCGACCATGGCAGGCAAAGGCGGTGCAATATATTTCAACCCGTGTTGTTCAAGGATCGCCCCAATATCTTTTGGCAGAGGGTTGCGGTTCATCCACCAATACCAGGGGACGTTTCGTTTGGCAAAGAAATTTTTTACTGCCTCAATTTCAGCCGAAATTTCCGCCTCTGTTGCCTGCTCTGAAAACCCGCACCCCAATGCAAGGTTGAGAAGCGGAACCTTATATCCAGTAGAGGAAGCGCGGATGCCAGTCCCCTCAAATTTTTGAGCATTTGGGCTTCGAGAGGCTAACCACCCCTGCATGGTCAGGGTATGCGCATCTGTAAGACGGATCACCTCATCAAGAGACATCCCATACGCTTGTAATGCGTCCGGCTCAGATGCGCCCATTTTTACGTTTCTTTTATCCCAAAAGCCAAACCCAACCCGCCGCCAAGGGCAATGACTGCCAGCGTAATAACGGCATCCTGCCAGAAACGAATGGGGAAGAGGCGGATGAGCGTATCTGAATAGAAGAAGAGCCAGGTATCCCCTTCAAAGAATAGGGAGTGGAACCACTCAAAGAAAGACCAGAAAATATTGGGGTCAATGAGGATGCCTGCGCCGGAAATCAGACCCAGTGTTGCCGCCAGCCCCATCATCCACCAGCCGCCGCGTCGCAATCCGTTGAGGTAATCGCCCATCCATTTACCGCGCACGGCAAAAGCTGCCAAAATTAAAAGGATGATCGTTGCAGCATACCAAGCCTGCAACGCCCCTTGCACAACGCCTTTTACATCGTGCATGTGGCTGAGTTCGCGTTCGTTGTATATGGGAGTACCGTCTTCAAATTGAAGGTCACCGAGGTAGGAAATATCTGCGCTGTTGACGAGATACTCCACCGAAGGGTTTGCCCATTTCAGGCGGTCTTCCTTTGTGAAACCGTATGTATCGATCGGGAAGTAGGGCATGTTGTATTCAACGCTGTAATACAACGGGGTAAGCAGAATTCGCAAGGCAAAGCCGACCAACATGAGCGGCGTGAGCAGTGAAACGAGGTAGGAAAGTGCTTTTGTTGTTTTCATAAGATTTATTGCAAGATTTCCAAGCCGCCTTGAAACACAAAGCGGACAACCATGTCGTTGACGATCCATTCGATGGGGGCGAGGTCGTCGGTGAAGACGGTTGTGGTGGTATAGCCCGGCTTGAGGTTGGTGAACGTGGATGACATGGTGGTGACGAGTAAAGGGTTGAGAGTGGTGTCTTGTGTAAAACCAAGGAGGTTGTTGAGAAAATCTTCTGAATAGGTGGTTTGTTTCGTGGCGAAGATCATGGTATTGAGCGTGTTGGGAATATCCATAATATGAATGGACGGGAAGACCTGCGCCATGGTGGTGGCGAGACCGTCAATAAGGCGGCGATCTCCCGGCGTGGAACCAACGTTGAGGGTCAGCACTCCATCGTCGGCGAGGTGAGAAGCGCAGATCTCAAAAAATTCCACGGTGGTCATGTGGGCGGGGATGTAGGGTGGGCGATAGGCATCGATGGCGATGATGTCGTATTGGGTTTGGCTGCGGTCAAGCCCCAGCCGTCCGTCACCGATGATGACATTGAGGTTGGGCTGGTTCATGTCAAAGAAGCTGCGTCCCACCTCCACGATTTTTGGGTCAATCTCGAATCCGTCAATTTGAATGTCTTCGCCGTAAATGAGTGTTGCCTGCCGTGCCGCGGTTCCAGCGGCGAGACCAACGATTGCCATGTGTTTTATTGAGTCGGGGGAGCGGTCTTTGTAGAAATAAGGTCCCACCGAAAACTGTTCCCAGGGTCCGTTATAGTACAGGGAGTCTGGATGGTAAATGGAGTGAACACCCTGCCCATCGTTTAATTTCAAGATCGTGAAGTCGCCTTGCTGCTGTACTTGAATATAGTTGTATGCTGATTCCGTTTCGTACACCTGTCCATTGCTTTTCTTCAACGCCTGGTTTGAAAAAACAATGGCAATAATGGCAAGCGCAACGGGCATCCACATCAGTTTGAACATTTCTTTCCTGCCTGCAAACTGTCCCAGCCCTGCCAATGCTACGAACAAAAGGAATGAACCGAGTAATAAAAATGTTTTTGTCGTGCCAATGGTAGGGATCAGAATGATGGTCGGTAAGAATGTTCCAATGAAAGAGCCCAGTGTGGAGACGCCATAAATTCTGCCGGAGATTTCACCGGCTTTGCTGGCATCATCCACCGAGAGACGGATGGCGTAGGGTGAGATCGTGCCAAGCAGGGTGATGGGGACAAGGAAGAGGATCAACACAACGATGAACGACCCCGCCAGAACGCCCATGCTAAATACTTCAAACGCCGCAGCGGCGGACCTGAGAACGGGTACAGCGACATAAGGCACCAACGCCACTGTGAACGCTCCCCATGCAAGGATGCGGTACATGGCTAGCGGGCTTGGGTCTTTATCTGCCCATTTGCCGCCGAGAAAGTAGCCAAGTGTGAGGTAGATGAGGATCAACCCGATAATGCTTGCCCAGACCAGATTGCTTGTGCCGAAGACGTTTCCGATCAAGCGTCCGGCGGCAAGTTCGGCACCAAGGGTGGTCAAGCCAGAGACGAAGACAGTAAAGAGGATATATTTTTTCATAATGTCCTTGTGTAAGAGATTGGGCGCATTATAACTTGCTGAGATAAAAAGCCGTGAGTGAGGTCTTTTCAAAAAGTGCCCGCTTAGTGGGCGGGCACTACGAATCGAAGTCTATTGTTTTTTTCTGAAGCTACTTAAATCTATGACCAGCGGCTTGTTGCGGGATTTCTGACTGGAAAAGGCAAGCCCGATCAGCAGCAGAAGAGTCCCGCCGCAGAACCAACTGAGGTGGTTGGTGTATTCAAGCGCGAATGCCAGTTTTACTTTTGCTAATTTTGGAAAGCTTTCAAAATAACGTACCTGATATTTACCATAGTCTTCATAAGACCTGCCGCTTAAGATCGGGTCGAGGTCGAACAGATATGAGTTGGTCCACGGGCTAAAGGTAATATCTTCACCTTCTTTGGTTGTAAAGTCTACCCTGCCGGTCCAACAAGTTCCATCGCGTGAGCAATCTTTAGCGGCGTTTGATACTTTGCCGATGGCTTTTTCACCTGTCAGGTCGAGGGTTATTGATAGGATGCTGGCAAAACAGGTAAATACCAGGATGAGAATTCCGCCCAGTTTACTGATGCGACTGATGAACGCTTCTTTTTTGATGGCGCCGATCTCTTGAGATTCCATTAAATTTCTCCTGAAAACAATAAAGTTGAAAAGATTGCATGAGAATTATTATTTTATGGCAATAATGACGATCAGGGCAGCGTTTGTGTATTGGTCGATCACTTTTACTTCTGTTTGAAACCCGGCTTGAGTAAATGGTTTGGAAAATCGCTCGATCAAGGCTTCGTTGAAGGTGTATGGATTTTCGCCTGTGATCTTGTAAAGCCATTTGAGGAAGCTATTGGATGGGAATGTTGCAGGTAATATAACGAGCCTGCCTTCGTTGATCAGTACACGTTTTATTTCGGTCAGTGTGTGCGGGTCGAAGATGTATTCGGTAGGGAAGGTGGAAACTACTGTATCGAATGACCCAGACGCAAAGGGGAGTGATTGGGCGAGACCGCGTGTGAGTTTGTGTTGGCTACCGAGGCGGCGTTTGGCAATGCGCCCCATCTGCGTGGATTCGTCGAGGGCAACCGGAGTCAGTCCCTGGTCTCGTAAGAAGCGCTGCAAGTGCCCGGGACCATGACCAAGTTCGAGGAGGCAAGTCCCTTTGAGGTGTGGATAAATGCTGCGTACCCAGTCGTTCCATCTGCCAAACGAAACGATCCACGCCACAAGGTCATAAGTGAAGGCGAAGGGATGGTACAGCAGGGAGTAAAAGAAGCGCATGAATTGGCGCATGGTGGAAATAAAAGAGGGCTTGACCATGGTCAAACCCTCGTGTTAAACGTGTTTGCTTATTCGGCAGAGGCGATTTCGGTACCGTCTTTTTTGGTTTTGCGAACGGCTTCGATGGCGCCTTTGCTTCGTTCTTTTACTTCAGCGGCGAGTGTTCCGGCTCGGCTTTTGGCTTCGGTTGCCAGTTCTTCGGCGCGGACGCGGGCTTCTTTTGCCAGCTCTTCGGCACGTGCGCGGGCTTCTTTGGCAGCGGATTCTGCGCGGGCGTAGGCTTCTTCGGCAGTGACCTGGGCTTTGTCGCGCAGTTCAATGGATTTATCTTTGATCAGGGCGCGGGTTTCTTCGCCAGATTGCGGGGCAAAGAGTAATGAGACAACGGCGCCGGTGAGACCGCCAACTACAAATCCTACAAGAAATGCTCCAAATTCATCACGATCAGACATGGTATTTCTCCTTATGTGGGTTAATGGGTTCGGTTGTGAACTATTTTTATCTTATTTAGGCTTAATGCCCAGTAATTCTAACATACGCTTCAAACCGGCTAAATAGCCATTAAGTTTGATAACCGGCTCCACTACATTCTCGCCAAGAAACTCTGCTGTTCCGCGCAGGGTGTTGACGGTTTCGCTGGTGGCTTGCAGAATGGGGCGGACTTCGTTTTGAAGCAGGTTGATGAGGCTGGCGAGTTGGATGACAAGCACAATGAGAGCCACGCCGATGACGAGGGTTTCCAATGCAACCACAATGATGAAGATATCGCGGATCTTATCTGTGGGGGTGGCAGGCTGTAATAAGAAGTAGATCGCCACACCAAGAAGTGCGACCAAAACCACAACAATGGCAATGACGATCGCCATCGTCTGCTTTTGCTGGCGTTCTTTTTCCCGTATTTCTGCCAACTGTTCAGGAGTAAGCGGGGGGGTGGAGTAATTTTGTTCTTCGGTCATAGGTGTTGTCATAAGTTGATTATAGCAGATTCGAGTAGGGCAAAAAAGTGACCAATGACACCTTGGCGCTACAAACCCTGATTTTTCATCTCGTGTTTTACGGTTTCCACCCAGCCTTCGCTCAGAGGGCGCGGGGTGTAACCCAGCTCACGTTTGGCTTTGCTGTTATCACCGATATACGTGACACCAGAAATAATGCGCAGCCCTTCCGATGTATACGATTCGGGCATTATCGCATCGAATGGTTTGACCAACACCGACATGGCTTTCATCATGCCAGGCGCGACTGCCATCGGCGCGCGGACTCCCGCCGTCTGTGCGGCGAGTTTGAAGGCTTCATACAGCTCATACTTTTCACCGCAGATAATATAGCTTTCGCCAATTTTTCCTTTTTCCATTGCCAGAATGTGCCCGTTCACAATATCGTCTACGTGTGCCCAACTCATGGCGGTTTGGCGAGGCAACATGGGGAGTTGTCCTTTGAAAAGATTAAGCAGCGAGGCGCGAACCGATGAGGTATCGCCAGGTCCGTAGATCAGCCCTGGCTGGACGATGACCAGCGGTAGTCCCTTCGCGATGAATTCATCTGCCAGTTTGTGCGCTTCCGCTTTGGTGCGGTCGTATTCGCTGAGGTGTTCGCCAGCGAAGTGGTATTCCTCGTCTGCCAGTACGCCTTTTGTATCTGAGTTGATCGCCAGCGTGCTGGTGTATACGCCTTTGGGAATCTTCAATTCCTGCATCAACTCCAAAACGTTGCGTGTGCCATTGATGTTGACCTGCACCCCGCCGCTCTTATCTTTTACGCCGACTTTGTACCAGCCCGCCACGTGATAGACCCCGTCCACACCGGTCATTGCCTCACGCATCGACTCTTTATCGGTCACATCGCCTTTGAATAATTTCACGCCGAGAGATTGCAGGTCTTTCGCCTTCTCTGGCGAGCGGACCGAGGCGTTGACCTCATGCCCGGCTTCTCGAAGTTTCTTTGCCAGCACGCCGCCGACAAAGCCGGTTGTTCCTGTCACAAAGTATTTCATCTATAAGATCTCCTCTGTATTTATCTTTGTAATTGGACGATTGTAGCTTACAAAACGCTACATTTATTTTGACAACTCTCTTGACTCGCCCTACCGACGGTAGTACACTATGCCTACCTACCGTTCGGTAGGGAAGGAGACGTTTGTGACCAGAGACGATATTCTCGATGCTGCTGCACAGGTATTTCGACAGAAGGGCTTTCATGGTGCGTCCATGTCTGATATTGCCGAGGCACTGAATGTGCAAAAGGCGAGTCTGTATCATCATGTTGCGTCCAAGCAGGAAATTCTGCTTGCGGTTCTCGAACGCGCTCTGGGCATGTTGACCGATCATATCGCTTCCATCGCGTCCCAATCCATACCGGCGGATGAAAAACTCCGCCTCATGATCCGTGGATACCTGGGTGTGCTTGCCGATCATGCCGACTTGACCTCCGTCCTGCTGTTTGAACATCGCTCTCTTGATAAAAAGTCCCATACCCGCCATGTCCCTCAACGAGATAAGTTTGAAGGATTATGGCGGGATGTGCTTAATGAGGGTGTGCGCGAAAACATTTTTGCGCTTAATGATGTCGGTTTGACCGCCCGGGCTTTGATGGGGGCGCTCAATTGGACACTCACCTGGTACCGCCCCAATGGTGATAAATCCATTGAGCAGATCGCCGACGATTATTCTGATTTTGTTTTGAAGGGGATGTTGAGGTAGTTGAATAGTTGGGTAGTTTGGTAGTTATTTGAAGACCAAAAGGAGTGAAAAGAGATGTATTCGTTCGAACCTAATGAAGAACAACAAATGTTGATCGATGCGGTGGGGAAGTTCGCTTCCAACGACCTGCGTCCTGCCGCTCATGATGCGGAAGAGAGTCATGAGATGCCGCATAAACTCATCAACAAAGGCTGGGAACTGGGTCTGCTGCAAGCGTCCACGCCCGAAGCATATGGTGGTTTTGGTGATCGCAGTGCTGTCACCAACGTCCTTGCTGTCGAAGAAATGGCGTTTGGTGATCTGGCTGGCGCGCTCGCCGTGATGACCCCGTCGCTGTTTGCTACTCCCATTTTGCTGGGCGGCACCGAAGAACAAAAGCAGGAATACCTTCCTAAGATCATCGAAGGCGCGTGGGCTCCCTACACGGGTGCGCTCATCGAATACAGTTTTGACTTTGACCCGAACGCGCTCAAGACCACTGCCAAAGCCGAAGGTGGCGCTTATGTTTTGAATGGCGAAAAGGTTTTCGTGCCGTTTGCCAAAGACGCCGAAGCGCTCATCGTGTATGCAAATCTCGATGGGGTCACTCAAGGCTTCATCGTCAAGAAAGATGCGGCGGGTTTATCCATCTCAGTCGAACGCGAAAAACTGATGGGACTCAACGCCCTGCCCATGTACCGCGTCAAACTGGAGAATGTGACTGCCGAACGACTCGGCGGCGCATCTGGACATAACTTTGAGTTGATCCTCGCTTCGATGCGCATTGCCTCCGCTGCTGCCGCTTTGGGCGTAGCGAAATCCTCTTTTGAATATGCCAAGAATTACGCCAAAGAACGTGATGCCTTCGGCGTGAAGATCGCGCAGAAGCAAGCCGTTGCCTTCATGCTGGCTGAGATGGTGACCGAGCTTGAAGCCATGCGCCTATTGACATGGGAAGCTGCCTGGCAGTTGGACAACAGCAAAGAAGAAGCCGCCACCTCTGCCTACCTTGCTTTCACTGGCGCGGCAGACATGGCAATGATGGTGACCGACCGCGGCGTGCAAATTTACGGTGGTCACGGCTACATCCGCGAGAACCCGGTTGAATTGCTCATGCGCAACGGGCGCGGTTTCCCGATGCTGTTGGGATTGGCGATCATCTAATTACCAATTACCAATTACAGTAAATAGTAATTGGTAATTGGAGATTGACAGGAGAAAACATGACCATCGAATTTGAAGCCCCGAAACCCATTGTTCAAATGAACGCGATGTTGAAGACTGTTGCAGAGAATATGATGCGCAGCACCTCGCGTGAAATGGACGAGAACGAACATGCGATCCCGTGGGATTATGTTGAATTTATGCACACTGCCATGCGCTCCATGGGCGGCGGCGGTGGCTTGACCGTGACAGAACCCTCACCCCCATCCCCTCTCCCTGAGGGAGAGGGGCGCAGGGGTGAGGGGGAAAAACGTCCGCCGATCGGGTACCAGAAACTTGCTTCTCAAATTGAGATGCTTTCATGGGGTGACGTGGGCTTTTACCTTATCACACCCGGCGGTGGACTTGGCGCTGCGGCAGTGGCTGCGGCGGGCTCCCCCGAACAGAAAGCCAAATTCCTTGCACGTTTCAATGATGATAAACCGACCTACGCCGCCATGTGTATGACCGAACCTGGCGCAGGTTCCGACACCTCTGCCATTCGCGCGCGTGCTATTCTTGATGAGAAGACCAACGAATGGGTCATCAATGGCGAGAAGATTTTCGTCACTGGTGGTGACAAATCTTTTAATGAATATGAGAAGTTAGGCAAAGGCTTCATCGTCGTTTGGGCAAGCATTGACCCGTCTGCGGGGCGCTCGGGGATGCGTGCTTTTGTCGTTGAATCAGGCACGCCTGGGGTGAAGGTCACCAAGCTGGAACATAAGCTGGGCATCCGTGCGAGTGATACGGCTTCCATTTCCCTCGTTGATGCGCGTGTGCCGTTCGAGAATGTGCTGGGCAAGCCGACCGTGGAAAAGACCACCACAGGTTTCAAAGGCGCAATGGCAACCTTCGATGCAACCCGTCCACTCGTGGCGGCGTCCGGTATCGGTGTAGCGAGAGCCGCGCTTGAATTCCTCAAAGAGAAATTGGCAGAGAACGGCGTTGAAATCCGCTATGGGGTGCCGCGCAATAAATTAACGTCCATCGAAAAAGATGTGATCGATATGGAAATTCAACTCCGCTCGGCGTGGTTGATGACCTTGAAAGCCGTTTGGATGGCTGATAATAAGAAATCCAATGCGCTTGAATCATCCATGAGTAAAGTCCGCGCTGGTGATGTGACCACCAAGATCACACAGAAAGCCGTCGAAATTTTAGGACCCATCGGCTACAGCCGCGAGTTTCTGCTTGAGAAATGGTTCCGCGATGCGAAGATCACTGACATTTATGAAGGCACGGGTCAGATCAATCGGCTCGTGGTGGCGAGGCAGATACTTGGGTATAGTGGAAGTGAATTAAGGTAAAAAGAGATTGGAGATTGGAGATTTTGATGGCGATTGGTCTTGAGGATTTGCAGGTTTTGAAATTGGCAGAAACCGTTGCTGACTCGATTTGGAAGCAGGTCAGTAGTTGGGATGAATTTGCCAAGGATACTGTTGGTAAGCAAATCACTCGTTCTGCCGATTCGATTGGTGCAAATATCGCAGAGTCTTTTGGACGTTTCAATTTCGGCGAGAAACTTCAATTCTTATATTACTCACGTGGCAGTTTGTTTGAGACAAAATACTGGCTTAATCGGGCAGGAACCCGTGAGTTGATGAAAGCAGATGAGGTCAGCGAATATTCTGAGAGATTGACCGCTTTGGCTCGTCAATTGAATGTGTTTGCAAGCGGTATGAAAAATATCCGCGCAGAAACGAAGAAATCATCTGTTCGTGAACCTGCGCCAGAATATCTTGCAAGTTCTTTTGAAGAGACATCAGAGTCGCTTTTTTCTGAAACTGACCTAAACTTCTTAAGCCTCTAATTACCAATTACCAATCTCTAATTACCAAAAAGGAGAAGCCATGAAATACAACATAAACCGTGCAGTTGTCATCGGCTCGGGAACGATGGGCGCAGCGATCGCCGCGCATTTGGCGAATATCGGTGTGCCTGTGACCTTGCTCGATATCGTTGCAAAAGATTCGCCTGATAAAAATAAAATTGTCAAAGAGGGCTGGGATCGTTGTGTCAAAGCCCGCCCTGCCAATTTGATGGGCGACGAATTGAAGACCTTGGTCAGGCTCGGGAATCTCGAAGATGATTTTGGCGCCGTCGCCGAAGCGGATTGGATCTGCGAAGCCATCATTGAGAACCTCAAGATCAAGCAAGATTTGATGGTGCGCATTGACGAAGTCCGCAAGCCGAATGCAATCGTTTCGACAAACACTTCGGGCATTCCCGTTGCGTCCATTGCGGAGGGGCGCTCGAAAGAATTTAAGAAGCACTTCCTTGGCACGCACTTCTTTAACCCGCCGCGCTATTTGAAACTGTTGGAAATCATCCCCACGCCAGATACTTCGAAGGAAGTGGTCGAATTCATTTCGCGCTTCGGCGAATATCGCTTGGGTAAGGGCATCGTCTTGTGCAAGGATACTCCCAACTTCATTGGCAATCGTGTGGCGTTCGGTACGGGTGCATTCGCTATGGATTTCATCCTCAATAACGAATACACCGTGGATGAAGTGGACGCTCTTACTGGACCTTTGATGGGTCGCCCGAAAACAGCCACGTTCAGGCTGATAGATCTGGTCGGTGTGGACGTGTGGCATCATGTGGGGAAGAATCTTGCGCCCTTGATTCCGCATGACAAACTTGGGCAGAAATATCTTGCCGCTGAAAAGCCGCAGAAACTGATGGACACGTTGATGGAGCGAAAGTGGCTTGGCAACAAGACTTAAGTCGGTTTCTATAAGGAAGTCCGTGATGCGGAGGGGAAGAAGCAGTTCTACTCACTGGATTTGAACACCCTGGAGCATGTCCCTGCGAGCAAGCCGCGCTTCGACTCGGTCAAGGCGGCGAAAGATGTCGAGGGATTGGGTGACCGGCTCAAGGTCATGTTAGAAGCGCCTTCGGCTGACAAGGGCGCCAAACTCGTCAAGGCGCTCACGTATCAAAGCTTCCAATACGTCTCATCCATCATCCCCGAAGTAGCCGATACTGCCAAGCCGATCGATGATGCCATCCGCTGGGGATTCATG
>Ga0172373_10001191_pt1 | contig 42319 bp, 41 predicted proteins | sample Lak10m_2_FD_114546 | JGI IMG/M metagenome (GOLD analysis project Ga0172373, IMG submission 114546) | Freshwater microbial communities from Kabuno Bay, South-Kivu, Congo - kab_092012_10m | ecosystem: Environmental > Aquatic > Freshwater > Lake | place: Democratic Republic of the Congo... | reverse complement strand
CCTGGCAACGACCTACTCTTCCGTGCCTTAAGACAAAGTACCATTGGCGCTAAAGGGCTTAACTGCCGAGTTCGGAATGGGATCGGGTGTTACTCCTTTGCAATAATCACCAGGCGATACTTTTATAACAAAATTTTAAGCATTGTAAATGGCAGAATTAAAAATGAAACAGAGCTATAATTTTGAACTTAAAATAAACAAATTATATCTTATAACCGTATGTTATAAAATAAATAACTTAGTATGAAAATTTCAATTATAATTCCTTGCTATAATGAAGAAAAATATATTCTCAAAGTTTTAAAAAATATAAATATCCAAAAAAAAAAATTTAAGCTTGAGATAATTGTTTCTGATGACGGATCGACTGACAAAACAGTAAAATTGTTAAAAAAAAATAAAAGACTTTATAATATACTTGTTATTAGTAATAAAAATCAAGGAAAAGGATCTGCAATCAGAAAAGCTTTACCTCTAGCTTCTGGAGAGTATGTTTTAATACAAGACTCAGACTTAGAATACTCACCTGAAGACTACTCAAAAATATTCTACCCAGCATTTAAAAAAAAAGCAGATGTTGTTTTTGGTTCTAGATTTATGTCTAGTGCAAATAGAAGAGTTATTTACTATCAACACCAAATAGCTAACAAAATTATAACTTTTTTATGTAATGTAATCACAAATATAAACTTATCTGATGTGGAAGTTGGCTATAAACTTATAAAAACTTCAATTATAAAAAAATTAAATCTTAAAGAGAATTCTTTTGGTATTGAGATCGAGTTAGCTGTTAAATTAGCAAAATTAAAACTTAGAATATTTGAAGTTGGAATATCTTACAATGGAAGAAGTTATGAGGAGGGGAAAAAAATAAAAACTGTGGATGCTTTTATTGCAATTTATTGCATATTTAAATATAAATTTTTCTCTAAATAAAATATAATTTTAAATATAAAAATAAATTAGTAAAATTGGGATATAAATTTATCATGCAAAGAAGAATTATGAGGTAAATTCTTTAACTGAGATCGAGTACAAAAATTATAAAATACACGCATTTGAGGCCCATTTAAAATATCTCTATTAGGAATTACATTATGCTGAATCATAGTATTAAAAAAAACACATTGTTTATTATTTGAACTAACAACAAAATCTTTGCTAAAATACCCAGAAATCTTATCTATAAGTAAGTTTTTTTTAAAATTTAATTGACTACCAGGGACAACTGCGAGCTGAGGCACTTCGCTAGCTGTATTTTGAAAATAGAAAATTAATTTATATATGGGTGGAAATCTGCCTGTTCTAATTTTTGAGTTATAAAAATGAGTATCTCTATGGTGAAACAATCCAGTATAACTTTTTTTACTAGGAAAAACCTTTCTTATATATAAATCTTCTAAATACAGATCTTGTTTAGTTAAATAATTAATTTTCTTTACTATATCCTGATCTCTTAAAAAATTTAAAAAAATATCATTGAACTGATCTGGTCTACACGCAAAATCTTTTGTATTTGTATAACTATCTTTCCAATGGTTAATTTCGTTGGAATTAAATAATTCCTTACAAACTTTTATAAAATTTTTATAAATATCGGTTTCTATAAATTTTAAAATAGAAAAACCATTGATAAAAAAAACTTCTTCGTTATTTTCGATTTGCAATTGATTATTAAACATGAAAATAAGTAATATCTTCAATTATATCATAATCAAATAAAATTTTGACATAGTAAAAATTCAAATATATAGATCAATTTAATTATCGCGGGGTGGAGCAGTCTGGTAGCTCGTCAGGCTCATAACCTGAAGGTCCTTGGTTCAAATCCAAGCCCCGCAACCAATTTTATGATCTAGACTTTTCTAAAATATTTACTAATAAGCCAAAAGGTATAAAAATAAAAATTAATATCCAATTATTAAAAAAATCAGCGTTCGGAATAAAAGGAAAAAAAATAAAAAAATAGTAGACCAGGACAATAACTTCATAATTTTTATAATAATACTTTTTATAAAATATTTGAAAATATAATTGTTTAAACAACTTACCTACAATGAAAGTGTAAAAAGATATTAAGAACAGCAGTCCAATAACTCCTAGTTCGGCCATAAATTGAACATAATAATTATGAGGATGTGTTGCGCAACCTAGATCATGAACTTTAAAAATTAAATTATCACACAAAAATCTAAACATTCTCGTACCCTGTCCAAAGAATATATTTTCCTTAAACATATTAAATGCTGTTATATAATGATAAGTATGTTGTTCAGAAAATAAAGAGCCTGAATGAATAGCTTGAAGAGGATTTATAAGCATTCGCTCATATAAATTCTTTAAATCTGCAGTCGTTAATAATAAAGTCAATATTAAAAAAGAACTAATTAAAATAGTTTTCTTTTTTTTTATATCTAATAAAAAAATTAAGGACAGAATGGTAAATACGGAAAAAAAAAAGGCAGATCTTTCGCCAGTTAAAAAAATTGTAGTAATTACTAAAATATTTCCAATATAAAAAAAAAAATCTTTATATTTTATATTTTTAAATAAAAATAAAAAAATTAGAAAAAGGAGATAAAATTTTGATAAAAAACTGCCTAATACATACTTATCATTAAAAATTCCCGTTATCCTATTTAAATCTAATGACTTGAAACCTAATAAATTCTTTCCAAAAAAAAGTTGAAAATAAGAATCTAGCAAAACTAGTATCAATATTACTGCAGTTGAAAAAAAAAAATGAGGTTTAATTTTTTTTTTTTTATAAAATATTAAATAGGAAACTAGTCCGAGTACAATAAATCTTATAAAAAAAAAAGAATTTTTTAAGGAAAATAATACATTCTCAGAACCTAATGATCTTAAATTTATATATAAATAAAATAATAATAAAAGATAAAATATTTTACTTTTAAAGTATTGAATAATTTTTTTTTTAGTAACTACTAAATATAAAAAAAAGAAAAAAAGAACAACAACAAAAACATCTGGTACAAAAGGTCCTGATGCTAATGAAATTATAATTATTAAAAAAGTATACTTAAGTGTATTTAATGATCTTTCATGAATATAATTATTCATAAGTTCACTTGATATCTTTCTTGCAAACTGCGAAAAAATACCCATCGTGCCAATCACTATTTTCACTATGCAACTTTGGGTGTATATTTAAAGAGGACGTAAAAACTTGTATTTCGCAATTAATATTTATTTTTAGTTCCTGCAATGACTTTAGGGTGCCATTTCTAACATTTAAATTATTCCAATCGTCCACTATAAACAAAAAATAATTATCTAAAGCAGGAATAAATTTTTTTAAACTAAGATAATGATCATTTTCCTCATGGGGGCCATCAAATAAATATACATTAAAGAGTCCTATGCTGTTTTCATTTACTGTTTTAAAATCTTTTTCTATAAAATTAAAATCTAGATCATGATTTTTCAATTTTTCAATATTTCTAAAAAAAATTGATTTTACATCTCCAAACTGAGACCAATTATCAATACAAAGAATTTTTATTTTATTATTAGCAATAGCTGAACAAGCTGTAGATCCAGTATAAGAACCTACCTCTAAATATCGATTGTCACAATTAATTTTAAAAAAATTATTAATAAATCTTCTATATTTTCTACCGGACATTCCATGCATTTTAAGTACCCAATCAGGAATATGAGTTTCTCTATTTAATGAATTCATAAATGCTGTTTTTAAATTCTTAGATAAAATATTGTTTTCAAAATTTCCTTTAAACTTTATATCAATTTCTTCAACTTCAAATTTTTTTTTTTTCAAAAACATAAAATTAACTTACTAATAATTTATATTAAATATATAACATACCATTATGTATATTTTTATTTAATAAAATGACAATTGAAGTAATTTTTGGAATAAGCAACTTAATTTTTTTATTTTTTTTTTCTTTATTTTCGTATTATATTTTAGTTGCATATGGACTTTTTTTTTCTAATAATAAAATTTGTTTAAATGGTCATGAAAGTCTAATATTTTTAACTGGCGTTATAATCCTCAATGTTGTCAGTTTCTTATTATATATTTTAAATTTTAAATCTTATTTTAATTTAATAATTTTTTTATTTGGTTTCTATCTTTTATATAAAAATTTAGTTTTTTTTAAAAATACATTTAAAAAAAGTTTTATCATTTTTACATCTATATTTTCACTTTTGATTATATCAAAAACTCATGAAGATTTTTATGATTACCATTTTAAATTTATTGATCAAATAACAAATTTCAATATTGCTTTCGGGTTAGGAAATTTACATTTCAACTTTGTTTATAGTAGTTTTTTTTCATACTTTCAAAAAAATTTTTTTTTACCGGTTATCGAATATAATTTTATTTTTGTTCCTGTATTTTTATTATACTTTTCCTTTATAAACTTTTTAATTAATAATATAAAAAAAGATAATAAATTTTCCCATATTTTTATATTTATTTTGTTTGTAAGTTTAGTAAAATTTAATACTTTAAAAAGCTTTGGTTATGATTTTATTTCTCATATAATTTTATTACAATTATTACTTTATTTCCTTATATCATTTAATAAAAAAATTAATGTTTGTTTCTTGCTAATATTATTTATTTATGCTGTCCTCATTAAAGCAACATCTCTATTTTATATTTTTATATTTTTAGCTATTATATTTTTTTTATATACCAAAAGAACTGAAATTTATTTCAATAAAAATGGTAAACAATTTAATGTGATTTTAATATCATTAATTTTAATATTTTTTTTTAATAGCATAATAAATAGTGGCTGTATTACATATTTCATCGATTCCACCTGCAGCAAGAAAATTTTAAGCTGGTCAGTAAACTCTGATCAAATTTATAATTTTTCTAAACATGTTGAGCTCACCGCCAAGGGTTATTATCATCAAAAAGCTTTAAATCGAATTATCAACTCTAGTGACTACCTTATGCATTTTAATTGGATTAAGAACTGGATTGAAATACATTTTTTTTATAGAATTTTAGAGTTTATTTTAATCTCAGTACTTTGTTTTATTTTTGCTATGATATGCTTACGTCCAATAACTTTCAGTCAGAAAAACAACCTTCTAGGTATAATATTATTAGTTTCATCTTTAAGTTCTGTCATTTTTTGGTTTTTTAAATATCCAGATATTAGATTTGGTGTTTCAATATTTCTTGTTTTATTTATATCTTTAATTCTAATATTTCATATAAATCATAATATCGATTTACTTATAAAAAAAAGAGTAAATTCTTTAATAATTATCCTGATACTTTTTTTTAATACGAAAAATATTCATAGAATATACTATGAATTCATAAGAACTGATCGTTATAAGTTTGTAAATTTTCCATACCCTCCAATAAGCAAGGATCTTTATAAAACTGAAAATTTAATATATTCAAAAACTGTGAATCATATGATTGAAAATCAAAAATTTGATAGCTTTTTGTGGATTAATGTAATTATAAACAAAAAAGATTAATTTTTTTTTTAAAAAGGCATAAGTCTACTTAAAATTATGAATCAATTAATTTATTTATTTCTTATATCAGCATTAATTATTTATTTTCTTAATAATTGTTTATTAAATAACAATCTATTAATTTATAATAATAAAATTTCTCATCATAAAGACGAATATAAGTCAAAAATTTTACTTTCGGGTGGCTTATGTAGCTTAGCTTATCTCATAATTTATCAGATAATTTTTAATTTAAGCAAAGAATTCTTACTTATTATTTTTTTTTCTGTACCATTTTTATTCTTAGGTTTTTTTTCAGATATAAATTTTTCTAATAAAACAGGATATCGTTTAAGCGCAATGATTTTATTTAGCACTTTATCTATTTTTTTTTTAAAATTAAATATTGAACATTTAGATATAATTTTTTTAAAAAAAATATTGGAAAATAATTTTTTTTCTTATTTTTTTGCTATTTTATGTTTAGTTATTGTAGTCAATGGATCTAATTTTATAGATGGAAAACATGGCAACCTAACACTTTTTTTATTAACAAGTGTAACGTCGATTATTTTTCTTATTGAAAAAAATATTATTCAATTAACTTATTCTAATGACCTGCTTATACTAATTCCATTTTTGATAATTTTTACTTTTTTTAATTTTTATGAAAAATCTTTTTTTGGAGATAGTGGTTCATATTTTTTTGGATCAATAATATCATTAGTGGCTATTGATATTTTTTTAAAGAATAATAATTTATCTGCATATTATATTGCAAATTTGTTAATCTACCCAGCCTACGAAGTATTTGTATCCGTAACAAGAAGATCATTGTCGAAAAGATCAGCTCTACATCCTGACAAATATCATCTGCATAATTTGATTTTTTGTATGTTTAATGAAAAATACATAAATAATAGATTGATAAATATTTTAACAACTTTAGTAATTTTCACTTCAAATGCTTTTTTTATATTTCTTTCTAGTTTAAATCCTGAAAATAAAAAGTATCAATTAAATTTATTTTTTGCTTATATTTTTATATATTCAGCAACATATATAATTCTAAGATTTATTGTTGTTAGATATAAAAAAAATTATAATGTCAGATAGTTTTTATCTTTACACTCGAAAATTGACTTAACATCAAATATTGGACGATTTTTTTTTGCACTTTTTTTAAAAAAATTAATCCCTAACTTTTTAAAATAATTGTGAGATACTGTTATAATAATTAAATCATAATAATTTTTTTTTGGTTCTTTAACAATATTTACCTTATTTTTTTTTAAGGTATTGTCGTATATTACATAAGGATCATAACACTCTATTTTATTAGATAATTTACTTATATGCTTTAATAAAATTAAACTTTTTGAATTTCTTATATCTGAAATATTTTCTTTAAAAGTAAGACCGCAAAAAAGTATTTTTGGTTTATTTAATTTTCTATGTAACAAAATTTTTTTTATTTCTTTATAAATATAATTCGGCATATATTCATTTATCGATCTACCTGATAAAATAAATCTTGGATTATACCCAAATTTTTTTGATTGATATGTTAAGTAAAAAGGGTCGACACTTATGCAATGCCCTCCGACAAGGCCAGGTTTAAAATTAAGAAAATTCCATTTAGTTCCGGCAGCCTCCAATATTTTATTCACATTTAAATTCATTTTTCTAAAAATAATTGATAACTCATTTACATAAGCAATATTCAAATCTCGCTGAGTATTTTCAATAACTTTTGCAGCTTCGGCAATTTTTATGCTCTCTACTTTAAAAGTTCCTGCGGTAACAATACTTTTATATAGATTATCTATAAATTCTGCAGAGTTTTTATTAGACCCGGAAGTAATTTTAATAATATTTTCTAAATTTTTAATATTATCACCAGGATTAATTCTTTCAGGTGAATATCCAACATAAAAATCTTTATTTATTTTAAAATTTTTTTTTTTTTCCAAGAATGGGATTAATACTTCATTCGTATAACCTGGATACACTGTTGACTCTAAGATTACAGTATCACCAAATTTTAAATACTTAGCCACAGTTTTTGAAGCACTACTTAAATTTCTAAGATCAGGTAAATTATTTTTATATATTGGAGTTGGCACTGTTATAATAAATATATTACAATTTGATAACTGATTATGATTATTAGTAACAACAATATTACTATTTAATAAAAAATTTTTTTTACTAACATTGTTTATATCAATACCTTTTTTTAATAATTTTATCCTGAAGGAATTAAAATCATAGCCAATAACTCTAAATTTTTTACTAAACCCGACTGCCAAAGGTAAGCCTACATACCCTAAACCAATAATACCAATTTTAATTCTATTATAATTTAAAGAATTATTCATAAATTTTTTTGATAGAAATTTTTTCAATATGAAAAAGTTTTTTAAACCTAAGTTTTGAATTTTTTCTTAAAGTTTTGTAGATTTTTTTATTTATTAACAGCATATTTATTTTATTAAAAAACTCTTCATAATTTAATAATTCAATATTAAAGCCTGTTAAATTATTTTTATTTACGAAATTAACGCCGGAGCCTTCAATATTAAAATTTATTATAGGCAAACCAACAGACATTGCTTCTATTAGAACCATACCGAATGCTTCCTGTCTAGTTAAAGACGGAAGAACAAATAAAAAGGATTTTTTTAATAAATAAACATAATCGCTAAAATTTAATCTTTGAATAAAAACAACTTTTTTTTCAAGATTTTTGTTTTTTATTAAAGTAAACAATCTTATTTTCTCTGGACCGCTTCCAACAATAACTAAAATACAATCACTATTTAATAAATGAATATTTTGTAAAAATTGAAATAAACCCTTGTACTTAACTAGCCTACCTACAAATAATATAATTTTTTTTTTGAATTCTTTTCTTTTAAAAAATTTTGGTTTTTTTTTAAATTTAATTTTATCAAAATCATAAGTTGTTGGGCTAATAATAGAAATTTTTTTTGTAAAAGAGGTTAGTGCAGGAGAACTGTGCAAGTAATTACGAGATGTTACTATAATTTTTTGGGATTTTTTTAAAATCCAGTACTCAAAAGGTCTAAATAAAAATTTTAGAAAATCATAAGTTAAAATATCTGCATGCCAGTGAATGATAATTTTTTCATCTCTTCTAAAAAGAAATAACATTATCACCATCATTGGATTAGGAAGGTGTATATGCAAAAAATCATATTTATTTCCTATAATTTTAAAAAATTTTTTAAAATCAAATGATAAAGGTGTGGAAAATATTTTTTTATATTTAAGTGTAAAAATTCTATATCTTCTATTTTGTTTTTTTTGTTTTTTAGAAAAACAAACAACATCTACTGTATAATTAGGTACTTTTGATAAATTATCACATATATTCTTAGTGACAGTTTCTATTCCACCAATATCAGGGTAAAAAAATTTTGTTAGATGAAGAATTTTCATTTTATTATATTTTTAATAAAAGAGTAAAAAAATATTTTTGGATATTTACTAATAAAATTAATATAATTTTTTAAATCAAAGTAATTGTTTTTATATTCTCTGCTAATTTTATGTTTTGATAGAAATAACATTAAATTGACATGAGATTTTGTCTTATGATTTTTACTTAAATATTTAATATTTTCACTAATTGAAGATTTGTTTATTCTTTGAATTAAAAATTTATTTAAAAAAAAAAAATTTTTTGTAGAGGCTAATATTTTATATAACTCCTGTTCCTCAGAATAAATTTCAGAAATAGACTCTTTTCTGTTTCTTAAAGCTATAAGTGGTTCGGGCAAATTACTAACTTTTCCTCTAAATGATAATCGACACCACGCTTCATAGTCTTGTGAATATTTAAAATAAGGGTCATAAGAGCCACAATTTTTAAATTCTTGAAGATCAAAAAGTACAGAAGAATGTATAAAACAATTTATAAATTTTAAATTTTTTTTAATATCTAAATCTTTTTGATGTAACTTTATTAACTTTATAAACCTATCGTTTTCATTAATTTTATTTGCAAAAGTACCACATAAAACTTTTTTATTTTTCCCAGACGTTATCCAGTTTAGTTGTTTTTCTAACCTGTCGGGATAGCTATAATCGTCTGAATCTTGGCGTGCTAAATATCTTCCTTTTGCTATTTTTATTCCTGAGGCCAGATTTTTTGTTAATCCTATATGTTCATTAGAGAGTATGCGTATTCTTTTATCAAGTGATTTATAGTGTTTTATAATTTTCCATGAATTATCGTAAGAGCCGTCGTCCATTATTATTAACTCGAATTTTTTAAAGGTCTGATCAAGTATACTTTCAATAGATTTTTTTAAATACTTAGAGCTATTATAATTTACTAATAAAACAGATAGATCGATCATATTGTTTTTTCTTTAAGAACAAAATTTAACAAACCAATAATTCTACCAAGAAAAGAAAAGAAAAACCTACTAAAATTCTTAATATCTAAAATTAATAGTGATAAAAAAGAAATTATGAATTGAGGAAAAATAGAAACAATTAAATTAAATATAAACCACAATGGTTTTAATTTAGAATATTTTGCTAATAATGCGCCACGACCCATTCCATATGAATAAAATCTGCTTATTATTTTCCTTAATCGAAATTTATTTAAATCAAATTTTTTGTGATAAAGTATTAGATCACTAAAAAAAAAAATATTAAAATTTTTCATTAAACACTGCATTAAAAAATCAGTTTCTTCACTACTTCCATATTTTGAACCCAAACCAAGTCTTTCATCAAATTTAATTTTATGTCTTTCTAAATCATTTTTTTTAGCCCACATACCGGAACTTAGACACATCAAATTATTATTGTAATTTATTTGAACAGTATTATCAGACATATATCTTGAATAAATTTTGCCGTCTTCTTTGTTCAAAATTTTAGTAAAAAAAATATTTATATTTTTATTTTTTTTAAATTTATTTAAACACTTAAAAAAATAGTCCTTGGTCAAATAAATATCATCATCTAAAAAACATATAAATTTTCCTTTGGCTAAATCTAAACCAATATTTCTTGCTCTTGAAAGATTTTTTTTTGAAGTATATTTATAAATTATTTTATTACTTATTTTTTTTAATGATGATGAGCGGTGTGATTGACTAATGATAATAATTTGAAATTTTTTATAAATTAATTGTCTCTTTATATTATTAACTAAAGAATTTAGATAACTAGAATTATTTATTGTTGGTATAACAATTGATAACTCATAGTTCATAATTTGCTATAATCTCTCACAAATTGCATATCCTCTTTTAGAATTAGATTGCAAGTATTTAATTTTGTATTTGTTTAGCGATTCTATATATTTAAGATATTTAATTACTTCATCAAATTGTCCTTTTGTAACATCATCAAAAACTATTAAATCATTTTTAATTTGTCTTTTTTCTACATACTTAAACTCCAAATGAAGATCTTTCCATTTATGCATTGCATCTAGGAAAGCAAAATTTATTCTTTCCAGTGTCAAACTATGTAAAACTCTTTTTGATTTGCCATGTAAAAATGAAATATAAGGCAAAAGATGTTTCCAAGGACTTAATAATTCAACCCTTGTTTTCTTTTTTTCATGATCATCTATGCAGTTCCATATCATTGGCAAATCATTGGGTATTATGTCTATTGTATAAATTTTTCCATATTTTTTTGAGTCATAAAGTGCTTTAGCCATACAAAGTGAGGAGAATCCTCGAGAGGTTCCTGTTTCAAGAATTACAATATTGTTATTATAATATAAATATTTTCTAAGGTATGAATACAGAATTCTACCATGCTGGTAATTTATTTTGCTCTTTTTAATAACTACTTGAGTATGCAAAGCAAGATTATCTAACCAATCTTTATTAATTGAATAGCCAATTTCTTTCTCTAGAATATCAATCTCAGGATAAACAGCTGCTCTTTCAGTCTCAAATAAATTCAAGTACTGTTCTTTACTCGCCCAAATTTTTTTTCCAAATTGATAAAATGGTAAATTAAAAAATAAACTTATAAAAATATCTATCGATTTAAATATTTCTTTAATTTTAAACATAATTTTTTTCTATAAACGCAATATATTCTTTAGCTTTTGAATTAATGTCTAAATATGAAAAATTAATATTTCTTTTAAACTTATTTAAATTTTTAAATATAAAATTTATATCTTTTATTAATGTAACGTAATTTGGTTCAGGTGGATTATAATAATCAACTTTTTCAAATTTAAATAATTTATCACACTGAGATACAATCCCTCCTGTAGCCTTTTCAACTGTTTCACCTATCCCGCCATTGTTACAACATAGAACTGGCAAACCACAAGCCATTGCTTCGATCTGAGTGTTACCGCAAGGTTCTATCCAAGCTAAGTGAATATACGCATCACCTGTTCTATACCATGGTGAAAGGTTTTTTGGAGATACCTCGCCAATGTAAAAAATATTTTTTTCTTCAATTTTTTTAATCTCTGTTTTTCCTAAAACTATTAATTTAAAGGTATTATTATATTTTTCATTCAAAATTCTTAACAATTTAATTGTTTCCGGCAATCTTTTATGTCTTCTCCAATGTGCCGAAGTTACTAAAACTTTATCTTTTTTGGAAAACCCTAATTTATTTCTATAATTAACTCCATAAGGTCGAAATAAATTTAACGGAACGCCATTATGTATTATCTTAAATGGTTTTTGCATTTTTTTATGAAATTTTTCTACTATTTTTTTACAAAATTCAGAAATAAATATGACACCATGAGCACCTTCAATTGATGTAAAAATTTTTTTATTTTCAAGCTCTGTAGTTGTTTTGCTATTCAATTTATCAAAATAAATTCCGTCTACTCTTAAGAAATAAGGTTTAAAAAAACTAAATTTTTTTGTAACACTAAATAATGCTACATCATAATTAGGTGAGTAATTAGATGTTATTTTTGCTAATTTTTGATTAATGATTGAATATGCCAATCGATGTAGAAAAACTTTTGGACCATCATGAAAGTATTTATTAAATGGGTAGGAATTTATAGCAACTCGCATCATATAAAGTCTGTGCAATTTGAATAAATTTCATCTGCATATCTTTTAGAAATAATTTTTATATCGTGATATTTTCTAACAATCTCTAAACAATTTTTTTTATATTGCTCATATTGCTCTATTAAAATCTTCATAGAATAAGCAGGGTTTTTTTCATCAATAATTATCCCGCCATTCAAATCTTCTTTGCAGATTAACTCTTTATTACCGCCAGAATCTATAGTCAAAACTGGCAAACCGGATGCCATTGCTTCTAAAATTGAATTGGAAGAACAATCATCTTTTGAAGGATAAAGATAAATATCACAGCTTCTCAAATATTCTGATAGTTTATGTTTGTCTTTAATAAATCCCAAATATTTAACATTCGGAAAATATTTAATATCGTCTCCGCAAATAGGATCGTTTACTTGGTCGCCAATTAAATAAAATTTGAATTCAGAGTTATTTTTGAAAATTTCTGCAAACTCTAAAACTTTACTTAAGCCTTTATTTGGCAATGGACTTGCTGACAAATGTAAGATTTTCCATTTTCCTTGAAGATTAATTTTTTTTCCTAATGGAGTAAAAAAATCAAGATCAACACCGTTGGGTATAGTTAAAGATTTTTTCGGATCAATATTTACTGAGGCACCAAAAATCGTTTTTCTGGTATTTTCCCAAATTTCCTTGCAGTATTTGGACTGGTAGATTGTTAATGAAGATATTTTATTAATCATTTTAACTGTATGATCGTAACCATAATATTTACAAATAATGTGATGGCTGCCATCTAGTCGGTGAATAATTTTAATATTTTCATTATTTTTTAAAATTTTTTTTATTCTTTTCTCATAATTTAAGCTTCTTAAATTCCATCTCTGATAATAATAAAGCCTGTACAAACCAAAAAAAAATCCAAAAAAAAAAATAATTTTTTTTATTTTTGGATAAAATAATACAATTAATGATTTAATTTTTATTTGATTAAATTTTTTATTTAATAGTACTTTTTGAGATCCGGCACTAAAAACTAAAACGGAATCTAATTTTTCATTATTATAATTATTCATATGAAAAATATTAAATCTAAGGTCTGAACTCATTGAATTATATAAAATTGGGGGGAATGAAAGTCCAAGCCATTGATTTTTATCGTCAGTTAAGGGATAGTCTATTAATAAATTTATTTTTTTCATAAATTATTTAAAAAATATTAATTTCTTAATAAATGAAAACTTTTTTACATACATTGATTTAATAATAATACTCTTTGCCCATCATGTCTTTAGATAAAATCGAATCTATAATTAGAATTTTGATCAACGTATTTAAAAAGGAATTCTACATTTTGCTGAAATTGTTTCTTAGTAAAAAGATTTTTTTTATAAAAATTGGTGCAAGTGAAGCTAATATAAAGAACGATGTTTTAGCAAGATTTATAAATATATTTAATTGTAAAGGAGTATTGATAGAGCCTAATCCAATCTACTTTGATAGGATTAAAAAAAATTACTCAAAAAGATTTACATGTTTAAAAGTAGCAATATCAAATAAAAATAGTTTAAGAAATCTATTTACAATTAAAAAAAGATTTCTTAATTCATTGAGCATTTTAGAACAACAATCCTTATTAAGAAAATCTTCATTTTATAAAAAAAAAGTAATTGCAGCGCTAATTAAAAAAGGTGTCGATAAGAAAATTTTTCTCAAAAAAAATATTGTCAAAACTTTAGATATCAATTTATTATTAAATAAATTTAAAAATACTAATTTACTATTTATAGATGCTGAAGGTCATGATTATATTATTTTAAAAAAAATTAATTTAAAAAAATTTAAAATAAATACAATTATTTTTGAAAATAGACACTTGTCTAACATATCTGTGAAAGATAAATTAAATAAAATAAAATTTTTAAATAAAAAATTTAAAAAATATAATTATAAGTTATTATTTAGCAATTTTAATGAATCAATTTACCAATTAAAATAATTTAATAATTTCTAAAACTTTCAGTAATAAATATTATAAATTATTAAAAATAATTTTCTAATATTTCACAAACAATATGAAATATCAGCATGTGGGACTCCTGAATTCTTGCAGTTTCTTTGCTATTTACTGAAATAATAAAATCACAATACCGGCTTAAATTTTTTTTATTAGAGCCTAAAAATGCTGCAGAGTTAATCTTCTTCTCTTTACAAAACTTAAGCGCTTCGATAATATTTTTACTCTTTCCACTTGTAGTCACTCCTATTACTAGATCTCCTTTATCAACTATTCCTTCAAGTTGTTTCTTAAAAATTAAATCATAGTCAAAATCATTTGCTATTGCTGTTATTGATGAAATATTTTCGGAAAGACAAATTACAGGTAAAGATCTTCTATTTTTTCTTTTATATTTTCCAGATAGTTCTGCAGCAAAATGCATTGAATCGGCAGCACTACCTCCATTACCAAATATTATTATTTTATTTTTTTTTTTAATAGTTTCAATTAATACATTAACAAATAATAAAATTTGATTATCAATTTTAACAATTGAACTTACTACATTTAGGTGTTCAAAAATTTTTTTTTTTATTATATCTAATTTTTTTTTTTTATTCATCGTTACTAGTTATTAAATCATAATACTTTCTAATTGTATTTTTATCCTTATTTCCAGTTATTAAAAATAGTTTATTATTATAATATTTTACATAATCAGCTGCTAAGCATTTTTTTAACTTAACTTTAAATACATTAAAATTACTTGCTACAACGGAGCTATTCACAATGGGAAATAAGGATTTAAAATTTGAACAATATAAAGGTAATATAATTTTTTTTTTCAATAATAAACCGTCTAAAATTGCGCTTGTATTAAAAGCTATTAATATTTTACAATTTTTTATCAAATTAAACGTTTGATCCTCATTTGATGCAATGTTAAATTTTTTATTTTTATTAATATTATAATCTTTAATTTCGCTTTCTAAAGAATTGGGGTGAAATTTGATAATACATTTATATTTCTGATCATATAAATATTTTAGTATAATATTTATTTCTTTTACTTTATTAAAAAAATGAAATTTTCCGTTAACGTTCTGACCAACCTTATCTAAAAGAACAAGAATATAATTTTTTTCTTTAAAAGATTTTTTGTAGATTCTTTTAAGTTTATAAGTCCAATTTAAATCATATCTTGGACTTCCCAAGAAAATTATTTTTTTAGAAAGTTTATTGGAATTATATTGATTTAAATTCGTATAAATAAATTTATCTACATAAAAAGAAGGCTTATTATTTTCTCTGTTTAAAAAATGATTAAACTTTTTATCATACGCCCCGACGTGAGTTTTAAGACCGTGAGATATTAAAATTATTTTAATATTTTTATTTAAAAATTTAATCAGTTTGCAACAGGATTCATTGGTATTTCCAAAAAATAAAACTGTGCCCTTTTTTTTTATAAAAAAAAAAATATCAATAGAGCATATAGGTTAAAAATAAAAGTATATTGTATGGATTTGTTAATTAATAAATTCAAAACTCTAAAGATATATAATTTTTTTTTAAAATTATTAATAATTACTGAGCCCATTAAATAATAATAAATTTTATTTAGATAATTAAGTATTATAAAGTTATAAACCTTTGCACGATCCTTTAAGAAAGATATCAACTCATTATCATTAAGATTTGTAGACCGTCCCAACGAATGCATGATAATATAGATTTTTTTTTTAGGAATATTATTTTCTGAAAGAACATGAACTAATGGAGATAAAGTATCTAGGTCTGAAAATGACTTATAAAAGAAAAAATAATTCACTATTTTATATATAGTTTAAAAATTTAATTAATTTCTTTGTCCAAGAAATTGGATCGTATTTTTTTTTAAAAATATTATATGCATTTCTCGATAATTCGTTTCTTAAATCTGCTGAAGAACTAAGTTCAAGCAAGCTATAATACCAAGAGTTCTCACTATGAGCTAACCGACCAAATCTATCGTCTGATAAAATTTCAAAGTTAGATGGACAAAAATCTGCAATTACAGGTAATAATAATTGGTGAAAAACAAAACTTCTTCCTGGGTTTGAATAAATCTTAAACTGGAGTAAATAATCATTTGGTCTGCCAACTGGACCAAAATTAGATTTCGCGAGATTTGTGAAAAGATTATAATTATTATATTTTTTATCCAATAAATGAGCGGGGATACAGGGCACAATCCCAATGTCGCAATTTGAGATTTGTTTAACAATAGTGCTAAAATTCCACTGAATATCTTTTATTTTGATATTTGGTCTATTCTTTTTCCATAATCCAAGATTTTTATCGTAAATAGCTAACAATTCTAAATTTACAACCCTGGATAATCTTTCTAAAGCATTTTGAATTTCTATTCTCATTGAGCTTAAATGCTCTAAGTTTCCATGGTAACATAATTTTATTTTTTTCTTACTCTTGTGAATTTTATTTTTTTTTTTAATAATTTCAATTTGAGGAAATCTGAAAACATTATTTTTATAATCTAAAAAATAATCTCTTTCTTCAATGGAGCCAGTTAATAAAAAATCAGCGATATTTATTTTTTTAATAGAATCTTTATTTAAATCATTAGGATGTATAATGCCTATCTTATTAGACCTTTTTTTTATTTCAATTACATCTTTTAGCGATGAGAATTTAGTTACAATCGATATATCTGAATTTTGCGGATATTTGCTAGAAACATAATTTTTAATTCCTAATCTTTTTAACCATAAAGACAAATTATCAATGTATATCCTATCGGATCCTAGGTTATTTTTACTATTTTTAAAAAAAAATATCTTCATAAAGATAATTAGAATTCAATAATTTTGTCGCTAATTTCATCAAAATCGTCTTTATGCGTCACAGCAACAATAGTTACATTTTTTTTTAATAATTTAATATAACTTATAATAAGATTTATAGATTTTTGATCAATAGAACTGGTCACTTCATCTAAAATTAATATTGATGGTTTCTTGATTAATTCTCTGAGCAAAGCCAGTCTTTGTTTTTCACCAATAGATAAGTTTGATGTTGCTTCATTAATGTTAATGTTTTCTCTTATCAAATTATTTAAATTTAAAATATGAGCCAAGCGATCTAATTCAGTTAAATCAATATACTTATTATTAAATTTCAAATTTTCAATTATGGAGCCATGAAAAAAAAAATTTTCCTGAAGAACATATCCCATTTTATTTTTTAAATCTTTTTTACTAATTTCATTAATATTTGTATTGTCGTATGTAATCTGACCTGTGGTTGGTTCTATAAGACCAGTTAAACAATTTAGAAATGTACTTTTACCAGAACCTGATTTTCCCTTTATCAGGACTAAAGAGTTTTTATCAATTTCAAAACTTAGATTTTTAAAAATAACTTTTTCCTTTTGCGAAAATGTTAAATTGTTAATAATAATTTTTCTAAATAAAGGAAGTTCTTTATCTCTCTTTTTACATTCAATATTGTTTTGAATATCACTTAAAAATAAATTCAAATCTTTATAAGAAACTAAATCTTTTTTATATAACTGAATATAATCAAAAAGTTTTAATATACTGCCATAGAGTCTTAAGCATATAATAAATAAAACACCTGCAAGAGCAATATCAAAATTTAGATAATCAATCGCAATATAAAAAGTTAATAGAATAAGAAGAACAATTATAGGCTCTGATAAAAACTGTGTACCTCTGTTCACTAGAACGAAAAGAATATTATTATTTTTTATATTTATTAATATTTTGATAAAGCTAAAATATAAACGACTGAAAGAATTTGAAACCTTGAGATATTGATAATTCTTAAGTGTTTCATTTATAACTAAATAATATTTTTTTTGCGAATCTAATAATTTTCCACTTAAAATCTTCACAAAGCTAATTAAAAATTTAAAACAAAAAGTTGAAACGATAATTAGCAGCAAGCTAATTAAAAATATTTTAAAAGAAAAAATTATAAATAATAAAAATAAAAAAGAAATATTTATAAGGTTGCCAATTATATTAAACTGATTTGTTATTGCGCTGCCAACTGCATCGGATTGATATGTAAGTGTATTTGTTATTTTACTTAGCTTTTCTTGAACATAACCATACTTCGATAAAAATAAATTCTTAAAAATTTTCTTTCTATACTCTAAAATAACATTGAATGAATTATTGGATAGTAAATATCTAAAATAAATTAAAAAAAAAGCTTTTAGAAGTAATAATAAAAATAAAAATAAAATAAAAATAATTTTTAAATCATAAAAATTATAATAATTAAAAATACTTATTAAACGATCGTAAATTATACTCTTATTAATATTTAAATTAAAAAATAAAGCCACCAAAGGATAAATTAAAGCAATCCCTGACATTTCTAAAACTGAAGCAATTAATAAAAATAATATTATTAATTTTTTTTTTTTATTTTCTGAAAATAGATTATAATGAACATTTAATTTGTTAAAATTTTTCATTTAAATTACAAAATTCCTACCAAGCGGTTCTTCCACCATCTATTATTAAAACTGAACCATTCATATAAGACGATGCATCACTCGATAAAAATTGAATTGCGGATTTATATTCATTTACATTTGCCATTCTTTTCATAGGTATTAATTGTGAAACTTTTTTTATAAAAGTTTTTTCTTGTTGATCAAGCACGCCTCCTGGACACAAACAATTACTTCTAATTCCAAATTCTGCATAGTATGTAGATAAATATTTAGTAATTCCAATTACTCCGTGTTTAATTGCCGAATACGTTATTGGTTTTTTAAAATTACTACTTTTAGATTCATATATTCTTTGATCAGGAGCAATAATTCCAAGATCTGAAGAAATATTGATGATAACTCCTCCTTTCTTCTTCATTGTCGCTCCTATTATTTTGCTACATAAAAATACACCTGTTAGTCCAACTGAAATTTCTTTATTCCATTGCTTTAAATCAAAATTTTCTAAACTATTATTTTTTTGTATTTTAAATTTAGGATTTAAAGCCGCATTGTTTATTAAAACATCGACTGATAATTTATTTTTTTTTAAATAATTTAATAACTTTTTAATATCTTTCTCTGAATCAACGCTTCCAGTAAATTGATAAAAATTATTATTATATTTTTTTTCTAAGAATTTTTTAAATATAATTGATTTTTTTCTATTAGTATCAAAAATAACTACTGATGCTCTAACTTCGGCAAGGGCTTCGCAGTGCATTTTTCCTAGCAGTCCAGATCCTCCTGTAACTACCGCCACTTTTTTTGATAAGTCAAATTTTTTTAAATAATTCATATCTAGTACTATATAAACAATTCTTTAAAACATTCATCGTAAACATTTAAACCTTCGATCAGTGCACTTTTTGAAATTGTTAAAGGTGGTCCAAGCTTAATCGTTCCTCTTCCTGTGCAAATAGAAAATACACCTTTTTGCATAGCTTTTTCGCAAATTTTATTTACAATTAAATCATCTAATTCATTTTCATTTTTCTTAAAAATAAATATTCCATAAATCATACCTTTTCCTAAAACATATTTTATCCTGTCAGGATATTTTTGCTTCCATTCTTCTAAAGTATTTTTCATTATTATACTTTTAATTTTAATGTCTTTTAAAAATTTTTTTTTAGACATAAAAATCAAATTTCCTAATCCTGCAGCACATGACAATGGATGACCACCATGAGTGCTAGTATATGCTGAATCTAAATTAATATATTTTGACTTTCCTATAACTGCTGAAAGGGGAAGACTGCCTGAAATTCCTTTTCCACAAATAACCAAATCAGGAATTACATTATAGTGTTGAAACCCAAAAAGTTTTCCAGTTCTATAAAAGCCAGCTTGTATTTCATCAAAAATTAATAAAGATTTATTTTTTTTTGCAAATTTAGCTACTTCCGAAACATAATCGTTTGGATAAAATATAGCTCCATACCCCTGAAAAGATTCTAGAAAAAAACCTGCTATTTGTGATAATAAAATCTTCTTTTTTTTTAATAAATTCAAATGTTGATAAAATAATTCTTTACCGCTTACGCAATTTTTTTTTATAATCCAAGGATAAGGAAAGGGCAGATGGATTATGTTTTTGTCAAAATTTTTTATCCATGAATGATCTTTAAATTGACCGCTTAACATTTGAGCATTTAATGTCTTCCCATGATAATTACCTTCCCATGATATTATATATTTTTTTTCTTTCTTAAAATTTAGTCCATAAATTTTGGTTATTTTGATTGCCCTTTCTGTCGCTTCGGTTCCTGCGCTAAGCAAAATGGCTTTATCTAACTTTTTTGGAACAATTTGAAGTAAAGCCTGTAAAAACTTTTCTCTAATAATAGTTGGATAGTAATAACTATGTAAAAGAGGTTTGTCTAAAATTTTTTTTATTTTTTTTAAAATCTCTTTATTGCCATGACCTGTATTTGCTACAAATATTGAAGATGTAAAATCAATCCAACAGTTTCCATAAGGGTCATAGATTTTGTCATTTACTGCTTTATCCCATATAACTGGCAATTGTTCTACAGCATTGGAACTTTCATATTCTTTTAATCTTCTCAATATTTTTAGGGACTGGGGGACCGGGAGTTTTGTTTGGATTATTCTATTTTTGGTAAAAATTTTTTTGACACTTTTTGGTTTTAAATTAAAATTAAATTTTGCCATTCTATTTGAAGAAATTTTCTTTTTTTTTTAAAATTTTAACAATTTTATTAACTAAATCATAAATAGAAATAAGATTAAGAGAAACCTTATTTATATTTATTTTATTAATTATATTTTTTATTTCAGGTAATTTGTATAATTTATTAAATTTCTCTGAATTAATGGCATATTTTTTCATAACAATAAATTTTTTTTTATTATTAATTTTTACTAAAATCTTTACTTTTGATTTTTCCAGATATTTAACGCCAGCTATATTTTCAGCTAAATGAATTGCTGTGCACTTATCTAGTTTTACGCCAATTAATAAGACGTAGCCTCTGTTAATATAAAGTTTACCTAAAGGACTATTTATACTTTCGGGTTCAAACAAGTTATGCTGTGACATAATTTTTTTAGCATTTTTTCCTATTCCGCAAAAAGAATTAAGTGGATGATCACTTCGATAAGCGTTTTTATAATTTAAAATATAATTAGATAAAATTCCTCTATTTGAAGGCAGTGTAAATTTTTTATCAAAACAACTCATATTTAATCTTATTTTTTCTTTTTCAGCTTTAGAAAAACCCCCTCTTGCCCATTGTCTAGGATCGCTTATTTGTGAAGTGTGAGTTGGTAAAATTATAGTACCTTTCTTTAAATTTATAATTTCTGACAATGCATCAAGAATATCTTTAGGTCCATTAACAAGATATCCGATCCTAGATAAAGATGAATGCACAACTAAATCCATGCCTTGTTTAATCCCTAACTTTTTAAAAGCATAAATAAAATCTTTTTTTGAAAGAACCTTCATTTTGAAAATTTTTTAATAAATTTTTATAATTTTAATTTTTTCCATGTTTTTGCAAGTAACGAAATATCTTTAGTTTTTTATAAATGATATTTCCTCGCAACTTTACCAGATCATTATAATTGTCAATTTCACCAACATCCGGACTTAGGAAACCAAAACATTTATTACCATACAGTGTTTTTTTTTTTAAATTTTTAGTATCAACTATATCTACATAACCCTGACCAAAATACGTTTTTGGTAGTTTTTGTCTTGGCAAGTTTGCTAATTCTTTATTATTAGATTTAAAATAAAAATTTGTTAATGGATTTAAGATGCCAGTTTTGTCTAAATGAAAAGTTTTCCAAGCGGTCTCTGACATTTCATAGACAGATCTAAGCCCTGTTAAAGATTTATTTGTTGAAATAACTTTAATAGCCCCGTCAATTAATTTTGGATCTCGATATGGAGTGGTTGGTCTAATTTGAACGATATAATCAATATTGATATTTTTATTAAACTTAAACCACTCATAGCAATGATTAATAGCATCAAAATCAGTAGATGAATCTGTTGCATATTTTTCAGGTCTTAAAAATGGAACCTCTGCTCCATATCTTTTGCCTAACTTTGCAATTTTTTTATCATTAGTTGACAAAATAATTTTATCAATCTTTTTTGAAAGTTTGCATGCGGCTATTGACCAGGCCAAAAGTGGATAACCATGTAAATCAACTATATTCTTATATGGTATTGATTTTGATCCACCTCTAGCCATAATTAGAGCGTAAATAGATTTCTTCATTAACTAAAATTTAGTTTGAAACTGCATTTCTTTCTCGCAAACCCTTAAATACTGGTGACATTGGTTTGCAAGTTAATAGATTTTTAAAAGGTCTGTTACTGTCAATAGCTGATTTAATTTTAAAACATGTTTTATCAAATGCACTAATTAATATATTTAAATCCGATAATTTATGAGATTGCGAAAGCATAAGAACACCAGAAAAACATAAAATGCCATTTTTAAACATTTCTTGCTGATATAAGGTTGAAAGAAATCTATCTTGTTTGCCATTAATATCATGGGTGTTAATCATTAGTCTTACTGGATATCCTGCAAGAGATACATACTGTGAGATTGAATATTTTTTAATTATGTTTAAAAAATTTTTTTCAATATACTCTCCTTTTTCCCATAATGATGTAATAACGTTCTCTTTTTTAAGTATCTTGAGATTCTCTATAGCGGCAGCCAATGTTAGCGCTTCCGGGCTATAAGTTGATGATAAAAAAACTTTATCAAAATGCTTCATATATATTTTTTTTCCAGTTAAAATACCTAAGGGCATTCCATTTGTAATTCCTTTTCCGAAAATGGATAAATCTGCAGAGACTCCAAAATAATTCTGCGCCCCACCAATATTAAATCTAAATCCAGAAATACATTCATCTAATATAAATAAGGCTTTATTTTTTTTAGCAAGTAATTTTATTCTCTTTAATGTATTTGTTTGCGGACAATTTATGCAGGCTTTCAAACAAGATCTGGGATTTCTTTTGTCTTTATAACCACATTTCGGCCTTTGCCCTATAACAGGCTCCATTATTACGGCAGCAACTTGGTTTTTATATTTCTTGAACATTTTCTCAAGAGCATCAATATTTCCATAATCAAATGGTATAGTTAATTTTTTAATTTCATCTGGTATGCCTGAATTTTTATCTGTCGACCCAATATACCAATCGTGAAAACCATGATAACCATAACAAAATATTATTTTCTTGCCTGTTACATAACGAGCAAGTTTTATTGATGCCGCACAAACATCGCTTGCGTTTTTAGAAAATTTAACCATCTCTGCAGATGGTATTGTTTTTACAATTTGTTCTGCCAACTCAACTTCTAAGGTATTAATCATGCTAAATAATATTCCTTTATTAAGTTGAGATTTAATTGCTTTATCGATTCTTCTGTCACAATGTCCAAGTGTAACTGGCCCACAACCCATAACCATGTCTATAAATTTATTTCCATCAACATCCCAAACGTGACAACCTTTTTGTTTTTCAAGGATTTTGGGTGCGCCCCCGTCTGGAAAAACACCAGGAGCTCTGCTAAAAGTATTTGTTCCTGAGGCAATATATTTTTTTGCTTTTCTATATAATTTATTACTTTTTTTAATTCCTTTGTTTAAGCCAAAATTCATTAATATAAATTCCTGTTCATTTCTTTTTTAAAAAAAAGTAATTGTTTTTTAAATATTTCTACACCTTCATCATCTCTATAACATTGAAAAATAAAATATATATCTTTTTTTTTTTTATATTTTTTTATACATTTAAAAAAATCATTAAAATTTACATCTCCTGTCCCTAGTGGTACCGAAAATCCCCCTACTACTCTGTCTTTAATATGTATTGAAGAAATTTTATTTCCATAAATTCTAAACTCCTCATTAATATTAAATCCTTTGTAAGCGCTATTACCTAGATCATAATTAATGGTTATTTTCTTTGATTTAAATAATTTAATAAAACTTAAAAATTTTTTTGGGGGCAAGTCTGTTTCCAAAGCAATATTTACTCCAGCGCTGTCAATAAATTTTGAAAAAGAATTAAATATTTTGATAATTTTTTTTCTATCTAACTCTGATTTTAAAGAAGAATTATCCACAAATGGTATTACAATATCTGTGACACCTAGTATTTTGCAATTTAAAATTAATTTTTTTAAAATTATAATCTTATTTTTAATAGATTTTTTAAATAACGGGTTGTACATGAAGTAGTCGGCGCAAACTGACCTAACTTTAATTCCATTTTTTTTCTCTAAATCAATTATTTTTAAAAGACCTTTTTTAGACAAAAGAGGATGATTATTAATTGTTTCATCACCAAATATAAACTCTATATAATCCAATCCATATTTTTTTGCATAAACAAATTCTTTTTGCCATGAGTCTTTTGGAAAAAATTGATATTTATTTCTATTCTTACGAAGAAGCCTTCCTTGCATAACCCCAAGTTTTATTCCTGTGGTCATTAAACAATTGGCTCTAATTTTTTTCTAATTTTTTTTTCTTCTTCTGAGATTTTTTTTATTCCATCTCCCATAGCCTTTTCTACAACTCGGACGTAATTAACTAATAACCTAAAACCATCTATTTCTAATGAAGCGGCCTGATCAGATCCATACATTGTTCTGTCTAAAGTTATATGTCTCTCAAGAGACGTGATTCCTAATGCAGCAGCAGCAACACTAACTGCTCTCCCATTTTCATGACCACTATATCCTACATTGCATTTATATCTGGATCTTAAAGTATTTATCATACGCAAATTTGCCTGATCATCGGGCATTGGATAAGTGCTGACAGTATGCATTAATTCAAATGGACATTCATATTTTTTAAATATATTAACAACTTTATCAATCTCTTCTAAACTATGCATTCCTGTTGAAATAAATGTATGTTTTTTTTCACTCGCAACTTCTTTTATTAAATTATAATTAGTCAGCATAGCTGATGCAATTTTGTTAAATTTACAATTAAAACTTTTAATAAATTTTTGACTTTCAATGTCCCAGCAACTCGCGAACCAGTCTATTTTTAAATCTGTGCAGAATTTATCTATTTCGAGGTAATCATTTTTATTAAATTCTAAGCCCTCTTTTTGATGTTTTGTTGTATTTCCCCAAGGACTTTCTCTCGCGGAATCTAAAGTTTGTTTATCATATACTAAATTTATTGTTCTTTTTTGAAATTTAACCGCGTCAGCCCCAGCAAGTTTTGCTCCTTCTATTAATTTTTTTACAATTCCTAAATCCCCATTATGATTAATTCCGAGTTCAGCAATTATAAATATTTTCATTTATATTTAAGTTTATATAATTAAAAGTTATATACTATTATAAATTATTATTTACTGTAGTCAAAATATTAACAATTAATTTGCTGGTGATGAGAAAAATCAATTTTTGGGAAACTGATGTTAATTTAAATGACCATCAACAACAAAAAAAAATATTTAGCGATAACTTTCCAAATGAAGGTAAATTTACCAACGATCTTGAAAAAAAAATTTCAAAATTACTTAAAATAAAATATTGTATAGCTGTCACCAATGGTACTTCGGCACTTTATATTGCTCTTAAGATTATAAATATTAAAAAAAATGACGAAGTTATAATCCCAAATTTAACTTTTCCAGCGACTGCTAATGCAGTTCGGATGACGGAAGGTAAGGTAATCTTAGCTGATTTAGACACAAAGACTTTAAATATAGACATTAATGATTTAAAAAAAAAAATAACAAAAAAAACAAAAGCAATAATACCAGTACATGTGTCGGGCAGACCTTGTGATTTGGGTCCAATATTAAATATTGCTAAAAAAAGAAAAATAAAAGTTATAGAAGATGCAGCAGAAGCGTTTTTATCAAGTTATAAAAATAAATTCTTAGGGACCTTGGGGGATATTGGGTGTTTTTCATTGTCTCCAAATAAAATATTTACTTCTGGGCAAGGTGGATTGATTGTAACTAATAATGACAAATATAATAAATTAATAAGACTATTCAAGAACCAAGGAAGATTTGGTTTGCCAACTGGTGGGGATGATAATTATATTTCTTTAGGTGGTAACTTTAAACTATCAAATATAAGTGCTGGACTAGCGTTATCTGAATTAAAAAAAGTTAGTTCTAGATCAAAGAGATTAATTAAAAATTTTAAATTATATAATAAACTCCTAAAAGACATCAAAGAAATTAAAGTTGTCAAATTTAATTTAAATTATGGTGAATTGCCACTTTGGGTGGATGTAATCTGTGATCGAAGAGATGAATTGTTCAATTATCTTAAGAATAAAAATATAATCTGCAGAAAATTCTGGAACCCACTAAGTTCGAATAATTTATACTCAAAACAAAAACATACTACATTTAAAAATACTTTAATTATGCAAAATAAACTTATGTGGTTACCTTCATCATTCTTATTAAGAAATGATGATATTATAAACGTCGTTAAAAATATTAAAAAATTCTATAATTAAAGTTCTATTTTTTAATAAAAATTTTAGGAAGTGGTATTATAAATTTTCCTTTGTAGCCCATTTTTTTATAATTTCTAATTAATGAATTTGCTAAATGCCACGAAAAAATAAAAAAATAATCAGGTTTTTTTTTTAATAAAATATTCTCACTAATTACAGCTATTTTAGTTCCTGGAACGTACTTTCCACATTTAGCCGAATACGGAACTTCGCCAATATACTTTACTTGTCTTTTATTTATATTTGCAGAATTTATTAATGCACAAGATCTAGGGGCAGCGCCAATCCCATAAATAATTTTTTTTTTTATTATAATTTTATTTAATAATTTATTAATATTTGTATTAAATTTTAATCTAAATTTATTAAGATTATAAATTTCTTGAATTACATTAATTTTTTTCTCACTATTTATAATTTTATTAATTGACAAATGTGTTTTAGAAAATTGATTAGTAGTTGCTACAACTCTTAAAATTCCTCCATGAACTTTTAAAATTTTTGCATTTTTAATAAAAATTCCATATTTCAATAACATTTTAGATAAAGTTCCTAATGTAAAATAATTCACATGTTCATGATGGAAAGAATCAAAACCAAAATTTTTAAATAATAAAATTAAATACTGTACTTCTATAATTATATAACCATTATTTTTAATCAAAAATTTTATTCCTCTTAACAATTGCGAAATATTTTTGGTATGTCCAAGAATATTACATACTACAATAAAATCTAATTTTAAGTTAATTTTTTTTGCGAAGTTATAATTTAAAAAATTATTAAATATTTTACATTTATAATAATTATTAATTTTATATGTATCCGTTGGTTCAATACCATAGGTATGGTAATATTTTTTTTTTGATAAATTGATAAAAGAATTATCATTTGATCCAACGTCCATAATTTTTAAATTAAATGAAGGATTGATTTTTTTAATTTCGTCTAGAATACTTTTAAAATTTTTAATTTTTTCTTTTGAATCTCCACTGTGATAAGAATAGTTTTTAGGAAATAATTTTTTTTTATTACTAGAATTTCGTAACTGGACTAAATTACAATTTTTACAAATAGTTATTATAACTCTTTTTTTATTAACTTTTTTTTTACAATTATAATAATTAATATTTAAAGGAATGTTTCCGAAATCAATGTTCTTAAAAAATTTTGAGCTTCCACAGTAACAATGTTTAATATTTTTTTTATATAAATTTAAACTCATTTTGTTAGATTATAATATGTTTTTAATTTATTACTAAATGCATGAATAATAACTTATACATAATTGTTCCTACTTTAAATGAAGAAAAGAATATCAATAAAATATATAATTTTATTCTCAGTTTAAAATTAAAAAAACGATATCAAATAAATTACAAAATAATATTTTCAGACGACGAAAGTTCTGATGCTACAAGAATAATAATTAAAGAAATAATTAAAAAGAATAAAAATGTAAAATTAGTAACGCCAAAAAAAAGATTGGGTCTAGGTCATGCTCTGAATGTTGGTATTAAAAACCTTAAAAAAGGATATGCCATTTTCATAGATAGTGATGTCACGATAACGCAATCTAGTTTTTTAAATTTGGTCAAAAATAGAAAAAAAAATACTATGATTGTTGGTAGTAGATATTTAAAAGAAAGCCGAGGAAGTAATTTCAAAACTAGAATTTTTTTAAGTAAATTAATAAATTATTTATTTGCAAAGTTTTTTAATACCAAAATTATTGATTTGACACATAGTTTTAGAATTTTTGATTTAAGTGTGAAATTAAATTCAATAAATCTCAAACATCCAGGATATTTTTTAGAAATAACTATTAATTATTTAAAAAATGGCAATTTAGAGGAAATGCCAATAATTTATGCTGATAGAATATACGGATCTTCTAAAATCAGTCTTTTATCAATTATATTAAGCTTAACATACTCTTTGTATAATCTCATATTTAAAAAAATAAATTTTTTTTTTACAAAAGCTTAAGAATATTTTTACGATCTATCTTGCCATTAGAATTTAAAGGCAATTTTTCTCGTAAAATAATTTTTTTTGGTATCATGTAATTAGGCAAAAAATTAGAGATGTCTTTTCTAAAAGATAGCTCATTTACTTTTTTACTCAATGAAATAACTGCAGCAAGATAATTATTATAAAAACTTTTTTTAATATGAAAAACAACACACTGTCTTACATAACTAATTTTTCTTATATTGGCTTCAATTTCGGGTATTTCAATCCTAAATCCCCGTAATTTTACCATATTATCTTTTCTACCTTTGCAAATTAAAACTTTTTTATATTTTTCAACTAAATCAGAAGTATAAAAAGTATTATTTTTTTCTGTAAAAAAAAATTTATTTAAATTTAATTCTTTTTTTAAATAACCATTAGTTATCATTGGTCCATTAACAATTAATTCTTTTTTTAGAATTTGATAATTTACAGAAGAAAAATTTCTGCCAATAGGTACTAAATTAAATCTCGAATATTCTTTAACATCAGACTTCTTACATAAGTGATAAAATACCCAATTTCCCATTTCAGTCCCGCCGTAACAATTAAAAATTTTTTCACATTTAAAATTTTTAAAAATATAATTTAGAAGATTTAAATAAAAAGGTTCACCTGTAATTATTATTATATTTATTTTATTTGTTAGAGAAATTTTCTTATTAAAATCTTTAATTCTTTGGATGGTTGATGGTACACATACCAACGCATTAACATTATTATTGTTAATGTGTTTTATAGGAAAATATATGTCGCCCACATTTTTACCGGGACTTATGCATGATCCAAAGAATATTGCTGGAAAATAAATATCAAAGAAAATACTGAATGCTGTATCATAATAATCACCAAAGACTAATTGTTTATAAGAATTTTTATATAAATGTTTTTTTTGTGAAAAAATATCACTTATAATATTTTTATGTGAAATCTGTATTCCTTTGGGCTCACCGGTAGATCCTGAAGTGAAATATATAAAACTAGTATTCTTAATATTTATTTTATTAATAATTTTTCTATAATTAATTATTTTTTTCTTATTCTTGTGAATATTCTTGAAATTAACTATTTCAACTTTATTTTTTTTTAAAAAATAAATGACTCTTTTTTCTAATTTTTGATCATAAAAAAAAATATCGGGCTTAATTTGACCAATAATATTTTTAATTTTTTCATATGGACAATTAATACTTAACGGAACCCACACTGATTCTGATATAAGAATTGGATATATTGATGCATACATTTCAAATGATTTATTGGAATACGTGTAAATAATAGGTTTTTTTTTATAAAAACTGTAATAGTTATCAATATAATTAACAATCTTTGTTGAGTATTCTTTAAAATCTCTGTAGGTGTAAATAGTATTGTAATATTTATAAAATATTTTTTTTTTATTAAAATTATTAAAAATTTTTAAATAATAATTTCTTAATTTATCTGATTTCATGATTATTATATTAACTTAATTATGATTAAAAAAAATAAAAATTTATTTAAAATTTCCTCTATATTTAAAAAATTTAAAATCGATATATTTTCTTCAAACAAAATGAATTTATTTGATCTTGGTGTATTTAATTCTTATTCATACCTAGAATTAATAAGTGAGTTGGAACTAAAATTAAAAATCAAATTTACCGATAAAGAAATGTTTAATAAAAAAAATGGAAACCTAAATTATTTGCTAAAACTTATTTTAAAGAAAATTAGATAAACCATGCTAAAAGGTTATAAAAAAACAGATTTTATTAAGTTTGGAAAAAATACTTTTTTAAGTAAATCTGTAGAAATTAGAAGGCCTCATTTAGTGTCTATTGGCAAAAATTGTGCAATAGATACTGGTTTTTATTGCACAACAAAAGCAACAATAGGAGATTATATTCATATTGGTCCCTATGTAACCATTATTGGTGGGGAAAAATCAAAAATTGTCATTGGTGATTTCGCATCGATTGCTGCTGGTTGCAGACTAATATGTGGTTCGGATCTACACTCAGACAAAGGTTTTTCAGGGCCTACTATTCCAGATAAATATAGAGATAAAGTCGTCTACTCAGAAATTATAATACAAAAATGCGCAAATATAGCCACGAATTCAGTTATTATGCCTGGAGTAATTATTGGGGAAGGATCTGTTATAGGACCAAATTCTTTAATAACTAAAAATACAAATCCATGGACAGTATATGTTGGCAACCCAGCAAGACCTATAAAAATAAGAAATAAGAAGAATATTTTAAAGTTCTTAAAAGAACTAAATTACTAAATAACTAATTTTAGTAAAATGAATCTACTAAATTAAAATAATTTAGAAACGTAATATATTAATTTTGAAAATAATAAGGCATTTTTTTCTAATGGAGCAAAAAAAGTGTTTAAAATTACATTATATAATAAAAAAATTATAAAAAATACGTTTATAATATTAAAAATATATTTATTAAATATTATTTTAGTCTTAATTACACTGTAGGAAAATGAAAAACAAATAAAATTTAATAAAATTATAGATGAAAAGAATCTATAATGATCAATAAATCCTAAAAGAAAGGCACCAATAAAAAAAGGTATAAAAGAAGATATTAATAAAAATACATTCAAGGTGAAATGCTTTAAAGATTTGCAAGCCTTCAATATATTGCTCCATAAATAGCTGAGAGTTGCTATACATGGCAAAAAAATTAAAAAATAAGTTATAGATAAAATAAAAGTTGAATAATGAGAATCTGCAAAAAAAGTTTTATATGGTTTTGATAACATTATTCCAAAATGGAAAATATTCTTATTATAAGTCTCAATGGGACTTTCTTCTATTACTTTAAAATTAGATATTTCTATAAAATAATTCTTAATTTCGTTTAAATCAAAATTTTTCACGTATCCAAATTTATAAATAATAATAGTGAAGAAAATCATTATCAAAAGAACAAAAGATAATTTAAAAAAAATTTTTAAATTGAAATGATTAAATTCACATTTCTCTATATATAAAAAAATTAAAAATGAAAAAAAAATTGGGAATTGTAATAGGAAATAGCCTTCGTGAATCAAAGCTGCAAATATATTTAATAAAACTACATAGTAAAAATTATAATTATTCCTATATTTAAGAAGATGAAAAAAAAGCAACATAAATATAATATAATTAATTTGATCAAATCTACCTACGTCCGATAAAAAAAAACTAATTGTCGATGGGGAGGTAATTATAATTAAAAAAAAAAATATCAAATATTTATTGTTTTTTAATAAATTCCAAGTTGAAAATATTAGATAAGTTAATATTAAAAAAATTAAATTTGATATAAAAAAAATATAATAAAAATTATTCTTAATATTTTTTCCAAACACTTCCATTATAGTCCCGGCTAATCCTCTTTTAATAAAACCAAAATCAAAATATGAAAAAAGCCAATGTGTAGCTATGTGATTATTAAAAAAAAAACTGCGGTGTGAAAAAATAAAATGATTAAGCATCCAACAAGAAAAAATTAGAAATGGTGTTAATTTAAATACTATGGTGGACGGTAAAAAATAATTTTTTTCAACAAAATAGACAAAAGTAAATAAAAATGGAAATATAATTAAATAAGTTATTTTAAAATTAAAAAGTATATTATCAATATTACTCTGATCTAATACATCGCCAGCAATAATTAATGAATAAATCTTAATATTATTCTCAAATAAAATAAAAACTGAATAAAATAAAATTATAAATATTATTAAAATAATACTTAATTTTTTTTGTAAAAAATAATTGTACATTTTTAAATTACGAAAATTCTCTAAAATAATATAATTTTTAGTCTATATTCAGACCAGAGATCATATCACTAATAAGTTCTCTAATTTTATATTTGGGTTTCCATTTAATAATTTTTTTAGCTTTTGTGAAGTCACCACATAAGCTATTTACTTCTTTATCTCTAAAATATTTTTGTTTCACTTCTATTATAATTTTATTATTATCTAAATTTATTGCTTTTTCATTCAACCCTTTACCAACCCACTTGATTCTAATTCCTAATTGCCTGCAGGACTCATTGACGAATTGCTTTACTGAAATCTGTGAATTCGTTGAGATTACTAGATCTATTGGACTTTTTAATTGCATTATTTTCCACATAGCTTCAACATAATCTTTTGCGTGCCCCCAATCTCTTTTTGAATATAAATTTCCTAAAAATAATTTTTTTTGTTTATCTTCTTTTATATTTTTTAAAGCATTTATAATTTTTTTAGTTACAAAGTTATAAGTTCTTCTCGGAGATTCGTGATTAAATAGAATACCGTTCGATGCAAATAAACCGTATGCTTCGCGATAATATTTTACTACATTATATGCGAATAATTTAGATATCGCATAAATTGATTGTGGGTTAAATTTACTATTTTCATTCTGAGGGGGCAAAGTATTTCCAAACATTTCTGAACTGGATGCTTGATAAAATTTTATTTTTTTTTCTCTTTTTAAACTCTTTATTATTTCTAATAATTTTAATACACCAATTCCATTAACATTCGCGGTGTACTCTGGTATTTCGGATGAGATTTTGACATGGCTCTGCGCAGCTAAATTGTAAATTTCATCTGGCTTGATATCTACAATTAATCTATGCAAGGAAGAATTATCAAGTAGATCCCCATAATGAATTGTTAAGGATCCTTTAGAGTAAAAATTTGGTCTTAATCGCGAAGAATCTTTTGAATATAGATGATCTAATCTAGAAGTATTAGGACTAGACCCTCTTCGTTTTACTCCGTGAACTATATAATTTTTTTTTAATAGAAGATCTATTAGGTAAGATCCATCTTGCCCAGTAGCTCCAAAAATTAATGCTTTTTTTCTTTTCACGAAAAATTATTAAATTTTTTATATAAATCTTTTATCTCAACAGGAGATTTAGTCCACCATTTAGATTTTTCTAAAAAATTTATTTGTCTACTATTGAATCTTTTTGATATTTGTTTTGCTGGTGACCCAGCCCAGACTGAGTATTTAGGAACATCTTTATTAACAAAAGACCCCGCCCCAATTATAGATCCTCTGCCTATTGTACATCCAGCCATAATTTTTACATTATACCCTAACCAGACGTCTTCTTCTAAAATAGTAGTTTTTTTTATTTTTATATTTTTATCAAAAAAATTATAACCCCAATTATTAGTATAAAACATTGAATGTGTTGAAATTAGTTTTGTTGGGTGATTTTCTATTCCTAAATAGCAAAAATCTGATATCGAACAAAACTTACCAATTTTTTTAACATTTTCAGAAATAGTACAATTATCATTAATGCTTACATATTGTTCCACTAAAGTTATTGAGTTTAGTTTTACATTGCGCCCGATTTTTACAGGAAAGGTTATATTTTTTTTATTAGGAATATAACTATAAACTTTTATTGATAAAAAAGGATAGTATAAAAAAACAATAATATTTCTTTTTAACTGGAAAAAAATAAATAAAAATTTTTTTAATATATTTAAAAAATATCTAATCATTATTTATTGGATACCTCAAAAACTTGGTCACTAATTTCTTTTATTTTATAATCAAGATTATTTTTGCCATAAAGAACTTTCGTCATAAGTTTTAAACGTTTCTTTAAATTTAATAAAGTCAACTTTTGATATTTTAATTTATTTAATTTGTTCATATTCATTAAAATTCTATATAAAATTACATTACTTATTTTTTTATTTTTTTTATTAAAAAAATTTTTTATATTTGTAAAAAGTTTTAGAATTTTTGTATTCGTAAAAAAACTAATAAAAAATGAAAATATAAAATTAGTTTTATCTACAACCAAACTATTTAATTTATCAGAAATAATCTCTGAACTATCGTTAAACTTCATTATATCTTTAATAGTTTTTGATAATAATTTATTAACTTTATAGGCTGAATTTATATCTGGTATATTAGTAAATTTATTTTTAAGGCCTCTTTTTAAAATATTTTTTAATTGATCAAAAGTAAACACTCTCTTACCAGGTATTAAAGTTAAGTATTGACTATATTTTTCTTCATTTTTCATACTAGGCAAATAACAGATCACTTTTTTTTCTGCAATATAGGATTCTATACCTGTTGTGCAGCCATTGTGAATTACTAATTTAGCATATGGTAACCATTCTTGTACGGAAGATTTTGTATCAAAGATAATATTCTTGTATTTAAAAAATATTTTTTTGTAAGTAGAAATTTTCTCAGTTGGATGAATTCTTAATACAAAAATTTCATTATTAAAATATTTCACGATTTCTTCAATGCCTTTTAGAAAAGGAAGAAATGTTTCATTTTGATATTCGAAAACAGGATTATTTCTTTTTGAAAAGTCTGAATATGAACTAGAATTATATTTCCAATATAATAATAAATCATTATATGGAACATAAGAATTAGCCGTGCCAAATGCAAAATTTATTAGAATAATTTTTTTTCCGTAATATTTTTTTATTCCTTTAAAATATTCCGAGTACTTATTCTTTGACAGCTCCATCCTAGGATTTCCAGAAACAACTATATTATTTAAGGCCAAATTTTTATTATTATTAATAATATTTTTTTTTTCTTGTTCACCCCAAGTAAAAATATATCTGTAAAAAATTAATTTTTTATTATTAAAACCTTTTCGTGAATAATTTGAAGAATGCCTAGTAGCAATCCCCCCTTCCTCGTCTAGCATTACTAAATTTATATTATTTTTTTTTAATTGAAAAAATTTATATGTAGACAAAAAACTAGGACTATTTTCAAATAAAATATTATTTTTCTTTATTATTTTTTTTAATTTATTAAAATTTTTATAATAATATATAAATACTTTTTCGTTTTTTTTCTGAAGAAGTCTAACTGTTAATAAAATTCTTGAATCTAATTCACGTTTAGTAACTTCAATTGGAAAAAGATAATTCATTAAAAACTAAAATAATTAATTATTATTTAAAATAATTAATATACCATTCAATGGTTTTCTTTATGCCCTCTTGTATTGTTGTCTTTGGAATATATTTTATTTTTTTATATAATAGATCGTTATTTGCTTTTGTACTTATAACGTCCCCTAATTGTAATGGTAAAAAAAATTTTTTTGCTTTTTTTCCTAAATTCTTTTCAATTTCTACTAAATAATCATTAAGTGATGAACTAACATTAGTTCCAACATTTAAAGTTTGAAATGGTGCGATTGTTTTTTTTCTTTCAATGGTTGGGGGCTTATTAATTAATTTTACAATACATTTAATAACGTCGTCAATATAAGTAAAACTTCTAAAATGATTTCCGTTGTTGTATATTGGCAAAAACTTATTTTTTTTAATACCCGAAATAAATTTATTTAGAGACATATCTGGTCTACCCCAAGGCCCATAAACTGTAAAAAATCTCATGCATGTAACAGGAATTGAATATATTTTGCTATAACAATGCAACATAACTTCATTAGATTTTTTTGTAGCAGCGTAATATTGAATTGGAAAATCAGTATTATCTTTCTCTGCAAAATCTGAGTTATTATTATTTCCATATACACTACTTGTGCTAGCAAATAAAAAATGTTTGATCTTAAATTCTTTGGCAACATCAATTAAATTAAAGGTACCAACTAAATTACTATTTGTATAAATGCTTGGTTTTTGTACTGAAGCTCTCACGCCCGCTTGTGCAGCCAAATGAATAATAATGTCAAATTTGTATTTTATAAAAATTTTTTTTATCTTTTTATAATTACAAAGATCAATTTTATAAAAAAAATATTTTTTATTTTTTGATATTTTATTTAAGAATTTTAATCTATCTTTCTTTAATTTAATGTCATAGTAGTTATTAAGATTATCTAAGCCAACAATTGTATTACTTTTAAAAGAATTAATAGAAAGCAAAGTTTTGCATAAATGAAATCCTATAAAACCTGCATTACCTGTGACAAGAATCTTCATTAAATTATTTATTAAGTTTTTCTAGCAAATCTAAATTGTTTTTTTTAAGCCACAAAACAATCTTTTGTTTGTCATCTTTTAAATATATATAAAAATCTTTTTTTTTATCCTCATTAACAATACATACAAAATATTTACCAGATAAATTTTTAATTATAGCAACTGAGTAGCCATAAAATTTTAATCTTTTATTAATAGAGGGGGTTGTATAATACCCCCAACTTTTCTTTACAACATCATATTCCTTCGTTTTATTTTTTTTTTTTTCAACAAAAGTTATAAATTCATTATGTTTTAAAAAAATGTTAGCTTTTTTAAATAAATTAATTTTATTATTTTCTAATAATATTTTTATATTTTTTTTTTTTATAATCATTATTTTTATTTTGCAAAATTATTTTTCGTTAATTACAAATTTAATCAATTAAGTGCCCTGGCAAAATCCAATTATTTTTATTATTAATTTGCCATATTTTTTTATTTCTATAACTCTCAAGTATTTTATTTAATTCTATTTTTGAAATTCCTAAAAATTTGCAAAATTTATTAATATTTTGCACAGATATTTTTTTTAAATCATATTTTTTTACAAGCTCTTTACCTTTTTCTCGGGTGATTAAATTAGATCTAATATCTTCACAGGCATGATCTGTGGCCCTTCCGTACCCGTACTTTAATACTTTTAAGTGCTGATGAATAATATTTATAATTTCATCAATTCCTGTATTTTTTCTATAAGTTCCATCTCTAGGTTTTTTTAAACTTTTAAAACCAAATTTTTTCGCAATTTTATAATTATGATAAGAAGACCATGGAAAAAAATATGATAAAAAAATTGCTTTTGTATGTGAGTACTCTAATTCATCAGGATAATCATATTGCTTTAGATCATTTATGTTTAATTTAAATCTTTTTTCGATGTCTTTTACTAAAACGGATTTATTTGCACAATAAATATTAAAGTATTCTCTTGTTATAAATTGAGCACTAAAATTGCCTGCGCCCTCTCCTCTCTCTCCTGCTCCATCATATTCTACGGATGAATTTTCTCCTAAAAAAACAAGCGGTATATTAAATGCTAAAGCAATTCTTAATGGATAAGCATGCAGAAGAGAGTGACTTAACAAATCTGGGTCACCATAATGCTCTAGGCCTATTTTTATTAATTTTTTATGTAGTTCCATCTTTGGTTTAAATACAAGTAAATTTGCTCCCATTTTGGGAATTAAACTAAGATTATACAATCCTATTTCAGTTTTAATTCCATAATCAATTGAAACTGCGAGAACTCTAAGTCCTGTCTCTATTGCTTTACTAACTTGATAAATACTATCTTTGCCACCACTTACTGGAACTAAGATATCATATGTGCTTGCATTAAATTTTTTTGCGTAGGCAATTAATGCTTCAAATTCTTTTGATCTTTCCTCCCAACGAATTTTATTTTTTGTACCTAATTTTTTTTCATAATAAAGACATGCTCCACATATTTGCTCAGCATTAAATTTAATATTTGGCTTAGTGGAAGGAAGTAAACATTTTTTACAATAAGAAATTTTGTCCATAAATTTTTATGACTCTCGATATTTAATAATTTTTGATGGTGATCCGGCATTAATCGAATATTCTTCGGTGTCTTTGGTGACTACAGAATTTGCCCCAATAACTGACCCTCGCTTAATATTTACATCTTTAGTAACAACAACATTAACTCCTAGCAAACAATCATCTCCTATTGTGACATTGCCATATTCAAAACCCTGATCGCAAATATAACTATTTTTTTTGTAATGATGTTCATTGGCGTTCATTCTAGATCCAGCAGAAATCAAACACTTTTTTCCTACTATTATATCCCCCCCACCATTCCAAATTGCATAAGCTCCTATTGCGGTATTGTCATCAATATAAATTGTCCCATTCTGAGCAGAAACAAATCTGCAACCGTGCTCTATTTTAATATTATTTTTAAAAATTAATTTCCCGTTTTCTCTATTTCTAATATCAATTTTTCCTAAGATATTAATATTATCTCCAAAAAATATATTTTTTGCTCTACCGTTAATTTTTAATTTGGGAAAAGATTCGATATAAAAATTTTTACCTACTTTTATCCCTAAAAAAATTAAATATAATTTAATTACAAAACTATAAATTCTATTAAGCATTTATTGTGTTGCATCTAAAAAAATTTTTGTATTTAAAATAGAAAATAAAAATTTAGAAAATTGATTTGTATTATTATTGTAAATTTCTTTTTTAATTTTTTTCATATTAACAAATTCGTTGATTTCTGAATTTTTATCAAACAAAAAAGATTTTATTTTTGGATTTTTAAAATTAATTACTGTATTTATTGAAGCATTAAATCCTTTTTTTTGTCTGTCGAGTCTGACCTTATCATTTAAAACATTTTTAAAAGAATCTCTTAATACTGATTTTTGATAACCATTACTAATTAAAAATAGACTAGGTATTGAATTTGCGAATTCAAAAAGATCTTTATCTAAAAAAGGGTTCCTATTTTCTATTGAGTAATACATTGAGTTTAAATCATCATGATGAAGAATTACAGGAATTACTTCATAGAATAACTCATTAAGCATTTTATTTCTAAGTATATCAGTGCCAGAAAAAAAAAAATCTTTATTTTTCTTAACATTATTCATAACAAAATTTTTAATAAAATTGATGTCTTCATAATTATTATTTTTGTGTAATAATTTAATACTTCTTAAATTTGGGTTTCTTACAAAAGGTAGAACATATTTTTTCCATTCAATAAATTTATTTTTAAAGACTTTACTATTTTTTAAAATTTTTAAATAAAGTAAATGATGATGATAATAGCCTGTAAATAATTCATCAGCTCCGCTACCAGATATGGCGACTTTATAATTTTTTTTTGAAATTTTTTCTGAAAGAAATGAATGAGCTAAATAAGATATAGTCGAGATTGGACAGTCGTGATACTGAACTAACTTCTTTAAATTAAATAAAGTTTTGTCGTGATTTAGAGAAATTAAATTACTTTTACATTTAAGATCGTTAACAGTCGCAAGAATATTTTTTTTTTCATTATATCGTTCGTCTTTATCAATAATTGAAAAAGCATTTACTTTGGTATTAAACTCCTTAGCAGCTAACGAAGCTAATAAAGAAGAATCTACTCCCCCACTTAAACAAAAAGCTATGGGAACATCCGATCGTAATCTAAATTTCAAACTTTCTTTTAAATAAAAATTTACCCCTTCACATGCTTCGTTATAAGATAATTTTTTATTTTGTTTGATAATTGGTTTCCAATATTTATATTTTTTTTTATTTAAATTAGAATTAATAATAAAATTATTTCCGGATTCTAAAAATAAAACATTCTTAAAGTAACTTGTGTTATCTTGAAAAATAGATTTATAGCCATGTAGTAAATTAATGTTAATTTTATCTGTATTAATTCTAAAATTATCAGAAGATAATGATTTTATAAATTTTATTTCAGAACCAAAATAAATACCTTTTTGATTTTTATAAAAAAAAAGAGGCTTTTCACCGAATCTATCCCTGGATAAGAAAAGTTTTTTTATTTTATCATCCCAAATAGCAAATGCCCACATTCCTTCAAAATAATCGACGCATTTTTCTCCATACTGCAGATAAGCATTAGCCAATACTTCTGTGTCTGATTCAGTGTAAAATTTATAACCTAGTTCTTCTAAATCTTTTTTAATTTCTTTATAATTATAAATTTCACCATTAAAAACTAATGTAATGTGTTTTTTTCTAAAAGGTTGGTTAGATCTATTTTTTAAATCGATAATACTCAAGCGGGAATGTAATAAATAAATATTTGATGAATTATTAATCTTCAAATGGCAATATGACTGATTATCAGGACCTCTATTTTTCATCAAAAACAGGGATTTATTAATAACGACATTGGAAATTTTCTCATTTCCAATAAAGCCTGCAATACCACACATAAAAATAAATATTTAAATTAAAATTCTTTTTAGATCAAATAAACTAGTATTTAAATTATTTTTTCCTTCAATCGCTGTTGGACATAATTTAATTCCGCTTGATTTTAATGAAGTTATTTTTGATTTATTGTAATCAATCTTTCGCCCCTCTGGATAAGAATAGTGATCTAAGTTTAAATTAATTCTTTTTTTAAACAACCTGAAACTTTTTCTAATTTGTAAAATTGACTGCTTCCTACTCAATAATCCAAGACTCAAATGCTCATGACTATGTCCTCCAACTTTAAATAGTCTATGACTTTTTAAAATATTAGTCTGTTTCCAGTTAATTTTTTTGTCAATATTAATATTTGAGTGATTTATAATTTTAATATTACATTGATTAAAAAAATGATTAACAAAATTATTAATATTAAACCCAAAATTATTTTTTACAAAATATCGCATATTATCTAACAAATTAATTTTACTTTGTTTTGAATTAAACTGCACTTTTCTTCTAAGCCATGGAATAAAGACTTCTCCTTTTTTTTTTAACTCAACGCAATATTCAATTTTATCTATCCAGCTCATAGTATTATTCTCAATAAAATCTGTCGAAAAGTAAAAAGTAGAAGGCAAATTTAGTTCATCTAAAATTGGAGCTGCTAATGAATAGTTATTTTCAAAACCATCATCAAAAGTAATCGCATAAGTATTTTTTGGCAAATTAATATGATTTTTAATACAATAGAATATTTCATCTAAACTTAAAACATTACCCTTTCTTTTTAAAAGTCTTAGTATTTTGAGAAATTCTTTCTTAAGGATATGTTTTTTATTATAGTTTCTTACTTCAAATAAATTTTTTTCAATAACACCATGAAATAAAAAAATAGCAAAATTATTTTTTGGGATATTAAGATATTTTTTTATTTTATCGTGCATATTTATTTTTTATATAATTATTAAAATTATTAATACAAATATTTTTTAAAACAGAAGGCATGGCAGAATAATATCTGCCTTTTATTTTTTGAGATTTAATTTTATATTTTTTCTTTAACAAAAAATGTTTAATAATTTTCTTAGATAAAAACAAACATATATCTGTTGATAATAATCTCAAATTACAAATATTAGTTTTTCTATTAAAGGTTAATTTTTTTTTATATATAACCCCACCTGAGTCAAAAGTGTTATTAACTTTATGCAAAGTAACATAAAATTTATTAAAATCTTTATGGTATATGGCCCATAAAAAACTATCTAAACCTCGATAATATTCAGGATCCCCTCCATGCAAATTAAATGTTTTTTTTTGAAAATTATT
>Ga0172373_10001189_pt1 | contig 42355 bp, 35 predicted proteins | sample Lak10m_2_FD_114546 | JGI IMG/M metagenome (GOLD analysis project Ga0172373, IMG submission 114546) | Freshwater microbial communities from Kabuno Bay, South-Kivu, Congo - kab_092012_10m | ecosystem: Environmental > Aquatic > Freshwater > Lake | place: Democratic Republic of the Congo... | reverse complement strand
ATCGATGCGCTCGAAGTGCTCGGGCACGCCGAGCTCGGCGGCCTTGCCGACGCCAACGATGCGCTCGCCCTGCACCAGCAGCACGCCGTGGTCGATCCAGCCGGGCCCGCTGCGCTCGGCGGTGAGGATCTTGTCGGCGTAGAAAGCCCGGCCGGGCAGGTTCGGCAGCGCGTGGCTGGCGGCGGCGATCAGGGCAAGGGCGACGAGGCACATGGAGTGCCTTTCACCTTAGCGAGCTTCAGCGGTAGACGCGAATCGCGGCGTTGAGCAGCGCCTCGCGCTCTTCCACCGGCTTCCAGGAGAGCTTCGTGCGGGCCAGATCGCTTGCGAACGGCACGCACAGGCTGCGGGCCTTGAGATCGCGCCAGGAGGGGAACTCGACGCCCTTGCGGCGACCGAGCTTCTTGATGACCCACTTGCCGATCTCCATGGTCTGGCTCAGGGCGAGCGCGCGCGCGTGGAATTCCAGCGGCCGTCCCGTGTGCGAGGCGAGTTCGGCGACGAGCTCGCGCGCCGTGAGATCGGTGCGCGCGCACAGATTGAGCGCCTGTCCGTCGAGATCGCGGCCCGGGTAGCGCGCCAGGCGCGCCAGCGCGTCGGCGACATCGTCGACCCACACCAGCGGCACGGCCGAGTCGCCCGCCCCCCAGCCGATGCACTGATTGTCGCGCGTCCAAAGCCCGTAGCCGGAGTGCTGCATCGGAGTGCCGGCGCCGACGACCACGCCCGGTCGCACGATCGTCAGCGGCAGGGATCGCTCGCGCGCGAGCTTCATCAGCGCCTGTTCCGCCGCGATCTTGCCGCGCGAGTAGAGGGGGCGCGCGTCCGGACGCGGGTCGGTCTCGAGGCTGTCCTTGATCTCGGGGCCCGCTTCAGGGCCCGTGTACAGCGCCGCGATGGTGGAGACGTAAACAAAGCGGCCGACACCCAGCTGTGCCGCCGCCTGCGCCATGGCCTCGCTGCCGCGCACCATCGAACGCTCGACCTTCTCCCAGGTGTCCCCGCCCCCGGTCGCCAGCTGGATCACGCAGGCGGCTCCCTGCATCGCGCTCGTGAGCGCGGCGGGATCCTCGAGGCTGCCGCGGAAGAAGCGGATGCGGCCGTTCTGGATGTTCTCGACGATCAGCGTCGGCAGCGAATGGCTGCGGCGCGCGACGATCGTGACCGGCGTGCCGGCCTCGAGCAGCTTGTGGATCGTGCGCTTGCCGATGAAACCCGTGGCTCCCAGCACCAGCGTCTCGCCCGCTCGTGCCGGTCCGGGCCTCGGCAGCGCGGGCTCGCCGGCCGCCGGAGGCGCAAAGCGCGCGGCGCATTCCACCCATTCCAGCACCTGTGCCGCCGCGAAGGCGTCGCAGGGCAGGGGCGCGCCGTCGCGCAGCGCCAGATGGAAGCTCCGGATGGCCTCGCGCATGCCGAGCCAGAAAGCGTCCTTGCGCGTGGCGATGCCCAGCGTGAAGCCCAGATAATTGCGCAGCACGCGCCAGGCGTCCTTCGACAGCGCTCGCGAGCGGCCGCGCGTGGCGAGGAAGCTGTTCCAGAACTCCAGCCACGGACTCTTGCGCTCACCCGCGACCCAGTCGTGCACGAAATCGGCCTCGAGCAGGCCGTCGGTGCCGAGCACGCGCAGCGAAGACTGCGGAAAGGGTGAGCCGAAGGAAAGATAGACCTGCGCGCTGCCCTGTTCGGCGCGCGCGTCGAGCGCCCAGCGCGAGACAAAGCGCGCACCGCCGTTGAGCTCGCGTGTCTCCAGCAGCGTGGCCTGACCCTCGCGCAGCGCTCCGAGCAGCGCCTGCACCTGACTCAGGGGATGCACGGCCTGTTCGAAGAGGATGTTCTTCGGCTCGCGGAACATCCAGTGCGAGTAGTCTTGCGCGTCGAGCTGCGCCAGCGGCAGAGCCCAGTTGGCCTGCACGTGTTCGATCCGTCCGATTTCGCCGGCGCGCACGCGCGCGAGCAGGCGCAGGAAGGCTGGATGCTGCGCGTGGTTGTGGTGCACGCCCAGCGCCAGACCCAGCTGGCCGGCCCGCGTGCCCAGCCGCCGGGCGGCCGCGCTCGACAGCACGAAAGGCTTCTCGACATAGGCCCCGATTCCCAGCTCCAGCAATTCGTCGACGAGCGATTCGTGCAGGTTGGGGGGCACGAGCACGTGCGCCAGCTCGACACCCAGCGCCTGGAGCTCCGCCGCCGTCGTGACCGCTTGGGCGATGCCGAAACGCTGCGCTGAAGCCTGCGCGCGCGAGCGATCGGCATCGCAGACCGCCACCAGCTCGAGATGCTCGAGCTCCTGCAGGATCGGGATGTGGAAGTCGGCGATGTAGCCCGCGCCGATCACCGCGACGCGGCGTACGGCTCGCGGCGGGGTCGAGGGTGCTGCCATGTGCGCGGACATGGTAGAGCTCCGCGGGCCGGGATCCATGCGTGTGGGGGAACTCGTCGAGGTGCTCATCAGGCCTGTGCGGCGTTCCATCGGCAAAGCGAGGCCCGCGGCTCGCCGGAAAGGCTTTCCGGTTTCCCCGACCGCCGTTGTTTTTGGATTTCAGGCTCAGAACTGGAGCGCCCACCACCGACAAGGAGGCCATCTCCTCCTTCTTGGGCCCCTGAGGGCGCCTTCGGGCGCCCTTCCGGGGCCCTCTTTCTTTCTCGGGTCGGGACGCTAGCATCCACGGTTTGCAGCCCTCCCCCCCGGACCGCCCAGCCTCCCTCCCTTTCGCATGAGCGAGCTTCCGTTCCCCGAAGGCCTCACCTTCGACGACGTCCTCCTCGTCCCGCGCCACTCGGACGTGTTGCCCAAGGAGGCGCGCCTCTCCACGCGCTTCTCGCGCGATGTCGCGATCAACATTCCGCTTTCCTCAGCGGCCATGGACACGGTCACCGAGGAGCGCCTCGCCGTCGCGCTCGCCCGCGAGGGCGGGATCGGCGTGATCCACCGCAATCTCCCGATCGAGGGCCAGATCCGCGAGGTGGACAAGGTCAAGCGCTCGGCCAACGGAGTGATCCTCGATCCCGTGACGCTGCCGCCCTCGGCCACGATCCGCGAGGCGCGCGACATCATGACGCGCCACAACATCAGCGGTCTGCCGATCACCGAAGGCAAGACGGTGGTGGGCATCCTCACCCGCCGCGACTGCCGCTTCCAGACCAAGGACGAGACGCCGGTCGCACAGATCATGACCAAGGACAAGCTCGTCACGGCGCCGCCGGGAACCTCGCTCGAGGATGCGCGCGAGCTGCTCTACCGCCACAAGGTCGAGAAGCTCCTGATCGTGGGTCCGGGCAACGAGCTCAAGGGCCTGATCACGATGAAGGACGTCAACATGCTTGCCGCCTACCCCAGCTCCGCGACGGACGCGCGCGGGCGTCTACGCGTGGCGGCCGCGATCGGGGTGCACGACTACGAGCGCGCCGAAGGCCTCGTCAAGGCCGGCGTGGACGTGCTGGTGGTCGATACCGCTCACGGGCACTCCAGCAACGTGATGGCCACCGTGCGCGAGCTGAAGAAGCGCTTCGCGGTCAACGTGGTCGCCGGCAACGTCGCCACGGCGGAGGGCGCGCGGGAGCTGGCGGCGGCGGGCGCGGACGGAGTCAAGGTCGGCATCGGCCCAGGATCGATCTGCACGACGCGCATCGTCGCGGGCATCGGCGTGCCGCAGCTCACCGCCGTGCTGGAGTGCTCGCGCGCGCTGGCCGGCACGGGCGTTCCGGTGATCGCCGACGGCGGCATTCGCTTCTCGGGTGACATCGTCAAGGCGCTCGCGGCGGGAGCCTCCTGCGTGATGCTCGGCTCGCTGTTCGCGGGCCTCGAGGAGAGTCCCGGCGAGGCCATCCTCTACAAGGGCCGTTCGTTCAAGTCGGTGCGCGGCATGGGTTCGCTGGGCGCCATGCAGGCCGGCGGCAAGGAGCGCTACCGCCAGGGTGACGTCACCGAGGCAGAGAAGCTCGTGCCCGAGGGCATCGAGGGCATGGTGCCTTACAAGGGCAAGCTCGGACCCTTCGTCTACCAGCTGTGCGGCGGCGTGCGCGCCGGCATGGGCTACTGCGGAGCACGCACGATTTCGGAATTGTGGGAGCGCGCGCGCTTCCAGCGGATCACCAACGCGGGCATGAAGGAAAGCCACCCGCACGACGTGACGATCACCAAGGAATCGCCCAACTACTTCCATCAGGACTGACGGACACGATGAGCGGCCAGCCCCTCGCCCAACCTCGCGCGATCCTGATCGTCGACCTCGGCACGCAGTACGCGCAACTGATCGCGCGCCGCGTGCGCGAGGCCGCGGTCTACTGCGAGATCGCTCCGCCCGCGCACGCACTTGCCGCCGCGCGCCGGCTCAACCTCGCGGGCGTGATCCTCTCCGGAGGCCCCGCCTCGGTCTACGCAACCGACGCCCCGGCGGTGCCGCGCGAGCTGCTCGAGATGGGCGTGCCGGTCCTCGGCATCTGCTACGGCATGCAGTGGATGTCGCAGACTCTCGGCGGCCACGTGCAGGCGGCGGACAAGCGCGAATTTGGGCGCACCTCGCTGGAGATCAACCGGCCGGAAGGGATCTTCCGCGGCATCGACGGGCGCACGGTGGTCTGGATGAGCCATGGGGACCAGGTCGAGCGACTGCCCCGGGGCTTTGAGGTGTACGCCTCTTCGGACACCTGTCCGTACGCGGCCGCGGGAGATCCCCGGCGCGGCTTCTTCGGGGTGCAATTCCATCCCGAAGTGACGCACTCCGTGCGCGGCGCGGAGATCCTCGCCAACTTCCTGTACGAGGTCTGCGGAGTGCCGGGCGACTGGAAGCCCGCCAGCATCGTCGAGCGCGAGATCGAGAAAGTGCGCGCGATCACCGGCGAAGACGGCGAGGTCGTTCTGGGCCTCTCCGGCGGCGTCGACTCCTCGGTGGCGGCGCTGCTGGTGCACAAGGCGATCGGCAAGCGTCTGCACTGCATCTTCGTCGACAATGGTCTGTTGCGCAAAGGCGAGCGCGATGTGGTCGAGAGCACCTTCCGAGAGCACTTCGCGATGGATCTCACCGTCGTCGACGCGACCGAGCGCTTCCTTGGCAGCCTCAAGGGCGTCACCGATCCGGAGCAGAAGCGCAAGCTGATCGGCCGCGATTTCGTGGACGTGTTCAAGCACGAAGCCAAGCGCTTCTCGCGTGCGCATTTCCTTGGACAGGGCACGCTGTATCCCGATGTGATCGAGTCGGTCAACGTGCACGGCGGCAACACGGCCGTGATCAAGAGCCACCACAATGTCGGCGGGCTGCCCAAGGACCTCAACATGGGGCTCGTGGAGCCGCTGCGCGAGCTCTTCAAGGATGAGGTGCGCCAAATCGGCCGCTACCTCGGCCTTGACGACCGCATCGTCGCGCGCCAGCCTTTCCCCGGGCCGGGGCTCGCCGTGCGCATCCTCGGCGAGGTCACGCCCGAGCGCTGCGCGCTGCTGCGCGAAGCCGACCACATCGTCACCAGCGAAATCGAGGCCGCCGGCCTGCACAAGCATCTGTGGCAGTACTTCGCCGTGCTGCTGCCGGTCAAGAGCGTCGGGGTGATGGGGGATGCACGCACCTACGAGAACTGCTGCGCGCTGCGCGTCGTCGAATCCACGGACGGCATGACGGCCGACTGGGCCCTGCTCGACCACACGCTGCTGGCCCGGATCTCCAACCGCATCATCAACGAGGTCCGCGGCATCAACCGGGTGGTGTTGGACATTTCCTCCAAGCCCCCGGCGACCATCGAATGGGAATAATTCGTCCACCGATTCGCAGTCACGCTATTCTGTCGCCCCAAGGAGTACCCCCGATGAACAAGTTCCTGACCCTGTGCCTGCTGCCCCTGACGCTGGCTTTCCTGTCCCCGCTCGACACCGTGCGCTTCGGCCCCAAGAGCGGCACGGAGGTCAAGAAGTCGATGACCGTCGGCCTGGAGATGAACATCGAAGAGTTCAACTTCGTGGTCGACGGAGAGGAGATGCCGCCGGAATCGCTGGGCGGGGCTTTGGACCAGACGCTGGTCCTGGAGGTCATCCAATCGGTCACCGACAAGTACATCAAGGTCAAGGAGGATCAGGTCGAGGAGCTGATCCGCAGCTATGACTCGATGCAAGTCACGGTGGAGATGGGCGAGGAAGTCAACGAGGAGACCGGCACGGAGGGGCTCGTCGGCAAGCAGGTCCGCTTCGTGCGCAACGACAAGACCGGCGCCTACGACAAGGAGTGGTTCGAGTGCGAGGGCGAGGAGGAGATGCTCAAGAGCCTGTCCGAGGACATGGACATGCGCCGTCTGCTGCCTTCGGGATCCGTCAAGCCCGATCAGGAGTGGAAGCTCGACGGCAAGGACATGGGCGTCCTGATGTGGCCGGGCATCACGAGCGCCGAGGACATCGATCTCAGCCAGGCGGATCTCGATGCACAGCAGGCCGAGTTGGCGCAGATGATGATGGATGATCTGGGCCCGCGCTTCGAAGAGGCGCTCAAGGGCATGAAGATCGGCCTCAAGTACGTCGGGGTGCGCGAGGTCGAGGGCGTGGAACTCGCCGAGATCGCGATCAACATCGATGGCACGATGAGCATGGACATGGGCGAGCTGATCAAGAAGATCGCCGCGAGCCTGGGCGGCGGGGAGATGGAGGACGCTGACATCACCCTGACCATGACCATGACCATGGGCATGAAAGGCGAGGGTGCGCTGCTGTGGAACAACAAGAGCGGTCACCTGCACAGCTACAAGCTGGACGCCACCATGGACTTCGCGATGAACGGCGACCTGGATGTCGATGTGCGGGGCGAGTCGCACAGCGCCTCCGCCACGATCAAGCTCGCCGGCAAGGCCAACTGGGATCTCTCGACGATCCAGTGACGGGCTTCCCGCGCGCCTAACCCGAGAGCAGGCGCTTCAGGATCTCGCGCACCTTTTCCGGCGCGGCCCTCCCGCCGCTAGCCTTCATCACGGGGCCTAGCAGCGCGTTGAGGGCCGCTTCCTTGCCGCTCCTGTAATCGGCGATGATCTTCTCCTTGCCGAGGAGCGCCGCGCGGCACCACTCCTCCAGCTGCGCATCGTCCTGCACCTGCTCCAGCCCCAGTTGACCCACGAGCGCCTCGATGCCCGCGCCATCAGGCCCGGCGAGAAATCGCGCGCGCAGCAACTTGCGGCCGGCATTGCTGGCGATCCGGCCCTCCCGGATCAGCCTGAGCACTTCGGCAAGCTCCCGCGGACGGATCGGGAGCTCGGAAAAATCGTGCAAACCCAGCTCCGCATCGCCGACCCAGCCCAAGAGTTCGTTCTGGATCCAGCTGCTGGCCTCGCGCGCTTCGATCCCGGCGCGCAGGCAGGCCTCGAAGTAGTCGCTGGCCGCGCGCTCGGCGGTCAGCGCCGCGGCGTCGGCGGGTGAGAGTCCCAGCTGCTCGCGGTAGCGCGCGCGGCGGCGGTCCGCGGGCTCGCTCAGGTTGGCGCGCTCGCGCTCGAGAAAGCTCGCCTCGAGCACGAGCGGCGGCAGGTCGGGATCGGGGAAGTAGCGGTAGTCGCGCGCGCTTTCCTTGCCGCGCATCGTGCGCGTCTCGTTGCGTTCGGGATCGTAAAGGCGCGTTTCCTGCACGGGATACTGCGCCGGATCCTCGCTCTCGTAGGCCTCGATCTGGCGCCAGGCCTCATGCTCGATCGCGGCGGCGATGAAGCGGAAGGAGTTGAGGTTCTTGATCTCGACCTTGGTGCGCCAGGCCTCGCCTGCCGGTCGCACGGAGATGTTGACGTCGCAGCGCAGCGAGCCCTTCTCCATGTCGCAGTCGCTCACCCCCGCGTACTGCAGACGCTCTTTCAGCAGCGTCAGATATTCAAAGGCCTCCGAGGATGTCTGGATGTCGGCCTGCGTCACCATCTCGATCAGCGGCACGCCGGCGCGGTTGAGATCGACCAGCGTGCTCGCGCCGCGGTCGTGGATGGCCTTGCCCGCATCCTCTTCCATGTGGATGCGCTCCAGCCGGATGAAGCGGCCGCTCGCCAGCGCGATGCCGCCACCCTTGCAGTAGGGCTGGTCGTACTGGCTGATCTGGTAGCCCTTGGGCAGATCGCAGTAGAAGTAGTGCTTGCGGTCGAACTTCGAGAGCGGCGCGATGTCGGCGCCAAGCGCGAGTCCGGCGCGCACGGCCAGCGCCAGCGCCTCGCGGTTTAGCACCGGCAGGGCACCGGGCTGCGCGGTGCACAGTGCGCAGCTGAGGGTGTTGGGCTCGGCGCCGAAGCGGTATTCGCAGCCGCAGAACAGCTTGGTGCGCGTCTTGAGCTGGACGTGCGTCTCGAGGCCGATCACGGCCAGCCAGCGGCGTCCCGTGCGCGGCGAAACGAAGGCAGGATCCGCGCTTGCACTCATGCGCCGCTCCGTTCGAAGGCGCGCCCGGCGCGCAGCACGCGCGCGTCGGCGCGCACGGGTCCCAGAATCTGCAATCCGACCGGCAGACCGCGCGCGCGCCCGCAGTCGACGCTCAGCGCCGGAATGCCGGCGAGGTTGGCGGGCACGGTGAGCACGTCCGAGAGGTACATCGCCAGCGGATCGGAGCTCCGCTCCCCGAGGCGGAAGGCCGCTGTGGGCGTGGTGGGCGTCACCAGCACCTCGCAGTGTTCGAAGGCCTGCTCGAAATCGCGCGCGATGAGCGCGCGCACGCGCTGGGCGCGCTGGTACCAGGCCTCGTGGTAGCCGGCCGAGAGCACGAAGGTTCCGAGCAGCACGCGGCGCTTGACCTCGGCCCCGAAGCCGCGCTCGCGCGTCGCCGACATCATCGCGGCGAGGCTGCTGCCGGCCGTGTGACGCACGCCGTAGCGCACGCCGTCGAAGCGCGCGAGATTCGAGGAAGCCTCGGCGCAGGCGATGATGTAGTAGGTCGCGATCGCGTGGCCGAGGTGCGGCAGCGAGACCTCGACGCACTGCGCACCCAGCTGTTGCAGGCGGCGCAGCGCGGCCTCCAGCGCGGCGCGGAGCTCGGCATCCAAGCCCGCCTCGAAACACTCGCGCGGCACGCCGATGCGCCAGCCCTCGAGGCCGCCATCATCCGCGATGCGAAGGAGCGGCGGCTCTTCGATCGAAGTGGCATCGCAGGCGTCGTGGCCGCTCAGGACCTCCATGGCGCACTCCAGATCGCCGACCGAGCGCGCGAAGGGGCTGATGCAGTCCAGCGAAGAGCCGAAAGCCACCAGACCATGGCGGGGGATGCGTCCATAGCTGGGCTTGAAGCCCGCGATGCCGCACAGCGCCGCGGGCTGGCGCACGGAGCCGCCGGTGTCGGAGCCCAGCGCCAGCGGCACCATCCCGCTCGCCACCGCGACCGCGGAGCCGCTCGAAGAGCCGCCTGCCGTGCGCTCGGGATCGTGCGGATTGCGCGGCGTGGCGAAGGCGGAGTTCTCGCCCGAGGAGCCGAACCCGAACTCGTCCATGTGCGTCATGCCGACGAGAATCGCCCCGGCCTCGAGCAGGCGCTCGACCGCGCGCGCCGTGTAGGGCGCCTGCCAGCCCGCGAGCAGCCGGGAGCCGCAGTTGGTTTCGTGTCCGCTGGCGCACAGGTTCGATTTCAGCGCCACGGGCACGCCGTGCAGCGCACCCGGCTCTGCGCCGCTCTTCCAGCGGGCATCGAGTTCCCGGGCGCGCGCCAGACTCGCCTGTGCGGCGATGCTGTGGAAGGCCTGCAGCTTCGGATGGAGCGTTTCGATGCGCGCGAGGCATTCGCGCAGGTTCGCTTCCGCGCTGGTGCTGCCGGCGAGAATGGCCGCGCGCGTGGCTTCAACGCCCAGCGGTGCGGCGCTCAACCCTCGCCTCCGACGGTCTTCGGCACGCTGTAGAACGGCTCGTCGGCCTGTGGCGCGCGCGCGAGCAAGGCCTCGCGCGGCAGGCTCGGTTGCGGCTCGTCGCTGCGCAGCACGGCGCTGGTGGCTCCGGCGCGGACCATCGCGGGGGTGTCGTCGAGCGGCACCTGCTCGAGCTCGGCGAGCTGGGCGAGGATGCGCTCGAGCTGGGGGCGCAGCGCCGCCTGCTCCTCGGCGGAGAGGGACAGACGGCTGAGTTCGGCCAGGCGGGTGAGATCGATGGCGGGCTGGGCGCTCATGCGGGCGTGCGATTGTAGAGCGAGCGGACAGCGACTTGCGAGGCTGCTGCACCCCTTGCGGGGGACCTCGGCTCGCCTAGCAGGCTTCGACTGCGTCGATCGGAAGCCGGTCTTCCCCGGGAACGGGTGGTGGGTCGCCAGGATGGGATTTTGTCCCCGCCCGGGGAGCAGTATCTTGCTGGCGCGATGAGCACCGCCGCGAACCTGCCCGATTGGACCAGTCTGGGACTGTTCCTCATGATCGTCGGCGGCTTCCTGCTGGCGAGCGCCTTGGTGCTGCGCCCGCCGCGCGAGTGGGTCGAACAGGCGCTGGGGCTGGCGGGGCCCCGGCTGGCGCGCCTGCGCGAGCAGATCTTCCATCGCGTGCAACTGGGCGTGGGCTTCCTCTACATCCTGGGCGGACTCGCCTTGCAGATCTACGGGCGCCAAACGCTCGCCAGCGACCAGGGACGCGAGTTTCCGGCGCTCTGGGCAGGCGCGCTGGTGGTCAGCACGGTCCTGCTGCTGGCCCTGGGCTGGTGGTATGCCTCGCGCAGCTTTCGCAAGGAGCTGGTCGAGGTGCTCCAGACGCGGGCCGTGGATCTGGTGAGCCGGCCGGAGCTGGCCAAGGAAATCGGCCTGCTGATCGGCGTGCGACCGGAGCCGGGCGAAACGACCGAGCTGTTCGCCCAGCGGATCCAGCGCGCTCTGGGCCTGCGTCCCGCGGGTGCGCGCTCCGACAGCCGCCGCGAGGAGTTGGAGGAGTTGGACGAAACTGTGTCCTAGACTGAGCCAAGCCATGCCCCCGCGCCGCCCGTCCTCGCGATCCGCCTCCCGCACCCGTTCCCGCCCGAAGCCGAAGGCCAGCCCGAAGGCGAAGCCGAAGCCTAGGCCTAAGCCTCAGCCTCAGCCTCAGCCGAAGGTGAAGGCGAAGGAGAAGGTCCGCCCCAAGTCCAAGGCCCGCCCGCGTGCGCGCCGGCTCGACAAGGTGATCCTTCTGCCCGTGCGCAATGCCGTGATCTTTCCCGGCGTCGTGCTGCCCTTTGGCATCGGTCGCGAGCGCTCGCTGCGAGCGATTCAGGAAGCCGTGCGCGTGCAACAGCCGATCGGCGTGCTGATGCAGAAGGACGCCACCAAGGACGATCCTGGCCCGGACGATTTGTACGGCGTGGGCACGCTGGCCGAGGTGCTGCGCTACATCCACACCGATGACGGCGCGCACCACGCCGTGTGTCAGGGACGCGCGCGCTTCCGCGTGAAGGAAATCACGCAGACCGAGCCCTTCCTCGTGGGGCGCATCGAGTGGATTCCCGAACGGCATGCCGAGGACAAGGCGCTGGAGGCGCCGTTCGTGGCCTTGAAGGAGCAGGCCCGGGAGGCGCTCGAGCTGATGCCCGGGGCGCCCGAGGAACTGAGCCACGTGATCCAGAACGTCGGGACGCCCGCGCTCCTGACGGACATGGTCGCGACCTTTTTGGAGATCACGCCGCCTGAGAAGCAGCAACTGCTCGAGACGGCGGATGTGCGCGAGCGCATGGAGCGCGTGCAGCAGCGCCTCGCGCACATGATCGAGGTGCTGAAGCTCTCGCGCGACATCCGCACGCGCACCAAGGGCGTGCTCGACAAGGCCCAGCGCGAGTACTACCTGCGCGAGGAACTGAAGACGATTCAGAAGGAGCTCGGCGAGGAAGGCGCTCACGAGGCGGAGCTGGCGCGTCTGGGCGAGCGCCTCGACTCGGCCGGATTGCCGGGGGAGGCGCTGGAGGATGCCAGAAAGGAACTCAAGCGACTCGAACGGATGCCCTCCTCATCGGCCGAGTACGCGATGCTGCGCACCTGGGTGGAGATGGTCGCCGATCTGCCCTGGTCCAAGTCCAGCGCCGAGGCCATCGACCTCGCTCGTGCGCGCGAGATCCTCGAGGCCGATCACTACGGCCTCGAGAAGGTCAAGACGCGCATCCTCGAGTTCCTCGCCGTGCGCAAGCTCAAGCCCGACGGCAAGAGCCCGATCCTCTGCCTCGTCGGTCCGCCCGGCGTGGGCAAGACCAGCCTTGGACAATCGATCGCGCGCGCCACGGGGCGCACCTTCGTGCGCCTGGCTCTGGGCGGTGTGCACGATGAAGCCGAGATCCGCGGGCATCGGCGCACCTACATCGGCGCGATGCCGGGGGGCATCCTGCAGAGCCTCAAGAGGGCCGGTACCCACAACCCGGTGTTTCTGCTCGACGAACTCGACAAGCTCGGACGCGGCCCGCACGGTGATCCGGCCTCGGCGCTGCTCGAGGTGCTCGATCCCGAGCAGAACAAGGCTTTCCGCGACAACTACCTCAACCTGCCCTTCGACCTGCGCCGGGTGATGTTCGTCGGCACCGCCAACGTGATCGATGAGATTCCCAGCGCGCTGCGTGACCGCTGCGAGGTGATTTCGATCCCCGGCTATGTCGAGGAAGAGAAGCTCGCCATCGCGAAGGCCTACCTGATTCCGCGTCAGTGCGCCGAAAACGGCATCACTCCGGAGCAGTGCGCGATCGAGCCCGAGGCCGTGCGCGGCATCGTGCGCCACTACACGCGCGAAGCGGGCGTGCGCAGCCTGGAGCGCGAGATCGGTGCGCTGTGCCGCCGCGCGGCCGCCAAGGTTGCGGCGGGGGATGCAGCCGGCGTCCGCTTCACCCGCGAGAATCTGCATGAGGTGCTCGGACCCGAGCGCATGGAGAGCGAGGTCTCGCTGCGCACTTCGACCAGCGGTGTCGCGACCGGACTCGCCTGGACGCCCTTTGGCGGCGACATCCTGTTCATCGAGGCCACGCGCATGGCGGGCAAGGGACAGCTCGTGCTCACCGGCAAGCTCGGTGAGGTGATGCGCGAGAGCGCGCAGGCGGCCTTCAGCCTGGTGAAGTCGCGCAGCCGCGAGCTTGGGATCGAAGCCCGACAGTTCGAAGGCAGCGACATCCACCTGCACGTTCCGGCTGGCGCCATCCCCAAGGATGGCCCGAGTGCCGGCGTCACGATGTACACGGCGCTGGTCTCGCTGCTGACCGGCCGCAAGGTGCGCCACGACGTGGCGATGACCGGCGAGATCAGCCTGCGCGGCCTGGTGCTGCCGGTCGGCGGCATCCGCGAGAAGGTGCTGGCCGCGCTGGCGAGCGGAGTGCGCACCGTGATCCTGCCGGCGCGCAATCGCCACGACTGGGACGAAGTGCCGAAGAGCGCGCGCGAGCAGCTGGAGGCCGTCTGGGCCGGGACGGTCGATGAGGTGCTGGCTCGCGCGCTGCTGGAGCCCGAGCGCGTCGTGCAAGCCGCCACCTAGCGCCCGGTTTTTGCGCGAGGCTCGGCCGCGAGCAGCGTCCACTCCGGTGGATGAAGCTCTTCTGCCACCTGATCCACGAACTGATGCCCGCGCTGTGCCTGCTGTGCGACGAGACCGTCGGGCCCGATGAACTCGCCTGCGCGCAGCACCGCTTTCCTGTCGCGGACAGCGTCGGCGTGCGCTGCGCGCGCTGCGCCCGCGCGCTGCCCCGGGGCTTTCCCGAGGGCTACGACTGCGCCGAGTGCCTCAAGTCCGCGCCGGCCTTCGCCGCGGTGCACTGCGCCGCCGACTACCATGGTCCGGCGCGCGAGTGGCTGCTGGCCTTCAAGCACGGCGGGCAGGCGGAACTGGCCGATTTTCTCGCGCTGCAGCTGGATGCGCGCCTGCCCAGACCCGCGGGCCCGGCCGAAGCTGCGCTGCTGGTGCCCGTCCCGCTGCACCGCTGGCGGCATCTGGCGCGCGGCTTTGACCAAGCCCATCGGCTGGCGCGCGCGCTGGCCGAAAGGCGCGGTCTGGAATGCGCGCGAGTCCTGCGGCGCGTGCGCTCGACCCGGCCGCAGGGCTCAGCCCTCGCGCTCTCGCGCGAGTCCAACGTGCGCGCCGCCTTTCAACTGCGGCGTGGAGCGCAGGAGCGCATTCAGGGCCGCTGCGTGTGGCTGGTCGACGACGTGCTCACCAGCGGTGCCACCGCCGACGAATGCGCACGCTGTCTGCTCCAGGCCGGCGCCGCGCGGGTCGAGGTCGTGGTGGTGGCCAGAGCCTGAAGGGCGCTTGCTCCTCAGTCACCCTTGTATTCGTTGTGGCCCTTTTTCTCCATCGGGCGCAACTCTTCGGTCAGCGTCTTGTTGGCTTCTTCCCACTTGCCCGCGAGGATTTCCTGCTCCAGCTTGCAGGTCACGGCGAGGGTCTGCGCCATCATGGTGCGGTAGCCGGCGAGCGTCGCGGCGCGCTCGGCCTCGGGCTTGGTCTTGACGATCGGGGGTTCCTGATCCTTGGCCTTGTGGATGGCGGCTTGCAGCGCGCTGATCGTCTTCCAGGCGTTGGCATCCTTGGCCCCGATCTCGCGACCCAGACGCTTCATGCCGGCCTTCATCGACTCCATCGCTTCTTCCAGCGGGCCGCCGCCGTCGGCGAGCGCTGCTGGGGCGGGGGCGGGGGCGGGACCGCTGGCCTTGGCCGAAGTGGCGACGAAGGCCAGGCCGCCGAGGCCGACGAGGAGCGCGATGGGCAGGAAGAGCGACTTAGAAAAACAGCAGGTCATGAGGAGCGCGGGGTGGAGTGGGTCAGGTGGGTGGGACGAGGTGCCGATCGGGCAGGATCCTAGCGCAAGTGCAACCCCGCTCGCATCTGTTAGTCTCGCGCCATGAGCCGCTTGTACGTGGAGCCCTTTGGCGGGTTGGCGGGAGACATGTTTCTCGCCGCCCTGCTCGATCTGGGCGATCCCCGCTGGACGCTGGGCGATCTGGAAGCACTCGCAGAGGCCCTGCTGCCGGGCGCGGTGCAGTTCCGGCTGGCGAAGGTGTGGCGCCAGAACCTCTCGGGCGCGCACCTCGATGTGCGCACGCCGGAGTCGAACAGCCAGCCGCATCGCGGCTACCGCGACCTGGAGCGGATCATCGCCGCCGCGGGCCTGCGGGAGACCGTGCAGCAGCGCGCGCTCGCCGTGCTGTGGGCCATCGCACAGGCCGAGGGCCGGGTGCACGGCTGCGCGCCGGAGGAAGTGCATTTCCACGAGATCGGCGCCGTCGACACCCTGATCGATGTCTGCGGCGTGGCGCTGGCGCTGGAGCGCCTGGAGGTGCGCGAGGTGCACTGCGCGCCGCCGCTGCTGGGAGCCGGCACCGTGCGCTGCGCGCACGGCGAGATGCCGGTGCCCGCGCCGGCGGTGGCGGAGTTGCTGCGCGGACGGGTGACGCGCCTTGGGGGAGCGGGCGAGCGCCTGACGCCCACGGCCGCGGCCCTGCTGGCGGTGCTGTGCGAGCGCTTCGAGGAGCCGCGCTCCTTCGCCGCCGCGCGCATCGGTTATGGCGCCGGCACGCGCGATCCCAAGGAGGGCCCGCCGAATCTGTGTCGCGTGCAGCTGGAGACGGCGTCAAAGAGCGTGCCCCTGCGCACGGAACTCTTCGAAGGCGCCGTGCAACTCGACGACATGCGCGGCGAGGAACTGGCCCCGGCGCTGGAGGCGATCCGCACGGCGGGCGCGCTCGATGCATGGTGGACGGCGGTGGGCATGAAGAAGAATCGGCCCGGCGTGCTGTTGTCCTTCCTCGCGCGCGAGCCAGAGCGTGCGGGCATCGAGAACGCGGTGCTGCGGCACACCAGCTCGCTGGGCCTGCGCTGGTGGCGCATCGAGCGCGTGGAGTGCGAGCGCGAGAGCGTCACGGTGCGCGTCGATGGCTGCGAGATCCGCGTCAAGCTGCGCCGCCGCCCGCAGGCGGCGGGGCAGGCGGCGGGGCAGGCGGCCGCGGGCGCGGAACCGAGCGATCTGGATCTGTCGCCGGAGTACGAGGATCTGGCGGCGGCCTGCGCGCGGGGGGAGCGCGGGGAATGCCCGCAGCGCTCGCTGCGCGAGTGGGAGCGCCTTGCGATCGAGGCTTACCGCTCCAGCCGCTCGTAGACCGCGATTTCCGCCGCAATCCGCTGCGCAAAACTGCACTCGCGCACGACGCGCGCGCGCGCCGCCGCGCCCAGCGCGCTCCGCAGGGCCGGCGCTTCGAGCAGCTCGCCGAGGCCGCGGACGAGCGCCTCGACGCTGCCGGGCTCCACGAGGCGCGCGTCCTCGCCATCGCGCAGGAACTCCGCCAGCCCGCCGCAGCGCGTGGCGAGCACGGGCAGCTCCAGCGCCATGGCCTCGAGCACGACATTCGGCAGACCCTCGCGCAGCGAGGAGAGCGCGAAGAGATCAAAGCTCTCGAACAGCGCGCGCGTGTCTTCCTGAAAGCCCATCAGGCGCAGGCGCTCGCGGTGCGGCGAGGCCGCGATCTGCGCGCGCAGGCTGGATTCCTGATCGCCCTCGCCCGCGATCCACAGCTCGAAGTCATGCCCGCGATCCAGCAGCGCCTCGCAGGCGCGGATCAAGAGATCAAAGCCCTTTTCGATCGAAAGGCGCCCGACGGCGCCGATCACGAACGCGGCCTTGTGACGGACTCGCGCCTCGCTTTGCTCCGGCCGGCAGCGGCGGAGAAAGTGACCGGTGTCGATGCCGTTTTCGATGCGGCTGAGCCGGCGCGGGTCGACGCGCGCGCGCAAGGCGGCTTCGTAGAGATCCTGGCTGACCGCCATCACCGCGCGCGCGCGGCGCAGGCACCAGCGGTCGATCGCGAAGTACAGCGGCGTCTTCCAGCTCGGCTTGACCCAGCCGTGCATCGTGGTGACGAAGGGAATCGAGAGCTGCTTCGCCACGTACAGTCCGTAGAAATTGGACTTGTAGTCGTGGCCGTGCCAGATGCCGACCTCGCGCTCGCGCGCGATGTCGACGAGGCGGCGCAGCGTGCGCGGATCGAACGGATACGGATCGGGCACCAGCACCAGCTCGCACCCCGCCGCCTCGGCGCGGCGCTGGAGCACGGCGATGCCCGGATCGCCGGGGGCGTGCAGGTAGAGCGCGAAGGCCGAGTAGCGCGAGCCCTTGAGGTGCCGAGGCGTGGCGAGGATCGTCTTTTCCGGCCCTCCGCCCGTGCCCGAGACGATGCGCGCGTGGGCGATGACGATCGGCTTCTCCGCTGTGGGCGCGTCCTGCACTACAGGTTGCGCACGAAGCGGTTCTGGCCGTCGACGAGGATCTGCGTCGGGCCGCTGGGCCGATCCGCGATCTCGAAGGTCATGATGATGACCTCATCGCCGGGCTTGACCAGCAGCGCCGCCCCGCCGTTGATCTGGACGATGCCGCTTCCCGGCTCGCCGAGGAGGGCGTAGGTCTCGAGTCGCGCGCCGTTGGTGTTGTCGACGATCAGCACCTTCTCCCACTCGCCGATGCCCGCCCGCTCCATCAGCTCGGAATCGAGCGTGACCGAGCCGATGTAGTGGATGTCGGCTCCGGTGACGGTTGCCTTGTGGATCTTGGATCGCAGGAACTGGCGCATGGATCGGAGAGGCAAGAGACTACCCGCGCGCCTGTGCGCCTGCCAAGGCGCGCAGGCCGGCGCTCAATCGCGCCAGCCCGGCTTCGACCATCTCCGGGGGCTGCGGGCAGCCGACGCGGATGTGCCCCGGCGCGCCGAAGAAGTGGCCCGGCACGACGTCGACGCCGTGCTCGTGCACCAGCCGCTCGCACAGCTCGCGCGTGTCGGCGACGCCGCGCACGCGCGGGAAGGCGATGAATCCGTGTTCGGGGATCCACGCATCGATTTCGGGCGTCAGCGCCAGAAAGCGCTCCCAATGCGGGCGCGAGTGAGTGCGCAGGGTTTCGATTCCCGCGGCCAGCGTGTCGAGCGCTTCCAGAGCGCGGGCGAAGGCGCGCAGACTGCTCGTGGGCGGATCGACATAATCGAGGAACAACAGGTCGATCAGGCGCTCGCGCTCGTGCGCGAGGCCCTCGCCGAGAACCAGCCAGCCGGCGCGCAGCGGTCCGAGACCGTAGGCCTTGGTGAGGCTGCCGATCGAAACCCCGTTGGGCGCCAGCAGCGCCGCGTGCGCCCGCTCCTCCGGCGGCACCCATTCCATGTAGACCTCGCACACGATCAAGGTGTCGACGCCGCGCGCCATGGTCTGGATGTCCGCGGCCGTGCTCAGGCTGCCCGTGGGGTTGTGCGGATTGGCGAAGAAGGCCGCGGTCGGGCCCCCGGCGCCGATGGTCGCCGCGCCGATCGCTCCGGGCGAGAGTCGAAAGCGCTGTTCCAGGCGTCGTTCCACGGTCCACAACTCGGCTCCCAGACGCCGGGGCAGCGCTCGGAACGGCTCGTAGGAGGGGTTGTCGGTCACCACGCGCACGCCGGGGCCGAACCAGGCTTGGGCGGCCAGATGCATGCCCCCGGAAGCGCCCAGGCAGGCGATCACGCGGCGCGGATCGATGTTCCAGCGCTGGGCGAGCCGCTGCTCGACCTCGGGCAGCCAGACCTTGCGCGGGTGTTCGAGGTCGATCGGCGGCAGGTCGGCGAACACAGCGGGGTCCGCGGCGGGCACTCCGGAGACCGAGAGCACGTGCGGGGTGCGACCCGCCTGGGTCTGAGCCCAGCTCATGTAGGGGAAGTAGGGCGGCTGCATGGCGCGCAATAGCCTAGCCAAAGCCGTGGATTGCCGCCGCTCCGACCGCTAGGATCCGCCTCGATGCGCCGCCGGACGCGGCGCGAGGGGAAACACACCGTTCATGACTCGAGTTGCCATCACCTTGTCCTTCTTCACGCTCGTCTGCGGCAGCCTGGCTGCCGCCGCGCAACCCAGCACCACCGCCGTGGCGAGCCGCGCGCTCGCTGCCCAATCGACGCGCTATGTGCAGGCGGGTGCCGACGGCACCCGGCTCTACAACATCGCCGACACCAAAGGTGCGCTCCTGGTGAGCGTCGGCAGCGGCGCGCTGCTGAAGGTGCGCAGCGAGAACAAGGAGGCCGGCTACCTCGAGGTCGAGCCCGCCGAGCCCGTGACGGTCTGGGTTTTCGGTCGGTTCCTCGAGACCACCGAGGAAACAGGGGTCCTGCGCGTGCGCGGCACGGGCGTCAACATGCGCCCCAAGCCGAGCACCTCGCTCGACAACAACTATCCCCTGTCGCGCTCGCTGACCACCGGCGATCGCGTCACGATGCTGACGCGCAGCAATCCGGAGAAGGCGCTCAGCGAGGATTGGGTGCAGGTGCTCGCACCGGTGGGCACCACGCTGTGGTGCCGCAGCGGCGAAACCAAGGATGCGGGTGCGGACGCGGCGACGAGCTTTGCCGCGGCGCAGACCGCCGCGCTCGCCAAGCGCACACAGAAGCAGCCCACGCCCAAGTCGGGCAGCACGGAGAAAGCGGCCGAGAAGCCGGCTGGCGGCGAGAAGCCGGCCGTGCGCGGCGAACTCGCCGAGGCCGAGGCGCTGTACGAAGCCGCGCGCACGTCGGCGGCTCAGGACTTCACGGCCGCCAAGGCGGCCTACAACGCGTTCCTCGCGAAGAGCCCGACGGGAGCCGGCGCCGAGCAAGCGCGGAGCCAGCTCGAGCGCATCGCGCTGCACGAGGAGGTGCGCCGCCTGAAGTCGGATCGCAGCGCGCTGGAGTCCGAGCGTCAGGAGCGCCTCGCGCGCGCGGAAGCGCAACTGCGCGAGGCAAGCCTCGCCAACGATCCCTTGTGGGGTCGCTTCCAGGCCCGCGGCTGGCTGGAGCGCGCAGGCGATGGCTGGGTGATCCGCTGGGCCGGCAAGCCGAGCACCGAACTCAGCTGCAGCAGCGGCCGCTACGATCTGTCGAACTACGAGGGTTGCCAGATCGGCGTGATTGGCGCCTTCGTCAAGAGTGCCACCACGGGCGCGCCCGCGCGCGTGGACGTGCGTCGCATCGAGGTGCTCGACGGCCGTGCCGGGAAGCCCTGATTCGCTCCCTTGGTGGCGGCGCATCGCCGAAAGCCTGCGCCGCCTGTTCGCATTCGAGAGCAAGCGCTATCTGTGCGACACCTGCAAGTACGACTACGGCAACGCGTGCACCCGCCGCGAGCGGCCCAATGCGTTGCAGTGTCCTGATTACAAGCGGAAGTGAGCGTCGGCCGTGAGCGCGGAAGACGATTCCCGCCGCTGGCAGACCAAGCAGGCCCACTACCAGGATCCCAAGGTCGTCGCCGGCTACGACGCCGCGCGCTTTGAGTCGCTGCGCTCGCGCGGCGACACGGCACGCATGCTCGCCGCGGTGCGCCGGCTGCTGGGGGCGGAATGGCACGCCGCGCGCAGCGTGCTCGACATGCCCTGCGGCACCGGCCGCTTCCTGCCGGGGCTCGCGGCCGAGGGGCGCACGCTGGTGGCGGGCGATCTATCGCTGCCGATGCTGCTCGCCGCCGGCGAAGCTTCCGCGCGCCGGGTGCGCGCCGACGCGACGCGCCTGCCCTTCGGGGACGCGAGCTTCGATCTGGTGCTGTGCATGCGCTTTCTCTTCCACGTGCCGCCCGCGCTGCAGCTGGAGGTGTTGCGCGAACTGGGGCGGGTGACGCGCGGCGCGCTCGTCGTCGATGTGCGCCACTCGTGGGCTTTCAGCGCCCAGAGCCGCCGACTGCGCGGCGCGCTGTTCCGCCGGCGCGTCAGCCCGCGCACCAGCCCGTCAGGGATCGATCCCTTGTTTCTCGCCGCCGGACTGGAGGTGCACGGCAAGCACTGGTTCGCGCCGGGCTTCAGCGAGAAGGTTCTGGTGCTGGCTCGCCCGGTTCGAGCGAGCTGAGCACCCGCGCGCGCAGCTCCGCCAGCCGATCCTCGCGGATCGCGGCTCGGATGCGCTCCATCAGCACGTGGAAAAAGCGCAGGTTGTGCAGCGTCAGCAGCATGCCGCCGAGCATCTCGTCGGAGTTGCACAGATGCCGCAGCACGCCGATCGGATAGCGGCGGCAGGCCACGCAGTCGCACTCCGGATCGAGCGGCTCGCGCGAGGTGCGCCACTGCTGGTTGCGCACGTTGATCTTGCCGCGGCTGGTGAAGGCGTTGTGGTTGCGCGCATGGCGGGTCGGCGTGACGCAGTCGAACAGATCGATGCCGCGCTCGATGGCATCGAAGAAATCGCCCGGAGTGCCGACGCCCATCAGGTAGCGCGGGCGGTCCTCGGGCAGCAGCGGGGCGCTCAGGCTGACGGCCCTGCGCGCTTGCTCGCGCGATTCGCCGACGCTGACGCCGCCGACCGCGTAGCCGACCAGATCGTGGCGCAGCGCATCCTCGACGGAGCGCGCGCGCAGATCCTCGAAGATGCCGCCCTGCACGATCGCGAACAGCGCCTGACCGCTCGCTTCGCCGCCGTGCTGGTGGTGTGCTTCCACGCACTCTTGCAGCCAGCGCGCCGTGCGCTCCACGGCGAGCTCGCACAGGCCGCGGTCGGCGGGATCGGCGGGGCAGTGGTCGAAGGCCATCGCGATGTCGGCGCCGAGCTTGCGCTGGATCGCGATCACGCCGCGCGGCTCGAAGCGAATCGGCTTGCCGTCGACGATCGAACGCAGGCTCACGCCGCGCTCGTCGATCTTGGCGAGGTGGCCGAGGCTGAAGACCTGATAGCCGCCCGAGTCCGTGAGGATCGGCCCGTCCCAGTCCATGAAGCGGTGCAGGCCGCCGAGTTCCGCGACCACGTCCTCGCCGGGCCGCAGGTGCAGGTGGTAGGTGTTCGCGAGGATCATCGTCGAGCCGACGGCCGCCAGATCCCGCGGAAACACGCCCTTGACCGTGCCCTTGGTGCCCACCGGCATGAAGGCGGGCGTGGGGACGGGGCCGTGGGGCGTGTGGAACACGCCGGTGCGCGCAAGGCACCGCGACGAGCGCGCGTGCCACTCAAAGCCGAAGCCGTGGCGCAGGTTCATCGCCGCTCAGGCTCGCGGAACCACTCGCCGCCGCTCGGCTCCTTGCGGCCGATCGCGAGCAGTCCCGCGGGCGTGATCCGGCGGCCGCGCGCGGTCTTGTGCACGAAGCCCATGCGCAGCAGATGCGGCTCGAACACCTCCTCGATCGTGTCCTCGCTCTCGCCGACCGCGGCTGCGATCGTCTTGAGGCCCACGGGCAGCTCCGGGGTCTTCGACAAGGCCGCGAGAATGCGCCGGTCCAGATCCTCAAGGCCGTTTTCGTCGACGCCCAGGCGCGCCAGCGCGGTCTCCGCGAAGGCGCGGTTGACACGCGGCACGCGTTCCACCTCGGCGAAATCGCGCACGCGCCGCAGGAAGCGATTGGCGATGCGCGGCGTGCCGCGCGAGCACTCGGCCAGTCGCTGCGCTCCCTCGGACTCCAGTTCGACGCCCAGCAGACCGGCGGAGCGGCGCAGGATCGCGACCAGTTCCTCGTCGCTGTAGGGGATCAGGCGCTCGGCGATGCCAAAGCGCGCGCGGAAGGGTGCGGAGAGCAGGCCCTCGCGCGTCGTCGCCCCGACCAGCGTGAAGGGCTCCAGCTGCATCGGCACCACGCGCGCGTGCGGACCGGAGTCGATCGTGAACTCGACGGAGAAATCCTCCATCGCGGTGTACAGGTACTCCTCGACGGGCGCCGACAGGCGGTGGATCTCGTCGATGAAGAACACGTCCGCGCGCTTCAGCTGCGTCAGGATGCCGAGCAGGTCGCGCGGCCGCTCGAGCGCGGGGCCGCTCGAGGAATGCAGCTGCGTGCCGAGTTCGCGCGCCAGGATGCGCGCAAGGCTGGTCTTGCCGAGCCCCGGGGGACCGGAAAACAGCACATGGTCCAGCGGCTCGCCGCGGGCCCGGGCCGCGCGGATCGAGACCTTGAGGTTTTCCAGCACCCGCGACTGGCCGACGAACTCTTCCAGCGAGCGTGGCCGCAGGCTGGCCTCGGGATCTCGGCCGCCCTCACCGCCCTCGCCGTCGCCCTCTTCCAGCGCGCTGGGATCGAAGACCTGTCCCGGGGGCTGTGCCATGGGCGGCGAGCATAGCCCCCCAAACCGGGTGGGGCGAGAGCGTAGCGGAGCCCAAATCCAGCCCCTCACGCTTGACATGGGGGGGTGGTGCCCAGACACTGCTCCGACCCCTCCCGTTCTTGCCCCCCTCGGTGCAGGAGCGCACGCGCGTCGTGCGCCTCCGCTCCACCCGCCCCGGCGCGCCCGCGGCCGTGTGGCACCGATTCGGCAGGCCCTCGGTGGGTAACCCCGCTCCCTGACACGGATACATGCCCCCGATCGCCGGCCCCCAAGGCTGCCGGTCTTGGCTGGCACGAAACTTGAACCAACCGGCCGCTCCGGCTCCCTAGGAAGCCGCCGCGCCGCGCCTGGTTCGAGCGCGAACACCACTCCGAAGATCCCCTGAAACGATGATCCAGACCCGGTCGACAATCGTCCTCCTCGGCACGGCCCTGCTGCTGATTCCCGCCTGCGGTGGCGGTAGCTCCAGCACCTCCAAGCCCTCGCTCGATCTCAGCCAAGTATCCAATGGATTTGGCCAGATCCTGCCGCACACAGCGCTCAAGCTGGACGCCAACGGCAACCCGACCTCGACGCTGATCTCGATCCGCACGGAGGAGGATCTGGTCGCCAACGTCACCTCCGGCAACCCGATCCTGCCCACCCCGCAGTTTCCGACCACGGCGATCCTGCCCTCGGGTTTCACGGGCAACCACTTCATCTACGCCGAGTTCACCAGCGACCTCGACATCACCAGCGTGCTCGATGGCTCCCCGGGAGCCCAGCCCACGGGCAGCCTCACGGGCACCGTGACGCTCAATGCCATCGACCCGATCTCCGGCTCGATCCTGCCGGTGCAGGCGCGCGCGTTCATCAACGGCCGCACCTTTGCCGGTTCGGTGCCGCCCAACACGAACCCGCCGCAGCTGCCGCTGCAGACCTGGGTGACGCTCGATCCGACCAGCGGCCTGCCGATCGCTCCTAGCGTGGATGGCGGCAACCCCGGCGCGGGCTTCCCGGGCGTGGGTGCCTCCTACTTCACGGGCGCGGAGAAGCTCGTCTCACCGCGCACGGTGGTGTTCGTCGCCGACACCGACGGCGACCTCTCGACCTTCGAAACCTTCCCGACGGGACGCCAGATCCGGCTCAAGATCTCGACTTCGGTCAAGAACACCTCCGGCAAGTTCATGCAGCGCCGCGCAACGGGCTCGACCACCGTCGGCGCCGACACGCTGCGCCCGGAAGTGGCGCGCACGCCGCCGCCGCTCAACAACCCGCTGGTGACGCCGTCCAACGGCTCGATCGGCGTCGATCCGCTGACGACGATCCGGGTCGAGTTCACGGAGGCGATCCAGCCCTGGTCGCTCGGTTCGCTGCCCAATGGTCTGCCGCCGCTGCCGAGTGCCGCGCTGGCGATCAACTTCGGGCCGCCGACCGCGCTGGTGAGCGTGCCGTTCAGCGTGCTGCCGGTCAGCGTCTACGATCTGACGGAGTACGAGATCCTTCCGGCCTTCAACTTCCCCGGCGAGGGCCCGGTCAACCAGCCTTGCGGCGTGTTCAACGCCGTGACGCTCAACATCAATGCCGCGCAGTTCCGCGACCTCTCGGCCAACAACAACCTGCTGGGCGGCGTCTCGGCCTTCACCACGGGCGAAGGTCCGGGGCTCGTCAACGCGCCGGTGGCTCCGGACACGATCTACATGGGCCGCACGGGCGCTGTCCCCGGCCTGTCGGTGATCGACCTCAACGGCTTCGGGCAGTCGACCGGCAACCCCACCTTCAGCCAGCAGAACCCGCAGTACGGCAACTCGAACTTCCCGAACAACCCCAACGTCGCGATCCAGGGCTCGGCCCTGCGTCCGCCGCTGCAGGCGGGCAACTGCACGATCAACGGGGGATCCTCGGGCGTGTTCACGCTGACCCGGGACTCCAGCCTCAACGATCTGCTGGTGCGCGCGCCCGTGCTGACCGCCGTCGGCGACATGATGCTGGGACACTCGCTGGACAGCACGTTCAACAACGGTCCGGCTCCGTTCGGCTGCCAGAGCGGCGGCGGCAACCTGTGCGCCTTCGACCAGATCAAGATCATCAACCCGACGCCCAACGGCAACACGCTGATCCCGACGCCTGCCCAGCAGGCCAACGGCGTGATCACGCCCGGCGCCGAGAACCTGATCTCCTGGGCTCCGCACCCCAACCCGCCGCCGCTGGTCTTCCCGCCGATCTGCATCTCGCCGTACATCGGCGGTCAGGAACCCACCTCGATCGACGTGACCGCGACCAACAACCTGCTGGGTCCCGGTGATCCCTTCGGCCAGCCGCTGGCGAACCCGATCCCGGTCCCGCCCTCGGGTCTTTTGAGCCCCGAGCAAAACAACTTCTTCCAAGGCCCCTCGTACAACCAGACGGTGGTGACGGCCTGCTTGACGTACATGGTTCGTCAGCAGATCGGTCAGTACCTGTACTGCATCGACCGCGGTCGGCGCGAGGTGGTGGTGCTCAACTCCAACCGCATGACGGTCATCGACCGCATCCCCACGCCGGATCCGACCTCGCTGGCGATGAGCCCCAACCTGAGCCTGCTGGCGGTTTCGAACCAGCTCTCGGACATCGTGAGCTTCATCGACATCGACCCCAACTCCGCCACCTTCCACACCGTGGTGCAGGAGACGCTGGTGGGTTCGCGCCCGCGCGGCATCGCTTGGGAGCCGGGCGATGAGGATGTGCTGGTGACCAACGAGGCCGACAGCACGGTCACGATCATCTCGGGCACGGCGCTGACCGTGCGCCAGATGGTCAGCTCGCAACTCAACGAGCCCTTCGAAGTCGCGGTGACGCCGCGCCAGCTGTGCTGGGGCTTCAACCGGCAGGTCTACTTCGCCTACATCATGAACCGCAACGGGCGGGTGGCGATCTACGAGTCCGGTCCCAACACGGTCAACGGCTGGGGCTACGACAACGTGATCGGGATCGCGGACTCGACCTTCCGCCAGCCCAAGGCCATGCAGGTGGATCCCACGGACCTGCGTTCGGCGCTGTGGATCGCGCACCAAAACCCGATCAACATCGCGACCAACGCGCCCTTCCCGGGTCAGGAGTCGGTCGGCGCGATCTCCAAGCTGGTGATCGAGACCGCCATTCCGGGAGCGCTGCCGCTCAACGTGCAGTCGCTGACGATCCCGCAGTTCCGCGACATGTATCTGGGCGTGCCGGTGTCGCTGGGTAGCGACAAGCTCTCGGGCGTGCCGGTGGACCTCGCCTTCGACAACATGCGCAACGTGTCTGGTCTGCAGAACTTGCTGTCGACCTTCACCGGCAACTCCTCCGTGCCGGTCAACGGCAAGGGGCTGGTCAAGGGCAATTGCCCCTTAAACGCGGTCAATGCCAACGAACCGCGCTACCTGTTCGTCGCCGTGCCCACGCCGCTCTCCGGCTCGGGCGTGGTCGACGTGATCCGCATCGACCAGGGCAATGCCAAGGTGGACGTCAATCCCTTCCTGGCCGGCATCCAGTCGGTTCCGGCTCCGAATGTCCAGGTGCTGATGGACTACTTCCGTCAGTAAACGGCTCCCTTGCCAACACGGCGCGCGGTGCGCGAGGGGCGGATCCGCTCCTCTGCCCACCGCGCGCGCCCTTTGGAGAGCGGCTATCCTCCAGCCCCCATGCCTGATCCCAAGAGCGTCCAGAGCATGTTCGCGCGCATCGCGGGCAGCTACGACCTGCTGAACCGAGTGCTTTCGCTGGGCATCGACCAGCGCTGGCGCAAGCGGCTGCTGCGCCAGTCGGGCGTCCAGCCCGGAATGACGGTGGTGGACGTGTGCTGCGGCACCGGCGATGTCGCGCTGCTGTACGCGCGCGCCGGCGCGCAGGTGATCGGCCTGGACTTCACCCATCCGATGCTCGAGCGCGCCGAGAAAAAGCGCGGCAAGCGCGCCCACACGCTGTTCGCGGATGGCGATGCGATGAATCTGCCGGTGGCTTCGGGCGTTGCCGATGTGTGCTCGGTTTCGTTCGGGATCCGCAACGTGGAAGAGCGCGGCGGCTGCATGCGCGAGATGAAGCGCGTGCTGCGCCCCGGCGGTCAGGTGCTGATCCTCGAGTTCTCCATGCCGCCCGGCCGCGTGTTCGGCTGGATCTACCGCACCTATTTCACGCGCATCCTGCCAGGCATCGGCAGGCTCGTTTCCAAGGATGACGACGCCTACTCGTACCTGCCGCGCACGGTGCTCGCGTGGCCCAAGCCGGCCGAGCTCCAGACCGAGCTCGAGGCCGCCGGCTTCACCGAATGCGGCCACGAACTGCTGAGCTTTGGCATCGCCTGCCTGCACTGGGGGCGGGTTCCTCGGGTGTGAAGGAGCCGTCGCGAGCCGAGCAGCCGCTGGCGCTGGGTCTCTTGGCGCTGACGCCCCTGCTGGTCCTGCACGAGCTGGCGCGGGGAGCGGGGCTGGGCGCGAATCTGGCGCAGTACTGTCTGACGCTGCCGCTCCGCCTCCTGCCGCAAGCAGAGCTTGTGCTGTGGGTGGCGATCGCGCTCTTGGCCTGTGGCTGCCTCGTCTGGCTTTACCGCAGTGACTACGCGCTGGTGCCGCGGCTGTTGACGATCCTCAAGGAAGCGCTGCTGGCGGCGGTTTCGATGGGGCCTTTGCTGCTCGGGCTGGCCTGGCTCCTGTCCGTGCCCGGCGATCTGGCTCATCTGCGCCTTGGGGAGGTCGGCACCCCTTCCCTGTCGCTGGTCGCGCTGCGCATGGGCGGGGGGGCCTGGGAGGAACTGCTGTTTCGCTGGCTGCTCTATTCGCTGCTGTACCTGGGCTCGCGGCGCGGCCTGCTGGCGCTGCGCTGCCGCGCGGATGCCGCCACACTGGGTGCCGAGGTCCTGGCCTTGGTCGGCAGCGCGCTGGCTTTCGCAGCCGCCCACCTCAGCACGGTGGTCTACGTGCTGACCGGTCTGCAGGGAGGCGAGCCTTTCGACCCCGCGACCTTTTCGTGGCGCTGCCTGGCAGGCCTGAGTCTGGGTATCCTGTTCCGTTGGCGGGGCATGGGTGTCGCCGCCTGGACACACGCTTTCTTCAACTTGGCACTGTCGATCGGTGCCGGGGTGGATGTCTTCCTATGACGCGCTACTTCGTCGGCATCACCGGGGCCAGCGGCCATCTCTACGCCGATCGGCTCGTGCGCGCCCTCGTGGCGAGCGGGCATTCGGTCGATCTGTGCGTCACCTCGGCCGGAGCCAAGGTGCTCCAGCACGAACTGGGCATCGACTCCGGTCGTGAGGGCCGCGAGCTGGCGCGCGCGCTGCCGCAGTGGTTTGGTGCCGAGACGGCGGCGTCGCTGCGCGCCTTTCCCGAGGACATGATCGAGGCGCCGCCGTCCTCGGGCACGGCGCTGAACGGCGGGGTGATCCTGTGCCCGTGCAGCATGGGGACGCTGGCGCGCGTCAGCGTGGGCTTCAGTTCCAATCTGGTCGAGCGTGCCGCTGACGTGGCGCTCAAGGAGGGCCGCAAGCTGCTGATCGTGCCGCGCGAGAGCCCGCTGTCGGAGATCCACCTCGAGAACATGCTGCGCATGGCGCGGCTGGGCGCCAAGATCCTGCCCGCGATGCCGGGCTTCTACCATCGGCCGCAGTCGATGGAGGATCTGGTGGGGCATCTGGTGGGCAAGATCCTCGATTCGCTGGGCGTGGCGCACTCGGGCGTGCGCTGGAAGGGCACCGATCCACAGCCCGAGCCTGGCGTGGATCGCACGCGCGGATGACGGCCCTGCGCGACTACGCCAGCCTGGTGCGCTTCAGCCACTCGATCTTCGCGCTGCCCTTTGCGCTGAGCGGAGCCTGGCTGGCGGCGCGCGGCGTGCCTGCACCGCGCATTCTCGCGCTGGTGCTGGTCGCCGCGGTGGCGGCGCGCACGGCGGCGATGGCCTTCAATCGGCTCGTCGATGCCCGGATAGATGCCCGCAATCCGCGCACCAGCATGCGCGAGATCCCCACCGGCAAGGTCAGCCCGCGCGCGGCTCGCGCGCTCGTGATCCTGAGCGCGGCCGTGTTCCTCGCCGCGAGTTGGCTGCTCAATCCGCTGGCGGGCTGGCTGTCGCTGCCCGTGCTGGGCGTGCTGTTCGCGTACAGCTACATGAAGCGCATCCATTGGAGCGCGCATCTGGTGCTCGGGCTGGCGCTCGCCATCGCGCCGCTGGGGGCCTACATCGCCGTGCGCGGAGCGGTCGAGCCCGATGTCTGGCCGGTCGTGTGGCTCGCGCTGGCGGTGTTGACCTGGGTGGCGGGATTCGACCTCATCTACGCCTGTCAGGACGCGGGTTTTGACCGGGAGTCGGGGCTCTGCTCGATCCCGGCGCGCTTTGGCATCGCGCGCGCCCTCGAGGTCTCGATCCTGCTGCACGCGCTGACCATGGCGGCGCTGGCGGCGGTGGGCTTGAGTGCGGGGCTGGGCTGGATCTGGTGGGTGGCGGTGGCGCTGGCGGGCCTGCTGTTGTGCTACGAGCACTGGATCGTGCGCCCCGATGACCTCAGCCGGGTCGATCTGGCCTTCTTCACGCTCAATGGCTGGGTCGGCGTCGGGCTGTTCCTCGGGCTGCTTCTCGATACTCTGATGGCGGGCAAAGCCGGATGAAAGAGGCCAAAAAACGCGAAGCGACCCCGCTGGAGGAATTGCAGCGACTGCGCACCGCCCTCGGCGGCGCGCGTGCTCCGCGCTCCGTCGTGCTGCGCGGCGATGAGCGCTACTTTCGCACGCTGGCGATGGACCGCGTGCTCTCCTTCGCCAGACAAAAGCCCTGGGAATTGGCGCGCCATGACGCCGAGGATCCGGACTTCTCGCTGCGCGGACTGATCGACGATCTGGTGTCACCCTCGATGTTTTCCTCCGAGCGCGCCGTGTTCGTGCGCGCTGGTGCGCGCCTGCTCAAGAAGGAAGGTTCGCAGCCCTCCGAATTCACGCGCGCCGCCCTGGCTTTCCTGGAGGACAAGTCGATCGGCGGGCTGCTGGTGGTCGACGCGGAAGGGCTGCGCGCCGACCATGCGCTTGCCAAGGCCGTGATCGAGCAGGGCGGAGTGGTGCTCGCGCTGCGGCGCCTGTGGGACACGCCGCCGCCCTGGGATCCCGATCCGCGCAAGACCGAACTGGTGCAGTGGACCGTGCTGCGTGCGCGCGAATTGTCGGTGACGCTCTCGAGCGACGAGGCGCTGTACATCAGCGCCGCCACGGGCAACGATCTCTCCGCGATCGACACGCAGCTCGAACGCGTGGCGCATCGCGGCAAGGAGAGCGTGCGCAGTCTCGTGCCCTGGAACAGCGGCGCCTCGCCCTTCAGCGTCTGTGACGCGCTGCTCGCGGGCGATGCGGCCCGCAGCCTCAGCGGCCTGGAGGCGCTGTTTCGCGGCGGATTCCAGGGCCGGGACGGCGAGCGCGAGACCGATGCCGCGGCGCTGCAGGCGATCCTGCTCGCGACGCTGCGCACGCGCGCGGCGAAAACTCTCGCGGTGGCGCTCGATCCGCGCAATCTCGCGACGCTGGCCAATCCGCGCGAGCAGGCGGAGCTCGAGGCGCGCGCCCGACTGCGCAAGGCCGCCGGCTGGCGCCGAGTGCACGAGGATGTCCTTGAGCTCGAGCGCCGGACGCGCAGCGCGGCGGGTCTGGACATTCACGAACTCTTCGCCTTTGCGCTGCGTCACCGCCTCGAGCCGGCCGGCAGGAATGCGCCGCAGCGCGCGGGAGCTTCGCGATGAGCCTGCCGATTTCCGCTCCGCGCATCGCGCGCCTCGAGGAGCACATCAAGAATCAGATCGCGGCCGGCGAGGTGGTCGAGCGGCCCGCGTCGGTGGTCAAGGAGCTGGTCGAGAACTCGATCGACGCGGGCGCCACGCGCATCGAGGTCGAGTTGGAAGAAGGCGGCGTCAAGCTGGTGCGCGTGCGCGACGATGGCATCGGCATCCATCCGGAGGATCTCGAGCTGGCGCTCGCGCCGCACGCCACCAGCAAACTCGCGCGTCCCGAGGATCTGGAGCACATCGCCTCGCTGGGCTTCCGCGGTGAGGCACTGGCCTCGATCGCCTCGGTGGCGCGCCTGCGCATCACCTCTCGCGCGCGCGGCGAGGCTCGTGCTTGGCGCATCGATGCCGAGGGTGGAGTCAGCTCGCCCGTGATGGAGACGGGCGGAGGCGAGGGCACGCTGATCGAGGTGCGCGATCTGTTTTTCAACGTGCCTGCGCGGCGCCGCTTCCTCAAGCAGACGGCCACGGAGCTGGCGCGCTGCCTCGACGTGCTGCAGCGGCTGGCGCTTTCGCACCCCGGCATCGCCTTCGTGCTGCTGCACGACAAGAAGCGCGTACTCGACATCGAGGGGGCCTTCGATCTGGCGCAGCGCATCCGACGCGCCTTCGGCGCAGAGCTCGCCAGCGCGCTATTGCCGGTCGAGGAGCACGCAGGCGGCATGACGCTCAGCGGTTTCGTCGCTCCGCCGCGGCTCGCCCGCGCGGACACCACGCGGCAGATGTGGTTCGTCAACGGTCGCTTCGTGCGCGACAAGCTGCTGCTGCGCGCCCTCAAGGAGGGCTATCGGGGCTTCCTGTTCGACACGCGCCAGCCCGTTGCGTTCCTCAATCTTGCCCTCGATCCCGCGCGCGTGGACGTCAACGTCCATCCGCAGAAGTCGGAGATCCGTCTGCGCGAGGAGCGCGCGGTATTCGGTTTCGTCGCCGCCGCCGTTCGCGAGGCCGTCAAGCGCGGCGATCTGGCGACTCCGGGTGCGTCGCTCGTGGAGAGCGCGCTGCGCCGCGTGGCGGTCCCTCCGACCCCTGAGATCATCTTCCCAGAGCCTCCGCCGCGTGAGGCTTTCCGGCTGGAGCTCCACGAACGCCCGGGCGGAGCGGCCTTCGAACAGCCCGCGCCCGCCGCCGCTCCACTCGCGCCGCGCGCCGCGCCGGCTCCGGTTTCGGCCGAGATGCTGGTGCAGATCGCCCGCACGTACATCGTGCGCGCCTTGCCCGAGGGCTTTGAGATCATCGACCAGCACGCGCTCCACGAGCGCATCACTTTCGAGAGCTTGCGCGCCGAGCTGCAGGCGGGGTCCTGCGAACGCCAGCGACTGCTGCTTCCGGAGCTCGTCGAGCTCTCGCGCGATGAAGCCGTGCTGATCGCGGCTCACGCCGCGGATCTCGCCCGACTCGGCTTTGAGCTCGAGGCTTTCGGCGGCGAGACCGTCGCGCTGCAGGCCTATCCGGCGCGTCTGGAGCGCCTGCGGGCCGCGGAACTGGTGCGCGCGATCGCCGCAGCGCTTCAGGAAGGCCGCTCGCTCTCCCGCGAGCGCCTGCTCGAGGAAGTCCTGCACCGCGCCGCCTGTCGCGCCAGCGTGATGGCGGGCGACGCGCTCGAGCAGGAGGAAATGCGCGCGCTGCTGGAGCGGGGGCGCGCGCTGGAGTCCGACCAGACCTGCGTGCACGGGCGGCCGACGCGCATTCGCTTCAACCTCGCGGACCTGGAAAAGGCCTTCCTGCGCCGCGTCTGATCCAAAGGAGCTTCCAGATGTTGTTCGCATTCCTGTTCGCGCTGTCCCTGCTGGAGGAGCAAGATCCGAAGGGCGTGCTCGTCGCCAAGGATTCGGCGCAGCCCGGCTACACGCTGATCGCGCCGCTCAACTCCTCCTTCATTCAGCTCGTCGATCTCGATGGAAAGATCAAGCACAGCTGGAAGGTCGAGGGCCGACCCGGCGGTGCGGTGTATCTCGAGGAAAAGGGGGCGCTCCTGCGCAGCAGGCAGGTGGAGCCCAATCCGCGCTTCCACGGGGGCGGCATCGGCGGGCGTCTGGAGAAGATCAGCTGGGACGGCAACTTGCTGTGGGACTTTGAGCTCGCCACCGTGGAACTGACGCTGCACCACGATTTCTGCCGCCTGCCCAACGGCAACCTGCTGGCGATCGCCTGGGAGCACCTGGAGCCCGAGGATGTGCGCGCGCTCGGCCGCGATCCGCAGTACATCGATGAGGAGGGGCTGTGGACCGATGTCGTGCTGGAAATCGAGCCGAGCGAAGGCGGTGGCGGCAACATCGTCTGGCAATGGCGCAGTGCCGAGCACCTCTTGCAGGATCGCGATGACAAGCTCGCCAACTACGGCAAGCCCGCTGACCATCCCGGCCGCATCGACATCAATGCCGACGTGCGCTTCCTCCCCAAGCAGGAGAGCGCCGAGGAACGCCAGCGGCGCGAGGCGCGCGAGCGCGAGATGAAGCGTCTGGGTTACACCGGCGGCGACGACCACAAGCCCGCGAACTCCGCCGCGAAGGCTGGCCCCAAGATCACGGCGGACTGGCTGCACACCAACGGCATCAGCTACTTCGCCGACGAGCAGTTGATCGCGCTCTCCGCTCCGCACCTCGGGGAGATCTGGATCATCGACCATGCCACGACGATGGCCGAGGCCTCCGGTGAGCAGGGCGGACGGCGCGGGAAGGGCGGCGCGCTGCTGTACCGCTGGGGCAGCCCGCGCAACTACGGAATGGGCGGCCGGAGCGCCAAAACGCTCTTTTATCAGCACCATCCCACTTTTGTGCCCACCGCGCAGGGTTTGACGCTGCTGCTGTTCAACAACGGCAGCAATCGGCCGCTGCAGGAGTACTCCAGCGTCGAGCAGATCCTGCTGCCCTTTCGCTCCAGCGAGGGTTTCGTGCGCGAAGCGGGCAAGCCCTTCGGGCCGGCGGAGCCGCTCTGGATCTACAAGGACCCCGAACGCTTCTTTTCAGCCTTCATCTCCGGTGCGGAGCGCCTCGCCAACGGCAACACGCTGATCTGCGAGGGCGCCAAGGGCCGCGTGTTCGAGGTCACGCCCGCCGGCGAGATCGTCTGGGACTACTGGAGCCCGCATGGCGGCGATCTGCAGCCCTCGGAACAGGGCGGCAAGGCACCGCCGCGCGCGCTGTTCCGCGCGACGCGCATCGCGCCGGACGATGCGCGCCTGCGGGGGCTCTTCTAGCGGGCCGGCGGCAGGAAAGTCGCTTCCTCGAAGCTCGGCTCGAAGCTCGAGTTCTTCTTGAGCCAGAACTCGATGCTCGGACGCTCCTCGAAAGCGGAGCGCTGCTCGTCGCGCATGTGCAGCGCGACCTCCTGGGGAACCACGCGGCCCTCCTGCGTGCGGAAGGCGCCACAGGCCAGCAGCAGCCGCGGTACCGCTCGCTGTCCGTCGAAACTCGACACGACGCACAGGCGCGCCAGCATGGTCTTGGCGTCCATGCCCAACTCGACGATCGTCGCGTCGGTCGGCTGCCCGGGGATCTGGAAATCCGGCGAAGCCAGAGCCAGCCACAGCAGTCCTTCCGTGCGGCGCGAGGCCGGCAGTCCGGCCGGCGCCTGCTCCAGCACGCGGAGCTGGCTGAGCCGCAGGCTCGAAGGATCGCTCAGCGAAACAAAATTGCGCGAGAGCTTGGCCCATTCCTCGAGCTGGCGACGATCCTCGGCCAGTTCGCGTCCCACCAGCGGCAGCACCTCCCGACGCGCGGCGTCGATCAGGAAATCGCCCTTGGGGCCGCGCAACAGCTCGCGCTCGTTGCTGGTGGTGAAGCGCACGAAGCCGGGTGAGGCCCAGCGATAGCGCAGCGGTCGCAGCGCCTCGTTGGTCTGGCCTTCTTGGCGGACGCGCACATCGAGCGTGACATCGAAGCCGACGATCGGCTTGCGCACGGCGTCCTTGGGCCAAGTCGCGGCGCACAGGGCCTCGTAGCGGGATCGGGCCTCGGCGCTGGTGCCCTCGGGGATCACCCCCGGCTGGAGACCGGCCGACGCGGCCGGATCGGGAGCCGGCACGCCCTCTCGGGGCGGAGGTGGCGGTGCCGGCGGTCCTTGCAACAGGCACATGAGCAGGCTGGTGAGCATCGAGCGTGAGCGTACGAGCGCCGCGCCAAGCCTGCTAGGATGTTTCCACAAGCCTTGCAGGAACCGCTTCGATTTCTGATCGGGCCGACGGCCGTGGGCAAGAGCGCGGCCGCTCTGGAGCTCGCCCGCGAGCACGGACTGGAACTGCTCTCGCTCGATTCCATGCAGGTCTACCGGGGCATGGACATCGGGACCGCCAAGCCGACGCCCGAGGAGCGCGCCCTCGTGCCGCACCACATGCTCGATCGGGTCGGGCCCAAGGAGCGCTACGACGTCTCGCGCTACCTCGGTGATCTCGCCGCGGTGGAGGCCGAGCTGGGCGCGCGCTCGGTGCGTGCCGTCCACATCGGGGGCACGGGCTTCTACCTCAAGGCGCGGCTGGCGGGCTTGTTCGAGGGACCGGCGGTCGACCTCGCGCTGCGCGCGGCGCTCGAAGCCCGCCATGCCGAGGAAGGTGCCGCGGCCCTGCATGCCGAGCTTGCCCGCGTCGACCCGCTGAGCGCCGCGCGCCTGCACGCCAACGACAGGAAGCGCGTGGTGCGCGCGTTGGAGGTCTACCAGCAGACAGGCCGACCGCTCAGCGCCTGGCAGGAGCAGTGGAGCCGTGCGCCCCTGCCGGCGCGCATCGTGGGCTTGCGCATGCCCGGCGAACAGCTCGACGTCCGCATCCTCGCCCGCGTGCGGCAGATGCTCGCTCAGGGCTGGGTGGAGGAGGTGCGGCGCCTCGATGCCGAGGGCTGGCTCGGTCCGACTGCCTCGCAGGCGCTGGGCTACGCCACGGTGCGCTCGCTCGCTCGGGGGGAGCGCACGCTGGAGGAGTGCACACTCGCCATCGCGCTCGCGACGCGTCAGTTCGCCCGCCGCCAGCACACTTGGTGGCGCAAGTTCGAGATCGAGTGGATCGACGCACAGGCGCCGTCGCTGACCCGCGCGATCGCGCGCGCTTGGGAGCTGTAGCTCGCGGTCTCCACCAAGCAGCAGGTCCGGCGGGGGCCGGACCTGCGCAGGATGCCGTCACACGCCGCATGCGGCGCGTGACCGGGCGGCTTCTGGACTACTGCTCGCTGGCGCGCTCGAGGCCCAGACCGTCGTAGAGGAAGCTCGTCGTCACCTGTCCCAGCGGGCGGGTGAACTCGTTGACGCCCGCGAAGAACTCATCCCCGCCGCCTTCCTCGAAGGTGCCGATGATCGAGTCGATCGGCAGCGGGACGAAGGCCCCGGAGGCGCCGTAGAGGATCGCGCCCATCGCGATGCCCTCGTAGTGGATGTAGTTCTCCGGGTGGGGCACCAGCGAGTTGTTGGGGCGCGGAGCGAAGGACGCCGCGTCGTAGGGCTGGAAGGGGTTCTCGGGGTTGTGGTGGAAGAAGTGGCGGCGGATCGTCCAGTTGATCGAGCGCTTCTTCTCCCAAGCGAAGTCGCGGTAGTTGCCGTCGGTCGCGGGGTTGTAGGAGAGGAAGTGGCGCGACATGCTCGGGGCCACGGAGCGCTCCGACCAGTGCTGGTTGACGTACTGGGCCTGAGACTGGCAGCCGCTGGCGATCAGCAGGCTGGCGGCACCGAGGAGGGGGAGGGTCTTCATGGGGGGGATAGGGGATCCGCTGGTGGTTCGATCCGCTGGCGGGGTGACTTGCCCGCAGGCGGGATGTCTCGCCCGCAGGCGCCACACAGCGCCGGCGGACGCGGCTCGCGGGGGGTGTGAGTGTCGGGTGCGAAGGGGGGAAAGTCCAGACCCTGCTGGGGGTGGATTTCGTCCTTCGGTGCGCCTGCTACCCCCGCAGGGGCCCTAAAGTAACCGCCCGATGCCCAGCGCCGCCCCCCGGATCGGCCTCTTCGGAGGCTCTTTCGACCCGCCCCACGCCGGGCATCTGGCCGCAGCCCGCCGGGCCATGGCGGGCTTCGGGCTCGAGCGGGTGATCTGGATGCCCGCCGCCCGCTCGCCCTTCAAGCTGGCTCACCGCGGCGGCGCCAGCGGGCCGGAGCGGGCCCAGCTGGTCGAGCTCCTGATCGCGGGAGAACCGGGCATGCAGGTGTCGCGGCTCGAGCTGGAGCGAGGCGGCGCTTCCTACACGATCGACACGGTCGAAAGCCTGCTCCGCGAGTTGCCCGAGGGCACCCAACTGCACTTGATCCTGGGCGCGGACAATCTCGAGGGCCTGCCGCACTGGCACCGTGCGCGGGAGTTGCTGGAGCGGGTGCAGCCGATCGTGCTGACGCGCCGCGGCAGCGCGCCGCTCGACGCAGCGCTGGGGCTGGCGCGCCTGGGCCCGGAGCTTGGCGCCAAGCTGAGCGCTGGCGCGCTGGCGATGGAGCCCGTCGATCTGTCATCGACCGAACTGCGCGCGGCACTGTGCGGCGCGAGTCAGGCACCCGCAGGGCTCACGCCAGAGGCCTTCGACTACATGCGCGCCCACGGGCTCTACGGAGTCGCGCGGTGAACGCGGTCTGGCTGGCCGCGGGGAGTTTTGCGCTGTGCGGAGTGCTGAGCGCATGGCTGGCGCGTTCGCGGCTGGCGGATCGCGCCGAGGCGGCGCCCGCACGCAAACTGCAGCGCGTGCCCGTTCCACGCGTCGGTGGCCTGGCGCTGCATGCGCTCGCCTGCTGTGCGCTGGATGGGACCCATTCGCTGGCGCTCAGCATCGCGCTCGTGGTGGGCGGGATCGACGATCTGGTGAGCGGCGGCCTGCCGGCGGGCGGGAAGCTGCTGCTGCAACTGTGCGGCGCGCTGGCGATCGCGGCGATCTGGCCCGCGGCGTCCTTTTGGCATGTGCCGCTGATCGTCGTGGCCTTCAATCTCGCCAACACCTTCGACAACAGCGATGGCGCGCTGCTCAGCTTGAGCTGCCTCGGCGCGGCCCTGTGCGGCGCCCGGGAGCTGGTGGCCTTGACGGGCGGCGTGCTGCCCTGGAACACGGCGCTGCGCCGCGATTCCAGCGCGCCGCGCGCCTATCTGGGCGACAGCGGCAGCCACTGGCTGGGAGCCTGGATTGCGCTCGATCCACGACTGTGGCCGCTGTTGTGGCTGCCTGCGCTGGATCTGGCGTGGGTCTGCGTGCTGCGCATGCGCGCCCGGGTGCCGCCTTGGAAGGGGGACCGCTCCCACCTCGCGCAGGCTTTGGAGCGGCGCGGATGGGGACTGATGCCGCGGCTGGCGCTGCTGCTCGGCATCGCGCTCCCGCCCCTGCTGCTGCCGCTGCAGATCGGCCTGGCTGCGAGCCTGTGCGCCTACATCGGCGGGCGCATCCTTGCCCGGGAACAGGGCGCGCCGGATAATCCCCGACCCCCGATCCCGTGAGCTATCCACGCACCGCGCTGATCTCTGACTTGCATTCGAATCTGCCTGCGCTGGAGACGGCGCTGGCGGATGCCCGCCTGCGTGGGGCCGAACGCTTTGTCTGCCTCGGCGATGTGATCGGCTACGGTGCCAAGCCGCGCGAGTGCCTCGATCGCGTGATGGAGTTGTGCGTCGCCGAACCGCGCGACGCCGCTGGCGATCCCGCCCGGGTGCTGTATCCGGGCCTGTGCCTGCAAGGCAACCATGAGCTGGCGCTGCTGGAAAGCGCCGAGGACTTCAATCCCAAGGCGCGCGCCGCGATCGAGTGGACGCGCGCCGCGCTCGGCGGCCCGGACGGCGCCCGCTACTGGGATTTCATTGGCGAGCTGGTGCCCGCGATGTGCGACAGCCTCGCCATGTTCGCGCATGGCAGTCCGCGCAACCCCGTCAAGGAATACATGCTGCCGCGCGACGCGCAGGACAAGCCCAAGCTCTCCGCCAACTTCGCGGCGATGCAGCAGAACGGCTGCTCGGTGTGCTTCGTGGGCCACAGTCACGTGCCCGCGATCTACTTCGAGGATGGCGAGCTCGTGCGCCCGCAGGGCACCACTCTCGAGCTGCCGCTGTCGCTCGATGCCGGCCGTCGCATGATCGTCAACGTCGGATCCGTGGGCCAGCCGCGCGACGGCGACCCGCGGCTTTCCTATGTGCTGTTCGATGGCTCGACCGTGAGCTTCGTGCGGCTGGAGTACGACCACCGTGCCGCTGCGGACGCGATCCGCGCCGTGCCCGAACTGCCCGAATATCTGGCCGACCGACTCGCGGTGGGCCGCTAGGACCGCCGCACAAGGCGAAGGACTTTCTTGGACAAGCGCATCTTCATCGTGCTGCCGATCTGCCTGGTGATCGTCATCGGCTGGCAGCTGCTCTGGAACCACTTCAACCCGCCGCCGCCGCGCGTGCTGCCGCCCGCCCCGGCTGCATCTGCACCGGCTGCGAGCGCTCCGGGAGCGGCGGACGATCGGCTCGCGCCCAAGGAGAGCGCGCCAGCCGCTCCCGCCCGCGAGTTGCGCGGTTCGGTGCAGCGCGCTGCGAGCGAGCAGGAACTGCTGATTCAGGTCGGCGAAGCCGGCCAGGCGGGCAGTTTTCGGGCGGTGTTCACCAACAAGGGCGGCACGCTGAAGAGCCTGAGTCTCGGCGATTATCCCGACCGCGCCGGCCGCTCGGCCGAGGAGCGCCTCGACAGCGCCAACTGGACGCGCGTGCTCGAGGAGGTGGAATCCAATCAGGGTCGCACGCGCTCGCTGCAGCTTGCGGCGAGCCTTTCGGCGCGCGAATACATCGACAAGCCGCTGGAAGAGGAATGGTGGGTGGCGCGCGAGCTGACCGAGGCCGACGGCGGACGCGGCGTGGAGTTCACGCTCGCGCCGGGAACGGGTGTCGTGCTGCGCAAGCGCCTGCAATTCCGGCCGCAATCGCACGATCTGGACCTGCAGCTTGAGATCGAGAATGAAAGCCTCGAGACGGGGCCCAAGCCCATCGGCTTCGTGCTGACGCCCGCGGCCTGCATGCCGCGCGACAGCCAGGACGCCTACTACTACGAACCCCAGGCGCTGGTCTGCGCGCCCGAGGAGGGCGGCACCCGGCCCCATGTTCAGGTCCAGATCCGCGACGAGGGCGGCGGCCAGCTGCAGGGTGCCTTCACGATCCCGCGTCCCCCGATCCAGTTCGCAGGCGTGCAGAACAAGTACTTCGCCGTGCTGCTGCGCGGTCAGGACGCTCTGGCGCAGAACAGCCTCAAGGGCGCCAGCTGGCGCGCGCTGCGCGACGAGGCCTGGCTGCGCAAGGACCCCGCGGCCAAGCCCTGGCGCCAGATCGTCACCGATGTGCAGCTCGAGCTGGCGCTGCCCGCCAAGGGCCAGAAGCAGGTCTGGAACTACAAGCTCTACGCCGGACCGAAGGATCGCGATCTGATCGTCGCCGCGGATCCCGCCGCCGCCGCGCTCGTCGATCACGATCTGGGTTTCTTCACCACGATCGCCTACGCGCTGCTCTCCGTGCTGGAGTTCTTTCACAAGCTGGTCGGCAACTGGGGCCTTGCGATCATCCTGCTGACGGTCGCGGTCAAGGGACTGCTGTTCCCGATCCAGCGGCGCTCGCAGACGGCGATGGCTCAGTACCAGACCAAGATGAAGCGGCTCCAGCCGCGCATCGAGGAAATCAAGGAGCGCTACAAGAATGACCGCGCCAAGCTCAACCAGGAGCAGGCCAAGCTGATGCAGCAGGAGGGCGCTTTCCCTCCGCTCGGCGGCTGTCTGCCGATGTTCCTCCAGATTCCGGTCTTCTTCGGCCTGTTCTCGGCCCTGCGCGTGGCCTTCGAGCTGCGCCAGGCCGATTTCCTGTGGATTCCGGACCTTTCGCTGCCCGACCACACGATCTACCTCGGCTGGGACTTCATCGTGCCGATCGTCGGCTGGGACATGAACTACTTCAACATCCTGCCGCCGCTGATGATCGTGATGTGGATCTGGCAGCAGAAGGGCATGCCGATGCCGGCCGACGAGAACGCCGCGCGCATGCAGAAGATGATGATGTGGATGCCGATCATCATGGGCGTGTTCCTCTACAACTACGCTGCCGGGCTGTCGCTCTACATGATCACGCAGTCGGGCATCGGGGTGATCGAGCAGAAGGTGATCCGCAAGTACTGGCCGCTCGATGAAGCGGAGAAGCCTTCGCGCAAGGGTTTCCTCTCCAAGATGATGGACCGCGCGCAGGAGGCTCAGAAGCAGGCCGAGGAACTCAAGCGCCAGCGCGGGGCCAAGCGCGGGCGCTGAGTTTCGCGCGAAACCGCCTCTTCCTCGCCATGCTCGGGGACACGATCGTCGCGCAGGCTTCACCGCCCGGTGCGGCCGAGCGCGCGATTCTGCGCGTCAGCGGACCCGCGGCGCAGGCCATCCTGCGCCAGTTGTGCCTCGATCCGGAGTTGTGCTGCCCGCGCGGCGCGCGCAGCCTGCGGCTGTTCGACGGCGAGGGCTGGGTGAGCTGCCTGTGCCTGTGCTTCGAGGCGCCGCGCTCGTACACGGGCGAAGACACGCTCGAGATTCACATGCCCGGAGCGCTGCCGCTGGTCCAAGCCATGCTCGAGCGCATCCAGCAGTGCGGAGCGCGCGCCGCCGAGCCGGGAGAATTCACCCGTCGCGCCTTTCTCCATGGCCGCATCGATCTCAGCCGTGCCGAAGGCGTGCTGGCGCTGATCGAGGCGCGCACAGAGGAGGAGCGGCGGACCGCGTTGGAGTGGCTGGGCGGGGGACTGGAACGCGAGGTGCACGCCCTCGGGGCCGCGCTGCTCGATCTGCGCGCGCTGTGCGAGGCGGCGCTGGACTTCGACGAGTCCGACACGGCCGCCGTGCGAGCACAGGAGCTTGCGCCCCTGTACGCCGATCTGCGCGCCCGCATGGCGCGCGCCAAGGCGCAGGAAAGCGAGCGCAGCGTGCGCGGCGAGCGCGGCCGAGTGGTGCTCGCGGGCGCGCCCAGCGCTGGCAAGAGTTCACTGTTCAACGCTTTGCTGGGCGCCGAGCGTGCGCTGGTGGATCCCGCGCCGGGCACCACGCGGGATGCCCTGCGCGAGGATTGGCAGCTCGACGAGCATGCGTTGCTCTTGTGCGACCTGGCCGGCCTGTCGGAATTCCCCGCCGATGAGCTGGATGCGCTCGCGCAGGCCCGCGCTCGCGAGCTGGTCGCAGAGGCCGATCTGGTGTTGTGGATCGCGCGCGCCGATGCGCCTGAACTCGCTGGCCGGCCCGCAGGGAGCCTGCTCGTCTGGTCGCAGATCGATCGATCGCAAGCCCGGCCCGCGCCGTCCGGGGCGATTGCGGTTTCCGTCCCCACAGGTGCGGGACTGGCGGCGTTGCGCGCGGCGATTGCGCACGAATGGCAATCGAAGGGTGGCGGACTTTTGGGTGCTTTGCGCGCGCGCCATGCCGCTGCCTGGCAGCGCGCCGCCGAACATCTGGAGCGCTCCTGGTTGCTGCTGCAATCCGCCGCAGCGTTGGAATTGTGCGCGGAGGAGCTGCGGCTGTCGCAGACGCAATTGGAGACGATCAGCGGCGAATCGGGTGTCGAGGATGTGCTCGATCGGATCTTCGCGCGCTTCTGTCTGGGGAAGTGATGGACAGTTCTCGAGCGGACTGAGTACACTGCGCGCGTCGCTGGCATCCCGCCGGCGTGAATTCACGAGGTTTTCATGTCCCTGATGTGGCTCTGCGCCCTCCTGCTTCGCGTCCCGCAAATCCCCGCCGCAGCTGATTCGCCGCAGATGGTTGGGCCTGAACTTTCTGGCCGAATCCTCGCTGAACGAGTGGAACT
>Ga0172373_10001188_pt1 | contig 42376 bp, 36 predicted proteins | sample Lak10m_2_FD_114546 | JGI IMG/M metagenome (GOLD analysis project Ga0172373, IMG submission 114546) | Freshwater microbial communities from Kabuno Bay, South-Kivu, Congo - kab_092012_10m | ecosystem: Environmental > Aquatic > Freshwater > Lake | place: Democratic Republic of the Congo... | reverse complement strand
GGCCTGAGGCGGACAGGCTCTGACGCGGACCGAATCTGACGCGGACCGAATCTGACCCAGACAGGGCCTGCCCGTGGAGACGCGTCTCAACGCGTCGAGCCGCGTCGAGCCGCGTCGAGCCGCGTCGAGACGCAGTGCCTGCGCGAGGCCTTCCAGCTCTGCGGCGTGAGCGGCAGATGAGTTCCGTGCATGGCCCGCAAGCTTTGCAGCGTGAGTTTCGCGCAACAGGCTCTGTGCCAGGACTTCAGCGCAGAGCCAACAGGCTCTGTGCCAGGACTTCAGCGCAGAGCCAACAGGCTCTGTGCCAGGAATTCAGCGCAGAGCCAACAGGCTCTGCGCCTTGGTCCACTCGGCCGCATACTGTTCCTGCAGGCGCGCCAGCAGCGGGCCGTCGAGTTCCTGGCCGTTGAGTTGGAGCGGCGTGTCCGCATCCTGACCGCGCAGGCGCATGGTCAGCTCGCACGCGAGGTGGGTGACGCGGCTCACCTCCGGTTGCAGCCGAGCCTGATCCGGTGCATGGTGCAGGCGCGCGCATTCGACGAGCGCATCGGGCATCTTCCAGCGCTCGAGCAGGATCCCGCCCGCCTCGCAGTGGGTCATGCCGAACAACTCGCGCTCGCGCTCCAGGCAGCGCTCGGGATCGGCGTCGAGCGGCTCCAGATGCACCGACTCCACCGGGAAATGTTCGATCATCGCCAGACTGCCCAGATCGCACAGCAGCGCAGCCGTGTAACTGCGCGAGGGATCCGCATGCTTTGTCAGCTCCGCCACGAGCCGCGCCACGATCGCGGTCTGCAGCGCTCGTTCCCAGGCGGCCTGTCGCCGAGCCGCGGACGAGCCGGAACCGCCGCGAAAGCAGCGCGCCGCCGCGCTGGTCAGCGCCAGGTTGGCGAGGCAGCGATTGCCCAGCAAATTGCCTGCCTCCTCCAGCGTGCTGATTTCACGCACAAAGCCGTACACGGGCGAGTTGGCGAGCTGCAGCACCCGTGCGCACAGCGCCGGCTCGCTCGCCAGTCTCCGGCAGATTTCGGCCGGATCCGTCCCCTCGCGGCTGGCGAGTTCCTGAACCTCCAGGCTGACCCGCGGCAGCGGCTGGATGCGAAAGATGTCCCTCAGAATGCTCTTGAGTGCCGTGCCCATATGCTTCTCCCAAGGCCCTTTCGACCCCCGAGGGCGCGGATCTGGAGTCATCCCGGCTCTGGGGGCCTTGGCGCTTCGTGGTATCTTTGTGCGTATGCGGCTTTTCTCCCTCTCCCTGTGCGTGGCGCTGCTGTCCTCCAGCGCCCTGGCTCAAGTTCCGACCTCCTTGCGTGCCAACCAGTCGCAGAGCGACTTCGTCTGGACCGGAACATCCTCTCTGGGACCGATCCAGGGCAACCCCTCCAACGCCTTCGAGCTCGCGGGGACGCTGGAGGTCGGCCTGCTCGCCGTGGCGGGAACCCAGACGCCCAGCGATCTGGCCTTGCTCTCCGGCGACCTTCTGGCGGTGCCGGACCTGCACGGGCGGATCCCCAACGTGTTCAGCTTCCTGCCGCCGCTCGCCACCATCGACGTGCTCAATCTGCGGCTTTCGCCCTCCGCGCCGCTGACCAGCGTGGCGACCAATGGCAGCTTCACGGCCACGGTCACGCTCACGGCGCTCTCGGGCACGCTGGTGGTCACACCGCTGGGACAGGCAGCGACCAGCACGCCGCTCGCCGGCAGCAGTTCCGCGCCGACGCCGAGCGGCGGAACGCTGCTTCACGGTTTCAACGGCCTCGCGCTCAGCATGCCGGTCAACACCTCCTTCGCCTTCTCCGATCCCACCAGCGGGGCGAGCGGCACGATCACGGTCACGGGCACGCTGATCGCCAACGGCAAGCTGGTCGAGGCCTACGGTTTCGGTGATGGCAGCGGCACGCCCTGCCCCTGCGGGAACAACAGCCCCGCGGCGGCGCAGTCCGGTTGCCTCAACAGCCTCGGAAGCGGCGGCAAGCTCGTCGCGAGCGGCATCGCCAGCCTCAGCGGCGACACGCTGCAACTCTCGGGCAGCGGCATGCCCGCGACCTCGACCGTGTTGTACTTCCAAGGCACGCTGCCCGCGAACAACGGGCTGGGTGTCGTGGTCGGCGACGGCCTGCGCACGGTGGGCGGACAAATCGTGCGCCTCGCGACGCTGGCGAACAGCGGCGGAGCCTCCTCGCTGCCCTCGGGCGCGTTCGGTGCGATCTCGGCGCTCGGTGCCGTTCCCGCCACGGGCGGCACGCGCTACTACACCGCTTGGTATCGCAATCCGGATCCGGCCTTCTGCACGGCCGAGCCGTACAACTTCACCAACGGCGTCAAGGTGGTCTGGCTCCCCTGAGGTCGCGAGGTCCCTGTCGGCGATGCTGCGGGAGCCTAGGCCGCTCGCTCCATCGGGGTTGGCTGTCGGACGAGCGTAGAGCACGAGTCACTCGGACTCTGCATTTGGGCGTGATCAACTTGCCCTCCAACTGGGGTTCCCATTCCATGAGCGCGTGAGTCGAGCGCCGGCCCGTGCGGAAGTGGCTGGTTGGCTCTTTCGGGACGCGGGAACCGGTGGCGGATCGGGACCACGGTGGCGTGAAGCCACTGGCTAGGAATCACAGGCCCTGATACCCTTCGCTCGCTTGGGTCGGGCTCGTGACGATCATCACTTCCCCATTCGATATCGTTCTGTTAGTCCCCTGAGGAAAGGCAAGGAGATGTTCTCGAAAAAGTATTCCCACATGGTGCTCGGTGCGCTCGCAACCCTGGCCATCATCGCAACATTCGCCGTCCTGCTGCGGAAATCGTCTTCGGTGACAGACAAGCTGCCGCATGGCCCCGTGCCTGTTGGTGTTTCCCAAGACGAGGTTGCCCGAACTGGCCGGGCTGCTGAAGTGCTGGTGACAGAGGAGCAAGTGAGGCTGGAGAAACTCGCCGTTTCTTCCGATGCGGCCGCCGAGACTCCGACCATTCCTGCGCCCACTCGAGAGCAGCTCTTCGAAGCCAAGCATTCAGGCCGCTCCGCTGCAGATCTCATCGAGGCCCGCAAAGGAATCGAAGCGGAGCTTTCGCAGAAGACAACCCAGATTCTCAAGGACATGATCCAGCGGGGTGACTGCGAGCTTCTTGTTCAGGAACTTGGCAAGCCGATCGACACCCAATCCACACCCGGGTGGGCCGTGAGGACGCAAAGCCAGGCGATCGGCTCTCCGTTTGAGGAGGTCAAGCTGGCCCGCATCTGTGTGGCGACTCACCCCGATACGAGTGATCTGTACGCCGAGGCGCTTTGGATCGGCGGTCGTGTGGACCAAATGGGTGGGCGCACTGCCGCAACCATCACGCGCTAGTTGCGATCCATGAAGCGCCAGGGTGGCCGCCTCCCGGAAGAGGGCACGGCCACCGGGGCCGCTAGGGGGCCATTACGGCCGCTAGGGCGGCGTGGCGCGGGCGAAAACCCGCGTGGGATCGCGGAAGCTCTTGAACTCGATCGCGTTGCCCGAGGGATCGACGACGAACATCGTCGCCTGCTCGCCAACCTGACCCTGAAAGCGCAGGTGCGGTTCGATCAGGAAGGAAACGCCCTTGGCAATCAGCTGATCACGGAAGGAGTGCCACTCGTCCCAGGGCAGCACCAGGCCGAAGTGGCGCACCGGCACGTGGTCACCGTCGACCTCGTGCGCTTCGCGCTCCCGGCAGGCAGAAGGCATGACATGCGCGGAGATCTGGTGTCCGTGCAGGTCGAAATCGACCCACTCTTCGGCGGCGCGGCCTTCCGGGCAGCCCAGAAGGCCGCCGTAGAAGGCGCGCGTCGAGGCCAGGTCAACGACCGGGAACGCGAGGTGGAAGCACTGTGCCGCCACGCTTGCGCTCCTAGCCGCGCTTGTCCATCGGCAGGTAGGCGCGCTTGGTCGCGCCGGTGTAGATCTGGCGCGGGCGGCCGATGCGGAAGTCGGGATCGCGGCGCATTTCCAGCCAGTGCGCGATCCAGCCGGGCATGCGGCCCATGGCGAACAGCACGGTGAACATGTTGGTCGGGATGTTCAGCGCGTTGAAGATCACCCCTGAGTAGAAGTCGACGTTGGGGTAGAGCTTGCGGCTGACGAAGTACTCGTCCTGCAGCGCGATCTCCTCGAGGCGCATGGCGATCTCGAGCAGCTTGCTCGACTTGCCCATCTTGGCGATGACCTCGTTGCAGGTGCGCTTGAGCACCGCGGCGCGCGGATCGTAGCTCTTGTAGATGCGGTGGCCAAAGCCCATCAGGCGCGCCGTGTCGTTCTTGTCCTTGGCGCGGGCCACATACTTGTCGGCGCTGCCGTCCTCGCGCGCGATGTGCTCGAGCATCTCGATCACCTTCTGGTTGGCGCCGCCGTGCAGCGGGCCCCACAGCGCGGAAATGCCAGCCGAAATCGAGGCGAACAGCGGCGCCTGCGAGGATCCGACCAGGCGCACGGTCGAGGTCGAGCAGTTCTGCTCGTGATCGGCGTGCAGGATCAGGATCAGGTCGATGGCGCGTGCGGCGACCGGATCGAGGGGATACTGCTCGCAGGGCGTCGCGAACATCATGTGCAGGAAGTTCGACGCGTAGTCGAGCTCGTTGCGCGGATACATCGTCGGCTGGCCGATGCAGTGCTTGTACGAGGCGGCGGCGATGGTCGGCATCTTCGCCAGCAGGCGGATCACCGAGTTGTGGACCTGACGCTCGCTCTCCTGCTCCTGGTAGTAGGTCGCCAGCGCGCCGACCGTCGCGGCGCACACCGGCATGGGGTGCGCGTCCTTGGGCAGCGCCGAGAAGAAGCGGCGGAAGTCTTCGTGCAGCATCGTGTGCCGCGTGATCTCGTGCGTGAATCCCGCCAGCTCCTGCTTGGTCGGCAGCTCGCCGTACAGCAGCAGCCAGGCCACTTCGAGGAAGTTGGAGCGCTCGGCGAGCTCCTCGATCGGATAGCCGCGGTAGCGCAGGATGCCCGCATCGCCGTCGATGTAGGTAATGGCACTCTTGCACGCGCCCGTGTTGCCGTAGCCCGGGTCGAAGGTGATCATGCCCGTGCTGCTGCGCAGCTTGGCGAGATCGATGCCCACCTCGTTCTCCGTGCCGCAGTGCAGCGGCAGCTTGGTGGTCTTGCCTTCGTACTGAATCTCGAGCTCGGTCTGCTTCGGTGCGCCGGTCGCTTGGGTGGACATGAGGGTCTCGCAGGGCCTTCGGGCTGCATGGTCGTATGCAGCCGCAATCGGGCCCCTACTCTTGCCTTCGCCGGGCGCGGAAGCAAGTGCCAGAGGACAATCCCTAGAGCTGGCGCCAGACTTCCAGATGCGCGCGAGCGCAGGCGGACCAGGTCCACGGTTCCGACTGGCGACGCGCCTGTTCCTGCCAGAGCGGGTCGCTGCGCCGCGCCAGGGCGCGGGTCAGGGCATCAGCGACGCTCGGCGGGTCCCCGGGATCGGCCCACAGCCCCGCGCTGCCCAGCGCCGAGCGGAAGACCTCGGCCTCGCGCGTCACGATCGGCACGCCCAGGCGAATGCACTCCAGCGCCGTCACCGGCGTTCCGATGGCATCGGTGAGATGCAGGATCGCGCTGCAGCTCGCGACGGCGCGGGGCAGCTCGCTCTCCGGCGTGCCCGGGCCCAGCTCGAGCCACTCCCAGCCTCGCGCGGAGGCGAGCTCGCGCCACAGCGGGCGGCGTTCGAGCGGCCGTTCGCGGCCGAGCATCCCGATCCGCGGGCGGGTGGGGGAAGGCAGCGGCAGCGGCAGCTCGCGGGCCCAGTGCTCGCAGCCCACCGGCACGAGGTGCACGCGCTCGGGCGGCAGCCATCCGCTCCCGACCAGACCCGCCTGGACAGCGCGCGAGAAGACGAATGCGGCCGCCAGACCGCGCAGCTCCTCTGCCTGTGCGGGATCGGGCAGCTCGGCGAAGGCGCGCGTCGACAGGGCCTCGGCCAGCGGCAGCGGCACCGGGGCGGTCTGGTGGAAGATGCGCACGCCGCCCAGGTCGCGGTCGGCATGGCGCCACCACGGCACCCAGGCGTTGAGCCGGCGCGGGCGGCGGCAGGCGCGGACGGGCAGCTGCTCGCCCGCACCCAGGCTCGTGCGCGGCAGGACGCGCTGGGCGCTCCCGACTTCGTAGAGCACCAACTCTCCAGGAGCGCACAGCGGCGCCAGCGCGCGGACCAGCTCGCGGGCGTAGCGGCCGGGGCCGGGAGCGTGGGCCAGTGCCGTCAGCGCGTCGATGCCGATCCGGGCGCGCACGGCCTAACGGAAGCCCGAGCGCCGCCGACGCTTCTTGCCGAAGCCGACGAGCTGGATGGGAGTGCGCGTCTCGCGCCGGGTCCACGGCTCGCTGACCAGCACGTCGGGCTGCTTGGCCTTTTCCTTCTCGATGCGCTCGCGTTCGCGCAGCGAGGGCGTCTCGCCGAACAGGCCGCCTTCCTCGGCCAGCGTGGAGTTGAAGTCATCCCACAGGGCCTTCAGGAACGGAAACCAGATCGGAGCCGCGCCGAAGATCAGGAGCCAGCGCAGGATCTGCTCGTTGTATTCCACGACCTCATCCTAATCGGCGCGCGCGGGCTTTGGGCTCCAATCCCTTGAGCTTTTGACCGGCAAAAGCTTCCATAGCCGCGTGGGCAAGCCCGGTCGACGCAAACACAGGCTCAAGGTGCCCCGCCGCGCGCCGGTGGGAAGCTCTCCGGGCACGCTGCTCCAGCCCAGCGGGGCCCGGCCTCCCCGCTGGCAGGCCTTCGGCTACGGACCGCAGGGCTGCGAGGAGCTGCGCCAGCCCGACATCGCCGCGCTCCGGGCCCTCTGCCAGCGCCACCCGCGCGTGTGGCTCAATGTCGACGGACTGGGAGATGTCGAAGCGCTGCGCCGGATCGCGGACGTTTTCGGCCTGCATCCGCTGGCGCTGGAGGACGTGCTCAACACCCACCAGCGCACCAAGGCCGATGAGTTTCCCGGACAGGTCTTCTTGATCGCGCGCATGCTGCACTGGAATCCGTCGCTGGGGCTGCACGCGCTCGAGGCGGATCAACTGTCGCTGTTCCTCGGCCGGGACTTCGTGATCACGTTCCAGGAGCATCCCGGTGACAACTTCGATCTCCTGCGGGAGCGGCTGCGCGCGCGCCAGCCCGAGTTGCTCGGCCGCGGGGTCGACTACCTCGCCTACGAACTGCTCGATGCGGTGATCGACGGGTATTTCCCGGTGCTCGAGGCGATCGGCGAGCAGGTCGAGAAGCTGGAACTCGAGGCGCTGGAGAATCCGCGCCACCAGACGCTCGTCGAAATCCACGAGTGCAAGCGCGACCTGATCGAGATGCGCCGCTCGGTCTGGCCGCTGCGCGAGGCGCTGCATCGGCTCGAACACCAGCAGCAGGTGCCCATCGATCCCTTGACCCGGCCCTATCTCGCGGACTGCCACGACCACACCGTGCAGCTGATGGATCTGATCGAGAGCTTCCGCGACATCGCGGCGAGCCTGACGGAGATCTACCTCACGAGCAACTCCAACCGGCTCAACGAGGTGATGAAAGTGCTGACGATCATCTCCACGATCTTCATCCCGTTGACCTTCGTCGTCGGCGTGTACGGGATGAACTTCCATCACATGCCGGAGCTCGGCTGGCGCTACGGCTACTTGCTGTGCCTGCTGCTGATGCTCGCCGTGGCGGTCGCACTGACGCTGTACTTCCGTCACAAGGGCTGGATCGGGCGCGCTTCGCGCGAGCGCGATCGGCCGCCGAGCGGCGGCGGACCGGCGGCGTGAAGCGCCACCAGCTCGAGCGCATTCTCTCCAAGCGCGGCGCCTGTTCGCGCCAGCAGGCGCGCGCGTGGATCCTCGCCGGGCGCGTCGCCCTGCACGGCCGGGTGTTGCGCGATCCGGGCCTGTGGCTCGACCTCGATGCGCCCGGCCTGTCCCTCGACGGCGAGCCCCTGAAGCGCGCGGAGCCGCTCTATCTCGCCTTTCACAAGCCGCGCGGACTGATCACCACCCGCACGGATCCCAAGGCCCGTCCCACGATCTACGACCGGCTGGGCGAATGGTCGGAATGGGTCAGCGCCGTGGGCCGACTCGACCGCGAGACCAGCGGGCTGCTGTTCCTGACCAACGACACGCATTTTTCCGAGTGGATCTGCGCGCCGGAGAACCGCATCGAGAAGCTCTACCGCGTCGAGGCCCGGCCGCGCCTGAACGATGAGGCGCTCGCGGCGCTGCTCGAGGGCGTGGTCTTGAGCGACGGACCGGCGCGCGCGCTGCGGATCGAGAAGCTCGGCGATCGCGGGCCCTGCACGCGTTTCCTGCTGGCACTCGACGAAGGCCGCAACCGCGAGGTGCGCCGCATGGTCCAGGCCGTGGGTTCCCGCGTCGAGAAGCTCGTCCGCGTGTCGATCGGCGGCGTGGAGCTGGGCGCGCTCGCGAGCGGCGCTTCGCGCGAGCTCTCCCGCGAGGAGCTGCGCCGGCTGGGCTACCCGCGACTCAGCCGAAAATCCAAGGCACGCTGAGCCAGCACCACAGCGCCGTCACGAGCGCCGCCACCAGATCGAGCGGCAGGCCGATCCGCAGCATCACCGGGACGCGCACGCGCCCCGTGCCGAACACCAGCGCGTTGGGCGGCGTGCCGACGGGCAGCGCGAAGTCGCAGGAGGAGGCGAAAGCCGTGGTGAACAGCAGCGTTCGCAGGTTCGAGCCCGGTGCGGCCGCCTCGACGATCGGCAGCAGCAGCCCGGTCACCGCGGTATTGGAAGCGATCGCCGAAAAGGCCACGCTGATGAGCGCGGCCAGACAGCCTTGCGCCAGCGGCTCGAGCCCGCGCAGAGCCTCGAGCGCCGCCCCGATGCGCTCGGAGAGCCCGCTGCTGCTCACGAGCAGCGCCAGCGCGAGCCCGCCGCCCAGCAGGATCAGCGTCCCATAGGAGATCGAGCACAGCTCGCGCCAGGGCAGCAGCGCGCCGCCGCCCACCCGGCCGAGCAGCACGGCGGCGGCCCCCAGCATGGCGATCGTCGACTCCGTCCCCGCGCTGGTCCAGCCCCGCTCCGGCATCCACTGCTGCAGCAGATCGCGGATCGGCACGGCCATCACCCAGGCGGCGGCGGTCAGCGCGAAGATCAGCAGCGTGGCGCGCTCGGGGCCCCGCAGCGGGCCGAGCCGGGCGCGCTCGGCCTCGATGGTGCCGGCATCGAGCGTCACCGCGTGCGCGTCACGGCGGGCGTGCCACCACAAGAGGCACAGCGCCGCTGGCAAGAGCAGCGCCACCAGACCGCCGCCCACGGCGGCGAACTCCAGAAAGCTCGCATCCATGCCGCGCTGTTCGAGGTAGCTCGCCAGCTGCGCGTTGGGCGCCGTGCCGATCTTGGTGGCGAGTCCGCCGATGTTGGCGCCGAAGGCGACCGCCAGCAGCATCGCCGCGCTGGTGCGTTCGGGCGCCCGGCGGCCGAGCTGTCCTTCGATCTCCAGCACCAGCGAGAGCGCGATCGGCAGCATCATCGCCGCCGTGGCGGTGTTCGAAATCCAGGCCGAGACCAGCGTGGTCGCGAGCAGCAAGCCGGCGAGGAGGCGCAGGGGACTGGTGCCGACCCGCGCGAGGATCGCGAGCGCAAAGCGCCGGTGCAGCCCGCAGTGCTGCAGCGCCTGCGCCAGGATCAGTCCGCCGAGGAACAGGAAGATGTAGGTGTCGGCATAGGCCCGGAGCACGCGCAGCGGGGCCGGCCAGTGCTCGGCATGGACCAGCGCCAGCGGCGGCACCAGCAGCAGCGGCAGCAGGGCGGTGATCCAGATCGGCGCGCACTCGCTGACCCACCACAACGCCATCCAGATCACCAGCCCCAGCGCGCTGCACTCGGCGGGCGCCGCGTCGAAGCACAGGTGGCTTGCCGGCAGCGCCAGCGGACCGAGGAACAGCGCGAGGCGGCGCAGCATGGCGCTAGCGCGGGAGCAGGGCGCGCAACTGCATCAGCGTGCCGGTCAGCGGGTCGTAGATCCTGTGGCGCACCCAGCCGTACTCGAAGCTCGCAAGATCGCTCGCCACGACCAGCAGCACGAATCCCGCCACCAGCGCGCTGCGCTTCCAGCCGCTCGCAAGGCCGAAGATCCACGCCAGCGCCAGTGCGCGCAACGGCAGTTCCAGAATCAGCAGGTAGCGCGCGTTCTTGGTGAAAAAGCTCATTTCCGCCAGCAGCAAGCAGCCCAGCAAGGCCAGCAGCGCCAGCTCGCGATCGCCGGCCTCGAAGCGGCGGCCCGCCAGGCGAGCGCCGAGCGCGGCCATGGCCGCCAGCGTCGTCCACGGCGAGATCAGCAGGTAGTCGACGAGGTAGCGGTACCACGGCCCGGAGCCGTAGCGAATCGCATACTCATTGGTGGCGGGCGAGCCGAGCACGGTGCGCGCCGTGGCGATCAGCGGCTCGCCGCCGCCGGCAGCGAGCAGCAGCACCGTCAGCACCAAGAGACCGGGTGCGAGCACCAGCAGCGAGAGGCGCAGCCAGGGCAGCGGCTCGCGCGCCACCCAGCGCTGCCAGGCGAGCAGCGCGAGGAAGGCCGGCCCGAGCAGCGCGCTGGTCTCCTTGACGAGCACGCTCATCGCGAAGGACAGCACGAACACCAGGCTCATCCCGCGCTGGGCCGGATTCCGCAGGAGGTCGAGGAAGGACCACACGCACAAGCCCAGCCACAGCAGCAGGTGGCTGTCCTGCAGGGCGAGCCGCGCGCTGCCGAGCAAGAGGGGTGCCGTGGCGAGCAGCAGCGTCAGGCACAGCGCGTAAGCGGTTGGGAACAGGCGCCGGGCAAACCAGGCCGAGACCGCGATCCAGCCGAGGTGCGCCGCCAGCGACAGCAGGCTCAGCGTCTCGAGCCGCGCGGGCGCGAACTCGAACAGCGCGGCCGCGATCGTCACGTGGCCCACGCGCAGCGGGGAGGGGTAGATCCAGTTGGCCGGATCGCGGTTCCAGCTCTCGAACAACTGCGGGTAGGCACCGAGCCCGCGGCTTTCGAGCTGCTGCGCCATGCCGAGGTAGTAGCCCTCGTCGGAGTTCGGCTCGTAGGGCACACCCGCCGCCAGCGAGGCATGCAGCTTGAGCGCGAGGCCCCCCAGCAGCAGGAGCACGCACATCCAGTACAGGAAAGCCCGTGACATGGGGTTGGTGCGTAGTGTGTAGTCTGCCTCGGCACCGGAGCAAGACTTGTCCCCTGACCCTTCCCAGCTGCGCGTGATCGAATGCACGCAGGCACACCGGCCGACGCAGGCGCGCCTCGCGAGCCAGTGCTTTCGAAAACCGGTGGATGCGGGCGGGCTGGAGTGGCGCTACCAGCGCAACCCGCAGGGGGAGAGCCTGTCCTTCGCGCAGTCCCTGCCCGACGGAACACTGGTCAGCGGATACGCCTGCAATCCCCGGCGCGTGCTGGCCTTCGGCGAGCCCTCGACGGCGGCGACGCTGGGGGAAACCGGCGACGTGATGACACATCCGGACTGGCGCAAGCTGGGCTTGTTCAGCGCGCTGGATGCCGCCGCACGCGCGCGCAGCCGGGAGCTGGGCTGGCCGGCGATCTTTGGACTGCCCAACCAGCGCTCGGCCCACATCTTCCTCGAGCTGGGCTGGCAGGAAGTCGGCCGGATCGCGATGCACACGCACGTGCTGCACAGCAGCCGAGCTGTCGCGGCGCTGTGCCGGCCCGCAGGCCGTCTGGCGGCGCTGTGCGTGCCGCTGGATGCCTGGCGGGCGCGCCGCGCGCGCGCGCGCCTGGAGACCGAGGGCGCGGGCTGGCGGATCGAGCCCATCGAGCGGAGCTTCCCCCCCGAAGTCGATGGCTTGAGCCGCAGAGTGGCCCGGCAGTTCGCCTGGATGGTCGAGCGCAGTGCCGAGTACCTCTGCTGGCGCTTCCTCGAGAGTCCCTCCGGACTGCACCGCGCGCTGGCGCTGCGCTCGCCGGAGGGTGCCTTGGGCGGCTACGTCGTCGTGCAACTGCCCCGCCCGGGCGAGCGCGTGGGCTATCTGGTCGATCTGCTCGCCGCCGAGCCCGGGGCGCGCTCGGCGGGCCTGCTGGCTGGATTGGAGCGGCTCCGGGCGGCCGGGGCCTGGCTCGTGCAGGCGAGCGCGGTGCGCGCTTCTTTCTGGGAGGGGGAACTCCTCCGCGCGGGTTTTCGCGCGCCGCGGCGCGGCCGCGAATTGTCGGTGATCCTGTTTGCGCACCAACCCGAGCACCCGCTGTCGCGCGCGGGTCGGCAGGCGCGGGACTGGTACCTCACCGACGGGGATCGCGACGACGAAACCATGGGATAGGCTTTGCGCGTGGGGATCAAGCACCGAGCCAAGCGGGCGTTGCGCGAAGTGTACGCGCGCGGCCTGTACCACACCGGCCTGTGGCGGATCGTCGACGCCTGCCTGCCGCCGCGCCTGACGATCCTCGCTGGGCATTGCGTTCGCGGCCCGAGCAACGAGCGCCTGCCCAAGGACATGAAGATCCGCGCCGCGGACCTCGAGCGCATCCTGCGCAAGCTCGGCGAGCGTTTCGAACTCGTCAGCGTCGGCGCCGGCGTGCGCGCGCTGGAGGCCCGCCCCTCGCGCAGCATGGTCGCGCTGTCGATGGATGATGGCTACAAGGACAACCGCACGCTGCTGCTGCCGCTGCTCTCGAGTCTGCGTTGTTCCGCGACCGTGTACCTCGAGAGCGCGCCGCTCGATCGACGCAGCCTCAACTGGACGCACAAATTCTTCCACGCGCTCGCGGCGTTCGGCCCCGAGCGCTTCGTGGCGCGCTTCGCGGAGTTGTCCGCCGATGCCCGGGCCGTGGGGCTGCTGCGGGCGCTAGCACCCGCGCAGCTGGGCGCGTACCACCTGAAGCGCATCCTGAAGTACGAGGCCGAAGTGCTCGAGCGCACCCGCGTCGTGGATCAGCTGTTCCGCGAGTGCGGCGGGGACGAGCGCGCCCTGTGCGACGAGTTGTACATGAATTGGGACGATGTGCGCGCGCTGGATGCCGCGGGCATCGAGCTTGGCGGCCACACGATCCACCACGAGATCCTCGCGCGGCTCGATGCGCGCGGCTGCGAGCAGGAGATCGCCGGTTCCAAGCGGGCGCTGGAGGCGGGTCTGGGCCATGCCATCGAGAGCTTCGCCTATCCCTTCGGCCGGCGCTGGGACTACCACGCGACCGCCCGCGACGCGGCGCTGGCCGCGGGCTTTTCCAGCGCGACCAACACCCACGCCGGCATCAACACGCCCGCCAGCGCGCGCGGCGAGCTGCGGCGCCTGATGATCGACGAGGACGCCAAGCTGCATCTGATCGCCACCGAGGCCTGCGGCGGCTTCGAACTGCTGCGGCGCCTTGGGCTCGATCTCTCCGAGTGAGCGCGCCGCTAGCCGAAGATGTTGTAGATCATCTCGCTCGTCTCGCCGCCCGCGAACAGGTAGAGCGCCAGCAGCAGCGCCAGCACGAGCAGCACCGGCGCCACCAGATAGGGCCAGTTCTCGCGCAGGAAGCCGCGGCGCTGTCGGGGCGGGATCGTCACAGCTTGTACGTGTCGGCCGGAACCCCGGAGTCGGACAGCAGGATCCACGCCACCAGCGCTGCGCCGGCGAGCAGCAAGGCGATCACGATCCAGCGCATGGAAGAGTCTTGGCGCTTCATCAGAACAGAGTATAGATGAACGGAGCCACGAAGGGGGAGGAGGCGGCCACGACCAGCAGGCTGCCGATCGAAAGCAGGATCACCACCAGCGGCAGCAGGTACCAGTGACCGCGCCGCGTGAAGGCCAGCAACAGCTCGGCCGTGGTCGCGATGCGTCGGCCGAGCTTCCAGAGCACGAAGCCCAGCACGCTGGCGATCAGCAGCAGCAGGATCCCCGGCGCAAGCCGCGGCGGCAGCGCCCCCAGCGCCAACCGCGCCAGGAAGAACAGACCGAAGACCAGCGCCAGCATCAGGGCCACCTGCAGGTAGGCGCGCCAGGCGGGCTCATCGCGGTACTGCCGCGCGTACAGCGTGCCCACGGCGAGCACCAGTCCCGCCCAGAGGAACGGCCACCAGGGCCAGCGCCGCTCGCTCGCGGGTTCCGGCAGATCGCGCGGCGTGCGCGCGCGGTAGTCGGCGGGCAAGGCGCCCCGCGCGTCCAGTTCCGCATGCAGGAAGCGGGCGAACTGGGCGTTGCCGTGCGGGTTGAAGTGCCAGTCGGTCTCGTAGTACAGGGGCAGCGCGTCGCTCGCGTAACCGGCCCGCAGGCTGGCGCGCGCATCCAGCGTCTCGATGCCCAGGTCCTTCGCCAGCGCGAGGAAGGTGTCCACGGGCTGATCGGGCGAGAAGCTCTCCGGCGGGAGCGGGATCGAGCGCCGCAGGCTCGCGAGCGCCTCGGGTTGGATCGCAGCCTTGCCTGGAATCGGAGCCACCAGCAGCCGGGCTCCGATGCGCTGGCAGCTTTCGCGCAGCAGCAGCAGCGAGCCGCGCGCGTGGGCGCGCGCCACGCGCATGAAATCGGGCTCCTCCGCCAGCAGCGCCCCGTACTCCATCGGAAGCTCGACACCCTCGGCCGGCGAAAAGCGCTTGGGCTGTGCGCCAAGGCCCTGCATCAGGCTGCCGATCGCCGTGCGCTCCCACCAGGCGCGCTCCCCCGGATCGACGAGCGCCAGCCGCACCGGCTTGCCTTCGGGCGAAACCTGCGGTTTGGGAAAGCGCGTGTAGCGGCGCTCAGCGCACCAGTACAGGTCGTTCTCGTAGGGAAACAGCAGCACGAGATCGGGGGAAAAGCGCGCTCCGTCGCGCTCGAACCACAGCGCCTCCTGATCGGTCGACCAGCCTTCCGTGCCGGCGTTGAGCACCTCGACCGGCCGGCCTTCGGCCTGCCACCAGCGCTCGAGCTGATCGACGAACAGGTGCTCGCGCTCGACGGTGTAGCCCAGCACGAAGGAATCGCCCAGCATCAGCACCCGCAGCCGGCCGGGCACGGGCTCGAGGCTGATCCCCGGATCGTCGCGCAGGCCGTGTTCGTTGATCTCGAAGGTGGCCTTGAACTCGGAGGTCGAGCGCGTGATCCTGCGGCCGGGCTCCTTGACCCAGCCGAGCTCCCGATCGAAGCGATGCAGCGAAGGTGCCGGGCCCTTGCCGATCAGCCGCAGCGCCGCTTCGGGCACGCACAGGGCGAGCGCGAGGCTCACGAGGATCGCCAGCAGTACATTCAGCGCGCGCATGGCCTAGCTCACCATCGCCGTGACCGAATCGCCCTCGTGCCGCAGGTGGAAGGCGGTCTCGGCGAGCTTGCGCTTGGCCTGTGCGCGGATCACGAAGTTGTTGAGGAACAAGAGGTCCATGCCGGAGAGGCTGAACGTGTTGAAGGCGTGCGCGGGCGATTCGACGATCGGCTCGCCCTTGAGATTGAACGAGGTGTTCATGATCACCGGCACGCCGGTCAGCTCGCCGAAGCGCCGGATGAGCCCGTGGTAAGCCGGATTGGTTTCGCGGTAGACCGTCTGCAGGCGCCCGGAGCCGTCGACGTGCGTGATGGCGGGCAGAAGCTCGCGCTTCTCCGGGCGCACGGGCGTCACGTACAACATGAAGCGCGCGGGGAAGTGGCGGCTCGCCTCGGGGATGTCGAAGAACTCGTCGGCGCGCTCCTCGAGCACGCTCGGCGCGAAAGGCCGGAAAGCCTCGCGGAACTTGATCGTCGCGTTGAGCTTCTCCTTCATTTCGGAGCGGCGCGGGTCGGCGATGATCGAGCGCGCGCCCAGCGCGCGCGGACCGAACTCGAAGCGTCCGCGGAACCAGCCGCAGACCTGGCCGTCGGCGAGCGCGCGGGCGGCGAAGTCGAAGAAGCGCTCGTCGTCGGCGATGTGTTCGTGGGGAATCGCGTGCTTCTCGAGGAAGGCGCGGATGTCCTCGTCGGAGTGCTCGCTGCCGAGATAGGCATGATCCAGCGCGGGGCCGCGCGGCTGCTTCAGCAGGTGGTTGTAGGCCCAGTAGGCGGCGCCGACCGAGCCGCCGTCATCGCCTGGCGCCGGCAGGATGTAGAGCTCCTCGAAGGGACCCTGGCGCAGGAGCTTGTAGTTGGCGACCGAGTTGAGCGCCACGCCGCCGGCCATGCACAGGCGCTTTTCGCCGGTCAGCTCGTGGAGGTGGCGCGCCATCTGCATCACGACCTCTTCGGTGACGACCTGGATGCTGGCGGCGATGTCGCAGTAGAAGGGGTCCAGCGACTTGTCGCCGAGCTTCGGATCGCGCGGCGGGCGTCCGAAGTGCTCCGAAAAGCGCGCCGAAAGCGTCGAGTCGGGCGAGTAGTGGTAGGCGAAGTAGCGCATGTCGTGCCACAGGCTCCCGTCCTTGGCCACATGGATCAGCTCGCGGATGCGCTCGACATGCCGCGGCTTGCCGTAGGGGTGCATCCCCATCAGCTTGTACTCGCCCTCGTTGACCTCGAAGCCGCAGTAGGCCGTGAAAGCCGAGTAGAGCAGCCCCAGCGAGTGGGGAAAGCGCAGCTCTTTCAGGATTTCGAGCTGGTTGCCGCGGCCGCGCCCGAGCGTGCTGGTGCTCCATTCGCCCGCGCCGTCGACCGTGAGGATCGCGGCGGAATCGAAGGGCGAGGTGAAGAAGCTCGAGGCGGCGTGGCTGACATGGTGCTCGGCGAACAGGATGCGCGCGGCGGGGAGCTCGAGCCGGCGCTCGATGTGGGACTTGATCCACAGCTTGTCGCTGATCCAGCGCTGCATCGACTCGCGGAACACATGGCTGGAGCGCGGGAAGGTCGCCATGGCCGTCAGCAGCATGCGCTCGAGCTTGACGAAGGGCTTCTCGTAGAAGACGACGAAGTCGACGTCGTCCAGCGTGATGCGGCCTTGCTTCAGCACGAACTCGACCGCCAGCGCGGGAAAGCCCGAGTCGTGCTTGATGCGGCTGAAGCGCTCCTCCTCGGCCGCCGCGACGAGCCGGCCGTCCTGCACCAGAGCGGCGGAGGAGTCGTGGTAGTAGAAGGACAGACCGAGGATGTTGACCATGGGTTAGTCCTGCCGGCGCGCGCGCGAGAGCGTGTCGTTGCGCGACTCCCAGCTGGTCCAGTTGCCGTCCTTCGGCCGGGCCCTGCGCAGCGGATCGGCGAACAGCCGGTATACGAGCGCGAAGGGCCCGAGCACGGCGAAGTACAAGAACGTCAGCAGCGTGCGCGAGAGCACATGGCCGAAGCGTTCGCTGAAGCGCAGGAAGGCGGCGTACATGGGTGGGGGGGCAAGGCCGTGGCCCGGACGAGGATGGAAAAAGCTTTCGCCGTTTCCAAGCTCGGCCTTATCGGCAGAAAACCGCCCCCGAAGAAGAGCTTAGCGCAGCGTCAGGCTGCCGCGGTGCAACTCGTCGCGCTCCAGGCGCCCGTCCTTGTCCAGATCGCGGTAGACATCGAAGGTCAGCTCGGTCTTCGCGGGCAGGACGGCCACCAGCCGGGCCAATTCTTCCGGGTCCTGCAGCTGCCAGGGCCGGCTGCGCCCGCCCACCAGCACCCCGTCGATCACATCCCCGGGCTCCAGGCCCAGTTCCTCGGCCGGCGAGCTTTTCTGGACGCGGGTGATGCGCACGTAGCTGCCGCGCCCAAGGCCCAGCGTTTCGGCCTGCACGCCGAGCTTTTCGAACAGGACGCCCTCCGCGCGGCCCCACACCGGCACCTTGAGCCGGCGCTGCTTGCCCTCGCGTTCGACCGCCAGCTCGACCTCGCGCACCCCGGCGATGCCGAGGCGGGCGAGGCGGTAGTCCTCCTGGCGGGTCACGCTGCGCCCGTTGAGCGAGACGATGCAATCCCCGCTCAGCACGCCGGCCAACTCGGCCGGTCCGCCCTCGACGACCGTGGCGACCTTGAGGTGATCGCCCGGCTCGACTTCAAAGCCCAACCAGGTGGGCGTCAGCTGTTCTTCGATGACGGCCTTGACGCGATCGACGGGGATCGCGAAGCCGATGTTCTGGGCCTGCGAGTTGACGGCGGAGTTGATGCCTATCAGTTCGCCGTTGATGTTGAGCAGCGGCCCGCCGGAATTGCCGAAGTTGATCGAGGCATCGGTCTGGATCAGGTCGCTGAAGCGCAGGCCGGAGTTGGGGATGTCGACGTTGCGGTGCAGGCCCGAGATGATGCCCGAAGACACCGTGTGTGTCTGGCCGTAAGGGCTGCCGATCGCGATCACGCTCTCGCCGATCATCAGATCGGAGGAGGTGCCCAGCGGCACCGTGGGAAACTCGCGCTCGCCGCGGATGCGCAGCAGCGCGAGGTCCTCTTCCTTGACCCAGGAGACCAGTTCGGCCGGGTACTCGGTCTCGTCGTAGCGCTTGTCGAAGCTGACCCGGATCCCGCCCGGGCTGGCCTTCTCCACGACGTGGTAGTTGGTGATGATGAAGCCTTCCTTCAGGATCACCACGCCGGAACCGGCGCCCGAGAAGCGCTGGGGGATCAGGCGTCCGAAGAAGTCCGAGGCCACGGTCTGGCCTTCGGTGACGATGTAGACCACGGCCGGCGTCGCGGAGTCGACCACCTGGGTGATCGGCGTGATCCGGCGGCGGTAGCGCTCCTCGGCCGAGACGGGTGCGGGATTCTGCGGGGGCCGCGGCTGGGCCAGCGGCACGGGCTGGGCCAGCGGCACGGGCAGCGTTGCGGGGAGGGCGCTGGCGGTGAGAAGGGCGAACAGGCTCAACATGGCAATCCTTTCGGTCGCCGAGAGCCTACGCTCAAGAGGCTCGGAGTGTGAGCGAAGGATGGTGGGCGATACTGGACTCGAACCAGTGACCTCCACGATGTCAACGTGGCGCTCTAGCCAGCTGAGCTAAACGCCCATCCAACGGGGCGAGAATGCTAGGACAAAGCCGGCCTGCTTGCCAAGTGATTTCCCGGGAAGCCGTCGCTAGACTCCTGCGCCACGAAATCCCCCCGACCCCGCTCCCTGCGGCGGCGGGCTTGTCACCCAGGTACTGCCAGAGGTCACAGCAGCTTTGAAGATCGGTGTCGCACGCGAGATCAAGAACAACGAGAACCGGGTCGCCCTGACGCCTGCGGGCGTCGATCGGCTGAAGGCCGAAGGCCACGAGGTCTGGATCGAGCGCAGCGCCGGACTCGGCAGCGGCCTCTCGGACGAGGCCTTCCAGAAGGCCGGTGCCCAGATCGCTCCCGACGCGGCCGCGGTCTGGAAGCACTGCGAGTTGATCCTCAAGGTCAAGGAACCGCTCGAGAGCGAGTGGCCCCACATGCGCCCCGAGCAGGTGGTGTTCACCTACTTCCATCTGGCGGCCGACCGCAAGCTGACCGATGGCGTGCTCAAGACGGGCGCGCACTGCTTTGCCTACGAGACGCTGGAGCACAACGGCACGCTGCCGCTGCTGACTCCGATGAGCGAAGTGGCGGGCCGCATGGCGATCCAGGCGGGCGCCAAGTACCTCGAGGCGCCCGCGGGCGGCTCGGGCATCCTGCTCGGCGGCGTGCCGGGGGTGCGTCCGGCCAAGGTGCTGATCCTCGGCGGCGGCGTGGTCGGCACGCAAGCGGCGCGGATGGCGGCGGGCCTGGGCGCCGATGTCACCGTGATGGACATCAACCTCGACCGCATGCGCTATCTCGATGAAATCCTTCCCGCCAACTGCCGCACGGTCTACTCGACCCCGCACGCGATCCGCGAAGCGCTGCCGGAAACCGATCTGGTCGTCGGAGCGGTGCTGATCCCCGGGGCCGTGGCGCCCAAGCTGATCCGTCGCGACGATCTCAAGCTGATGCGCAAGGGCAGCGTGCTGGTCGACGTCGCCATCGACCAGGGCGGCTGCATCGAGACGGTGCGCCCGACGACGCACGCCGATCCGATCTTCGTGATCGACGGCGTCACGCACTACTGCGTGGCGAACATGCCCGGTGCGGTGCCGCGCACGAGCACCTGGGCGCTGACCAACGCCACGCTGCCCTGGACCGTGCGTCTGGCGCGCCTCGGCGCCAAGCGCGCGCTGCTGGAGAGCAAGGAACTGGAGACCGCGGCCAACTGCATCGGCGGCAAGCTGGTCTGCAAGGCCGTCGCGGACAGCTTCGCGCTGCCCTTCGTCGAGCCGCGTGAGGCGGCCGCCAAGCTGTGATGTTCGCCGCCGACAGCGCGCCGCTCGGTCCGCTGGAGGCGCTCATCCTGGGCATCGTCGAGGGCATCACGGAGTATCTGCCGGTGTCCTCGACGGGCCATCTGATCCTGACCCAGCGGCTGCTGGGGATCGGCAATGATCCGGCTTCGCGCACCTTCGCGATCTGCATCCAGGGCGGCGCGATTCTCGCCGTGCTGGGGCTGTACTGGCCGCGCGTGCGCAGCATCCTGCGGCTGGAAGCCGCCGGCGTGCGACTGGCGAGGAATCTGCTGATCGCCTTCGCGCCGGCCGTGGTGGCCGCGCTGCTGCTCGAGGATTTCATCGACGCGCACCTGTTCGGGCTCGTGCCGGTGGTCTGTGCCTGGTTCGTCGGCGGCGTGGTGATGCTCGCCTGGAAGCGTCTGCGCGAGGGCCATCCGGGCGGATCGGGTCTGGAGACGATGGGCTGGCGCGTGGCGCTGGTGATTGGACTGTTTCAGTGCCTGGCGCTCTTGCCCGGCACCAGCCGCAGCTTCGCGACCATCGCGGGCGGTCTCGTGCTGGGCCTTTCGGGGGCTGCCGCCGTCGAGTTCAGCCTGCTGCTCGGGGTGCTGACGCTCTCGGCCGCCACGGCCAAGAAGGCGCTCGATGGCGGTGCCGGCATGCTGGAGCAGTTCGGCGCGGGGCCCGTCGCCATCGGCTTTCTCGCCGGCGGTCTGTCGGCCTTCCTCGCGGTGCGCTGGCTGGTCGCCTGGCTGCAGCGGCGCGGTCTGGCGCCCTTCGGCTGGTATCGTATGGTGCTGGCGCTGGTGGTGGCCGTGCTCTTGTGGCGGGGAGTGCTCGACGCTTCCTGAAAGGGCCGCGGGAAGAGCCACACCGCAGCAACGTCACACCGCACAAGGCCACACTGCACAAGGCCACACCGCACACCGCACCATGGACTCACCGCGCGCGCTGATCACCGGCATCACCGGGCAGGACGGCAGCTATCTGGCCGAATTCCTGCTCGGCAAGGGTTACGAGGTCTTCGGCCTCGTGCGCCGCAGCTCGAGCAAGAACTTCGAGCGCATCGCGCACATCCTGCCGCGCATCCAGCTGGTGCAAGGCGATCTGCTCGACCAGTCGAGCCTGATGCGCGCTCTGGGCGAGAGCCGCCCGGCAGAGATCTACAACCTCGCCGCGCAGTCCTTCGTGCCGACCTCCTTCGACGAGCCGGTGCACACCGCCGAGGTCACGGGGCTGGGCGTGACGCGGCTGCTCGAGGCGATGCGCCATGTCGCGCCCAAGGCGCGCTTCTATCAGGCTTCGACCTCCGAGATGTTCGGCCACGCGCAGGAAACTCCGCAGCGCGAGAGCACTCCGTTCCATCCGCGCAGCCCCTACGGCGTCGCCAAGGTCTACGCGCACTGGATCACGGTCAACATGCGCGAGAGCTACGGGCTCTACGCGACCAGCGGGATCCTCTTCAATCACGAGTCGCCGCGACGCGGCACCGAGTTCGTCACGCGCAAGATCACGCGCGCCGCGGCGCGCATCCGGCTGGGCAAGGAGCGCGAGCTGGTGCTCGGCAACCTCGAGGCGCGCCGCGACTGGGGCCATGCGGCGGACTACGTGGAGGCGATGTGGCGGATGCTGCAGCAGCGCGAGCCGCGCGACTACGTGATCGCCACCGGCGAGATGCACGGCGTGCGCGAGGTCTGCGAGCTGGCCTTCGCGCACGCCGGACTGGCCTGGAATGACCACGTGCGCACCGATCCGGCCTTTCACCGTCCGGCGGAAGTGCACCTTTTGTGCGGGGATGCCAGCCGCGCCCGCGCGGAGCTGGGCTGGCGCCCTCGCATCGATTTCGCCGCGCTGATCCGCGAGATGGTCGACGCGGATCTGGCGCGCGAACGCGTCAGTTGACGGACTTCTTCGTGCCGGAGGCGGGCTTGCCCGCGGACTTGGAGCCCGTGCTCTTGCCGGTGCTCTTGACGCCGGTCTTCGGCTTCTGGCTGGAAGCCTCGCTCGGGCGGGCTGCCGCGCGGCTCTTCTGCGCTTCATCCTGCGCGTAGCGCTCGACCCAGGGCTCGAGGTGCTTGCCGGGGCAGGCCGTGCTCTTGAACTGCTGGTGCGTGTGCACTTCGCGGCGCGGGATCGAGTACACGCGGCGCAGGTTGTCGAGCAGCTTGCCCAGACTGCTGAGCGCGGCCTCGGTCGGCGTCTCCTCCTCGAAGTTGCCGAGCAGGCACACGCCGATGTTCTGGATGTTGTTGTTGCCCGAGGCGTGCGCGCCCTGCCAGGCGAGCTCGCGGCCCTGGAACACGCGACCCTGCGGATCGATCAGGAAGTGGTAGCCGATGTCGCCCCAGGGCGGCTGCTTGCTCTTGAGGTGCGAGCGCTGGATCTGGCGCAGGCCTTCCGCGGAGCTCTCGAGCGTGCCGTCGAGCGGCACCGGATCGGCTTCGGCCGAATGGTGCACGGTGATGCGCTTCCAGCCGCCCTTGTTGCGCGTCAGGTTGGCGCTGATCGCGGGCGAAGCACCCCACTGCGCACGCGCCACCAGCGGCACGCCCAGCGTCAGCGCCGGCTTGCCCAGCTCCGAGAGCAGACGATCGGCGCGCGCCAGGCCTTCGCCGGCGCGTGTGCGCTGCGAGCCGTTGGCGTTCGCATCCTGAGCGATTTTCTCCAGGCCGACGCGGGCCGACTTGATGCGCGTGATCAGAAGCTCCGTGTTTCCGCGCGCCTTCTCCTGCGAGAGCTCGCGGCGCGACAGCTCCAGCCTCCCGCCGGCGAGCTGCAGTTCGCCCTCGACCAGCCAGTAATCGCGCCGATCGCCGTCCTGGGCCGCGATCCACAACTCCAGCGTGCGCAGCTTCTCCCACGACAGCGGCATGTCGATCCACGGCGGAAGGGTCTCGGGCTCGGCGATCTGGGCCGTGGGCACCGGCGCGGGGTCGACCCTGGTGGGGCTCTTGCAGCCGCCCGCCAGCGGCAAAATCAGTGTCAAGGTGGCGAAAAGGAGGCGCGTCCTGCTGAAGCTCATGCATGTCTGACATACAGAACGGAAAGATCGGAAACAACACCCTTGGCGTGTGACGCTGGCTGCGGCGATCATGCCCCCCTCTCCACCATGCTCTCGACCGTGCTCCTCTCCCTGTGTCTTGTCTTGCCGGCGCCCCGCGCCCTGCCGGTGCTGGCCCAATCGACTCCCGAGGACGAGCAGGAGCTTGTGTCCGAGGCCCTGGCCGAGGCGGAGCGCGCCCGCCGACGCGGGCAATTCAGCGCCGCGCGGCGGATCGCCGAGGACCTGCTGGAGGAGCGGCGCTCGCTGCCCGAGGCCCGTGTGCTGATCGCCCGCATCGAAGCCGAGCAGGAGAACCTCGACGCGGCCCTGCAGTCGCTCGGCCGCGTGCTGGCCGATCCGGCCGCGCGCGGCGCTCCCGAGCGGCCGGAGTGGGTGCTGGATGCCGCCACTTGGCTGTGGACGCTGGGGCGCGCGCAGGCGGCCGAGGCGCTGCTGGCGCCCGAGCGACTCGATCCGCTGCGCGCGCGCGGTTACTGGCTGCGCGGCGAGCTGGCGCGCGCCAGCGGCGACCATGCCGCGGCGAAGAGCGCTTGGCGGCTCGGCACGGAGTGCCGCGTGCTCGACTGGGAGAACGGACTGTTCGCGGCGCGTTGCTGGCGGCGTCTGGGGCAGTTGGAGGCGGCTTCCGAGGCGCTGGTGTCGGCCGATGCGCTGGCCCAGGCGGCCGGCGGGGCCGAACCCGACGTGCTGGCCGAGTTGGCGAGCCTGTACTTCGAGGCCGACCGCGAGGTGGAAGACGGCTCGCGGCGCTCGGCGGGACGGCTCTACGAGGAAGCGCTGCGGCTCCACCCCATGCACGAGGCGGCGACGCTGGGCCTGTACGAGCTGTACCGCTACAACTGGCTGCGCCAGCGGCGCAACGCGGGCGAGATACTCGCCGACTATCTGCGCGAGCGACCGCGTTCGCTGCCCGCGCGCATCCTGGCGCTGTCGGCCGATCTGTCGGACGGCAATCTGCCGCGCGTGCGCGCGCGGCTGGCCGAGTTGGAGCGCGATGCGCCAGGCCGGCGCGAAGTGCGGACCGCGCGCGCCGCGCTGTGCTGGATCGAGCACCGCCGCGAGGAGGCCCAGACGCGGCTCGCCGAGCTGGAAAAGGCCGATCCGCGCGATCCTAGGCCCTACGCGACGCTGGCGGAGAACTTGTGCGATCTGTACCGCTTCGGCGAGGCCCTGCCGTTCGCGCGCAAGGCGACCGAGATCGATCCGGAGGACTACAGCAGCTTCCTGGTGCTGGGCAAGGCGCTCGCCAACACGGGCGATGAGCCGGCCGGGCTGGCCGCTCTCGACAAGGCGGCGGAGCTCGCCGGAGTGCGCGCCGATGCCTGGCGCGACAACATGCGCCTCGTGCTCAAGCGCATGCAGGCGGAGCTGGTCGTCACCGGCGACGATCAGCTCAGCTTCGCGTGGGATCCCAAGGCCGCCGAAGTGCTCGCGACCTACCTCGTGCCCTTTTACCGCGAAGCGCGCGCCGATCTCGCACAGCGCTACGGCTACACGCCGGGCAAGACCGCGATCGAAGTCTTCCACGAGCACGCCGACTTCTCGGTGCGCTCGACCGGCTTCGAGGGTTTTCCGGCGCTGGGCGTGTGCTTTGGGCCGGTGGTCACGGCGGTTTCGCCGCTCGCGGAGATGCGCGGCACCTTCTCGTGGGCACGCACCTCGTTTCACGAGTTTTCGCACGTCGTGCACCTGGGCTTGTCGAACAACCGCTGCCCGCGCTGGATCACCGAGGGCATCGCGACCTGGGAGGAAACGCGCCGCAATCCCTCCTGGTCGCGCAACATGCGTCGCGAGCTGTACGACGCGCGCGCCAACGCGCAGTTGATTCCCTCACGCGAGCTCAACGCCGCGTTCCGCACGAATCGGATCCTGTTCGCGTACTACCAGGGCGGCCTGATGTGCGAGATGTGGGTCGAGAGTCACGGCTTCCCGGCGCTGGTGCGCATGCTGGAAGCCTTCGACAAGGGGCTCGACCTCGACCAGACCTTCCAGAGCGTGCTCGGCCAGACCCCCGAACAGGTCGACGCGCGCTTCCGGGCCCATGTCGACAAGCTGCTCGCGCCGATCCGCATCGAACCGCGCTGGGAGGACTCGGCGATGTTGCCGCTGCGCTTTTCGCTGCCGGCCGCGCCGCCGGCGGGGGAGTCCGAGCTCGCCGAGTGGTGCGAGAACTGGATCCGCGTCGCCGCGCACGCCTGGACCCGCGGCCGCAAGCTCGATGCCGAGGAAGCTCTGCGTCGGCTCGGCGCGCGCGAAGGGCGCCATCCGCGGGCGAGCTTCCTGCGGGCGGAGATGGCGCTGGCGCAGGGCAACCAACCCGAGGCGCGGCGGCTCTACCTGCTCGGGATCGAAAACGGCGGCGACGATTTCCGCGCCCGCATGGCGCTGTGCCGGCTGTTCGAGGCCGAACAGAACTGGGAGTCGGCGCTGGAGCAGGCGCGCGCCGCCGAACGGGTGTTCCCGGGTTATCCCGAGCGCGAACTCAGCGCCGAGCTCGCCCAGATGCGCATCTGCCAGCAGCTCGGCGACACGTCGGCGCGCTTTGCGGCGCTCTCGCGCTGGCTCGATGTGGAGTCGGGCGACTACGAAGGTCGGCTGGAGCTGGCGGGCTGGCTCGTCGAGCAGGGCCGCCCGCGCGAGGCCGCGCGCCGGCTGGAGGAAGCCAACGAGATCGATCCGTTCCGGCGCAAGCTGCACCTGGTCTGGGCCGAGGCCCTCGAGGCTTGCGAGGATTGGCCGGCCGCGCTGCGCGAGTACGGTGTCGCCAAGCTCGTGCCCGCGGATCTGGACGCCGACGAACCCGGCCCGCTGAGCGAGGCGGAAAGCGAGCGGATCGCGGCGGGCATCGCCCGCTGCGAAGCGGCTCTCGCCGCCCCGGCTCCCAAATAGGGGCCGCGATCCCGGTGCGGACGGCCTCCGCGGCCGGCCGAGCGGCCTGGCGATACGGCTCCCCGAGCGTGGACATCTGCCGACCTTAGGCCTGGTCTGCCAAGGACTTGGAACAGCAGGCCGTCCGGGCCTCCGGAGGGCACCGAAACCCTTTTCCGACAAGCACTTAGGGTTTGAGATGTCCCCGAAAGAGGAGCCGTATCCTCACTTGAGCTGCGAGCCATCGCTCAGCAGCCTGACGAGCAGCGTGTCACGGTAGTCGAGCAGCAGACGCTCCGTCCCCGCCACGGCAGCCGCGATCGAGTTCCCGGTGGCATCCTGCCACACCCGGCTGAGCAGCTGCGCGGCCTCGATCTCGCGGGTGAGCGTGGCGGAGGGCGCGGAGCGCAAAGCCCACGCCTGCGCGGGCGCGAAGCACTCGAGCAGTTCCTTGGCGTTGCCCTCGGTGAAGTTGGTCTTGCGGGAGGGATCGAGCATCTTCACGCCAAGGCTCAGCACTTCGCCGACGGCGGCGTACTGCAGCAGCGCGCGCACGCTGCGCGCCTCCTCGGGTTTCAGCTCGCGCGCGAAGCGCTCGTTGAACAGGCGGCCGAGTTCCCGCGTGTGGTTGGCGAAGGCGGACCAGGGCACGCGCTCCGTCGCACCCTGAGCCGCTTCGAGGAGCAGGCCTTCGGCATCCGCCGCGAGGCAGTTGCGCAAGCTCTCGCTGCGGTCGCGCGGATCGTCGACGCCCTTGCGCTTCCAGCCCGCGGGATATTCTCGCGCGAGCAGCGGCAGCGCCTGCGAGGCTTCGTTGAGCTCGGCGGCGAGCGCCATCAACGCCTGGCGCACCGGCAGCGTCGACGCCGCTTCCGCCAGTTGGGAGACGCGCGTGGCCGCGCTCTGGAAATCGAGCGCGCCCAGTTCCTTCTCGAGGCCCTCGGGCCCGTACAAGGCACCGGCCATCAGCCGCGCGTCCTCGCGCTGGCGCTGCTCGAGGATCTGGCCGGCGATCGCCCGCAGGTTGGCGAGTCGCTCGCGCGCGCGGCGACCCTGCTCGAGCAGCGCGTCGTAGCCCGCCGGCGCCGCTCCGGCCGCAAATTCGGGCAGATCGAACAGCGGCAGAAGCTCGTTGAGCGCGGTCGCGGCGGCCTCCTGCCGGCCCGCTTCCAGATCGGCTTGCGTGCGCGCGAGCACACTTGCGGCGTGCTCGCTGGCGCGGGCGAACAGCACCTGCTCCAGACGCGCGCGCTCGGCCTGGAACAGGGGATCGTCGGCGAAGGCTTCCTGACCGCCGAGCGCGCGCATCGCCAGCAGCGAGCGGCCGGGATGCGGTGGGCTTTGCTCCAGCGCCGCCGCCTCGCGCAGTTTCGCGACCAGCGCCATCACCGCCGTGTGGCGTTCGGAGAGCGCCGCCTGCGCCTCGCGCAACTGCTGCTCCAACTCGCCCGCCTTGGCGCTCGCTTCGCTGGCGGCGGTGGTGCCGTTGAACTTGCGTGCCATCTCCGTCAACTCGGCGAACTGCTCTTCTGGGCTCTGCTGGCGCTGCAGGATCTCGAGCAGCGCGATGCGCGCGCGGCTTTCGAGGATCTCGAGGTCGCGCTCGTCATTCGCGGGTGCAGCGACCGGTTCTGCGGGTGCCGGCAAGGCCGGATCCGCGTTCACGGCCGTCACCGGCGTATCGACGGGCGGCGCTGGCGTGTTGCTTGCGTCGCGGGCTGCGTCGCGGGCTGCGTCGCGGGCTGCGTCTTGCGCCGCGGCCTGCTCTTCCTGGCGCCGCTCCAGGGTCTGTTCCTTCCACTGCCAGAAGAACCAGGCCCCGCCACCGAACAAGAGCGCGGTGAAGATCAGCACCCACGGCGGTCGAGTCGAGACCGTCGCCTTGGGCATCGGCTGGGCGGCGCTCGCGCCGCGCTCGAACTCGGCGATCGCGGCGAGCAGCTGTGCGGCGGAGGCCGTGCGCTGCGCCAGATCGCGGCGCATCAGGCCCTGCACGATGGCGAGCAGCGCGGGCGGCAAGCCCTCGACCCGTTCCGAAAGCGGCTTGGGCTCCTCGCGCAGCAGCGCCCGCAGGATGTCCTTGCTGGTCGCGCCCTCGTAGGGCGTCATGCCGCTCAGCAGCCGGTAAGCGGTCGCGCCGAGCGAGTACAGATCGCTGCGCGGATCGAGCTTCTCGCCGCGCGCCTGCTCCGGCGACATGAAGTGCGCGGTGCCGAGGATCTTGCGTTCGCCGCTGAGCGCCTCGCTCTCCGCCTCGATGTTGGTGGCGAGGCCCAGGTCGGCGATCTTGGTCGCGCCGGCCGCATTCTGCATCAGGTTGGCGGGCTTGAGATCGCGGTGCACGATGCCCTTGGACTCCGCGTAGGCCAGGCCCGCGCCCGCATCCTTGAGGATCTGCAGCACATCCTTCCACGGCAGCCGACCGCTGGCCTTGAGCCGGTCTTCCAGCGTGCCGCGGTCCATGTACTCCATCGACAAAAAGTGCAGCCCGTCGGCGAAGCCCACGTCGTAGACCGTCACGACGTTGGGGTGGTTGAGCGCCGCCGCCGCGCGCGCCTCCTCCTCGAAGCGCCGCACGAAGGCGGCATCGTTGCCGAGGCGCGGATGCAGCACCTTGATCGCGACCGGGCGCGCGAGGCGCTCCTGGATCGCGAGGTACACCTCGCCCATGCCGCCGCGACCGAGGCGGCGCTCGAGGCGGTAGCCGGGGAAGGCCGGCAAGGCCGCAGTGGGCGCGGGCGGCGCGGGCGGCGCGGGCACGGATGGGGCCGCGCTCGGCGCGGTGGGCGCCGCTCGCGTGGGCGGGGAGGCCGGCGGGGTCGCGGCCGGATCGACGATGCGCAGGCGCACGGCGCCGATCCGGATTTCGTCGCCTGCGCCCAGCGCGCGGCTCTCGACGCGCTGGCCGTTGACCTCGAGGCCCGCCGGACTGCCGAGGTCGCGGATCGCCCAGCCGCCGCTCTTGTTGCGCGCGATGGCGGCATGCAGATCCGCGACGCCTTGGCCGCTCACGACGAAGCCCGCGCGGGCGCTCGAGGCGCCGATCACCAGCGTGCCGCTGCGCGGCAATTCGGCCGGCGGACGATCGCCGCCGATCCACTCGAGCAGCAGCCGCTCGCTCACGCGACCTCCCCGGCGAACAAGAGCGAGCCGATGCGCAGCACATCCGCGCCTTCTTCCAGCGCGATCGCGTAGTCCTCGCTCATGCCCATCGAGCAGGCGAGCGCAAGGCCCAGCTGGGCCTGCAGCGCGTCGCGGAGTCCGCGCAGTTCGCGGAAGACCGCACGCGCCGCCGCCTCGCGCTCGGGCACGTCCAGCGGCGCCATCGCCATCAGGCCGCTCAGTCGCAGGTGCGGACAGCGCTGCACGTGACGGGCGAGCGCGCCGAGCTCGCTCCGCTCCAGCCCGGTCTTGGTGGGCTCCGCGGAGAGCTTGACCTGCAGATAGACCGCCATGCTGCGGCCCGCGACCGCCAGCTCCTTTTCCAGCTTGTCGGCGAGATCCGCGCTGTCGAGCGAGTGCAGCACGTCGACCACGCGCGCGGCGCGGCGCGCCTTGTTGGTCTGCAGATGGCCGAGGTAGTGCCAGCGCACCTCCGCCCCGGCTTCGCGCAGGGCCGCGGCCTTGGCTTCCAGCGCGTCGATCCGATTCTCGCCCAGATCGGACGCGCCCGCTCGCGCGAGCTCCAGCGCGGTGGCGGCATCGACGGACTTGGTCACGGCCACCAATTGCACCGCACGGCCCGGAGCCAGGCGGCGGATGCGTTCGCGCAAGGTGGCGAGATTCTGGGCGGGCGTCGGGGTCAAGGCCGGCATTTTCGGGGGTGCTGTAGGCTACCCTGCGGCCGGGCGCAAGTCACCGTTGGCCGGGGGCAGGATCGACAGGCGCAAGCGCCCGCCGGCGGCGGAACTCAGGCGTCGTGCGTGCGCGATGCGCAGCCCCGCCACCCAGATCAGCTCTTCGCCGAGGAACACCAGCGGCACTTCCGCGCGCGCGGGGGCCGGGATGCCGCAGCCCTGCAGAAAACGCACGAGTCGCCGGGAACCTTGGGAACCGAGCGGATGGAAGCGCAGGCCCGCGCGCGCCCAGCCGAGCCGCAGTTCCGCAGGCGGCCGGGGACAGCGGAGCTCGACGCACGCCGGCGTGCGGGGAAAGGCCTCCTCGGCCCGCGCCTCCCGCCAGCTCGAGTAGAGCCGTCGCCCGTCCGCCAGCACGAGCTCGGTTTCGAGCGGCCAGGCGCGCGGCCCCTCGGGGTTCGGCGGAGCCAGGCATTCCAAGCGCGTGCCGCCGAGACTCGCTCGCCAGCGCCGACCCAGAGCGAAGAGCCGCGGGGCATCCGCAGCCGCACGGGCCGGCCGCCCAGCCGGTGCCGCGCGCTCCAGCGCCGCGAGCAGCGCGCGCAGGCACGCGCGCCGCGGTGTCCAGCGGAGAGCTTCGGTCAGGCTGGCGCTGAGCGCCTGCTCGGCGAGCACCGCCGGCAGACCGTGCAGCGCGCGCAGTTCGAGTGCGAAGCTCTCGGGATGCCGTGCCAACCCGCCGCCCGGCGGCAGGCGCTCCAGCCGCGGGAGCCGTTCCGCGAGGCGCTGGTCGAGAGCCTCGGTGGCGAGGCGCAGGCGATCGAGCGCACACGTGAACTCAGGCCCGAGCAGCGGCAGCAGCGACAGGCGGACGCGATTGCGGGCGAGGCGCTGATCCAGATTGCTGGCATCCTCGCGCCAGGCGAGCCCGCGCCGGGCGAGTTCCTCGCGCACCGCCGCGCGCGACACCGACAACAGGGGCCGCAGCAATTCCAGCCGCTCGCCATGCCGCGTTCGCCAGATGCGCCGCGCGCGCAGCCCGGCGAGCGCGTTCCATTCGCTGCCCCGGATCAGCCGCAGCAGCGCCGTCTCGTCGGCATCGTCGCGCTGGTGAGCGAGCAGCACGCGGGTGAGGCCGCGCTCGCGCGCGAGCCGCGCCCAGCACTCTCGCCGCCAAGCTCGCGCGCGCGCTTCGAGGCCGCCGGGGCGCGCCTCGAGCGAGGCGCGCTCGACCACAAGCTCGATGCCGCGCCTGTGGCACAACTCGCGGCAGAACTGCTCGTCGAGATCGGCCTGTGTTCCGCGCAGGCCGTGGTGCAGGTGGACGGCGACCAGCGGCCGCGGGCCGCGCGGGCTGGCGGCGAGCAGCTCGAGCAGGTACACGGAGTCGGCCCCGCCCGAGAGGCCCAGCAGCGCGCCGAGCTCGGGCTCGGTCGAAAGCGCGCGCGCCAGATCCTCCCAAGCAAGCTGCGCCAGGCTCATGCCGGCGCAGTCTAGTCTTTGAAAGCGGGGCGGCGCTCCTGCTAGGCTCGCCGCTCGCTGTCCATCCCTCAAGAGTTCCTCCACCCCCCCTGCACCATGCGCATCGCGATCAATGGCTTTGGCCGCATCGGCCGACTGGTCTTCCGCAACCTCCTCCAGCACCGGGACATGGAGGTCGTCCACATCAACGACCTGACCGATCCGGCGACGCTGGCGCACCTGTTGAAGTGGGACTCGGTCCACGGCCGCTTCGAGGGCACGATCGCGAGCGACAAGGAGTCGATCACCGTCAACGGCCGGCGCATCGCGATCAGCGCCGAGAAGGATCCGGTCAAGCTGCCGCACAAGGCCAACGGCGTCGACTTCTGCATCGAGTCGACGGGCATCTTCACCAGCCGCGAGGCCTGCCAGAAGCACATCGACGCCGGCGCCGGGCGGGTGATCCTGACCGTGCCCGCCAAGGACGAAATCGACGCGATGGTCGTGATGGGCGTCAACCATGGCACGCTGAAGAAGGAGCACCGGATCATCTCCAACGCCTCCTGCACGACCAACTGCCTCGCGCCGCTCGCCAAGGTGCTGCACGACGCCTTTGGCATCGAGCAGGGCCTGATGACCACGATCCACGCCTACACCAACGACCAGAACATCCTCGATCTGCCGCACAAGGATCTGCGGCGCGCCCGCGCGGCCGCCTGCTCGATCATTCCGACCACCACGGGTGCGGCGAAGGCCGTCGGGAAGATCCTGCCCGAGCTCAAGGGCAAGCTCGACGGCGTCGCGATGCGCGTGCCGGTGCCCGACGGTTCGATGGTGGACTTCGTCGCCACGCTCAAGACCGACGTCACGATCGAAAAGGTCAACGCCGCCTTCCGCGCCGCCGCGGGCACGCCGGGTCTGGAGGGGATCCTGACCTACGAGACCGATCCGATCGTTTCGGCCGACATCGTTGGCAACCCGGCGAGCTCGATCTTCGATGCGCAGTCGACCATGGTGATGGGCACGCGCATGGTCAAGGTCGTCGCCTGGTACGACAACGAGTGGGGTTACAGCGCCCGCGTGGTCGACCTCGTCCGCTGCGTCCACAAGCTCGGCTGAGCGTCTGCGATGAAGCTCAACGCCCGCCGGATCGAGGATCTCGATCTCAAGAACCGCCGCGTGCTGGTGCGCGTGGACTTCAACTGCCCGCAGGATGACAAGGGCCGCATCAGTGACGACACGCGCATCCGCGCCGCGCTGCCGACGATCCGCGAGATCCTCGCGCGCGGCGGACGTCCGGTCCTGATGAGCCATCTCGGTCGCCCTAAGGGCAAGGTCGTCGAGAACCTGCGGCTGGCGCCGATGGGCGCGCGGCTGGCGGAACTGCTCGGCGTCGAGGTGCTCGCGCTCAAGGACTGCATCGGGCAGGAGGTGCGCGCCGAGATCGATCACGCGCCCGCGGGGAGCGTGGTGCTGCTGGAGAACGTGCGCTTTCACCCCGGCGACGAGGCCGGTGATGCGGCCTTTGCCAAGGCGCTCGCCGCCAACGGCGAGCTGTTCATCAACGATGCCTTCGGATCCGCGCACCGCGACCATGCTTCGGTGTGCGGCGTCGCCCGCGAGCTGCCCGCGGCCGCGGGCCGGCTGATGGAAAAGGAGATCGCGGCCTTCTCGCGCGTGCTCGAGCATCCGGCGCGACCGCTGGTCGCGATCCTGGGCGGGGCCAAGGTCTCCGACAAGCTGCAGGTGGTCGACAACCTGCTCGACAAGGTGGACGCGCTGCTGGTCGGCGGCGGCATGGCGTACACCTTCCTCGCCGCGCGCGGGGTGAGCACGGGCAAGTCGCTGGTGCAGTCCGATCAGCTCGCTCATGTTCAGGCGGCGCTGGAAAAGGCCCGGCAGCGCCAGATCGACGTGCTCTTGCCGAGCGATCATGTCTGTGCCGCGAACTTCGCCGAGAGCGAAGCGGCCGTGGCGGTCGACGGCGAAGCGATCCCGGCGCACCTGATGGGGCTCGACATCGGACCGAAGACGCGCCAGCGCTACGCAGCCTGCATCGGCGGCGCCAAGACGGTCGTGTGGAACGGCCCGATGGGCGTGTTCGAGTGGCCGGCCTTCCGCGGCGGAACCGAGGCGATCGGCCGAGCGGTGGCGAGCTGTGCCGGCTACACCGTGATCGGCGGCGGCGACTCGGTGGCCGCGATCGAGCTCCTCGGTCTCGCCGACAAGGTCAAGCACATCTCCACCGGCGGCGGAGCGAGCCTCGAGCTGCTCGAGGGCACGCTGCTGCCGGGCATCGCCGTGCTGGCGAAGAGTTAGAAGAGCCCCATGCACCCCGTGCGGATCGCGCCCTCGATGCTCGCTAGCGACTTCTCCCGGCTGGGAGCGGAGCTCGCGCGCGCGGAGGCGGCCGGCGCGGACTGGCACCATGTCGACGTGATGGATGGCCACTTCGTGCCCAACCTCACGATCGGCGCTCCGGTCGTGGCGTCGCTGCACAAGGTGGCGCGCGTGCCGCTCGATGTGCACCTGATGATCAGCGAGCCGCTGCGATACGCGCCCGATTTCGCGAAAGCCGGCGCGCATGTGCTGACCTTCCACATCGAGACCTGCGCCAACGAAGCCGCGGCGCGCGCCGTGCTGCGCGGATTTCGCAAGCTCGGCATCGAACGGGTGGGCGTCTCGCTCAACCCCGACACCGAGGTGGAGCGCGTGGCGCCGATCCTCTCGGAGCTCGATCTGGTGCTGGTGATGAGCGTGTTCCCCGGTTTCGGGGGACAGAAGTTCCTGCCCGAGGTGCTGGCAAAGGGCCGGTGTCTGCGCGCCGCGGGCTTCGGTGGGCTCCTCGAAATCGATGGCGGCGTCAACCGCGACACCATCGCCGCCTGCGCCGCAGCCGGTTTTGACAGCTTCGTGATGGGTTCGGCGCTGTACGGCGCGGCGGATATGGGCGCGGAACTGGCCCATTGTCGCGCGCAGGCGCTGGCGGCCCGTGGTACAAACTCCAGCGACACAGGCGCCTCGGCGCGCGGATCGGCCCAGTGATGAGCGACAACAACGGAGAAACACCCCAACTCGATCCCAAGCTCGAAGAGGAGGGCCTGGAGGACGACCTCTCCGGCGAGGGCCTCGGCCCGGCCGGCGAGAACGAAGAGCGCCCCGGCCGACTGCGCTGGAAGAAGCGCGAGGTGCCCGAGGGCCTGTGGCTCAAGTGCGAGAGCTGCACGCAGATGATCTACCGCAAGGAACTCGAGGACAAGGGCAACGTCTGCCCGGCCTGCGGTTTCCATTTCACGCTTCCGGGCCGCGAGCGCGTGCAGATGGTGCTCGACGAAGGCAGCTTCGAGGAGCGCTTCAGCGAATTGACGGCCCTGGACCGGCTGCAGTTCGTGGACTCGGTGCCCTACTCGGAGAAGATCAAGAAAACCGTCAAGCGACTGGGCCAGAATGAGGCGCTGATCTGCGGTCTGGGCCGCATCGAAGGCCGCCGCGTGGCGCTGGCGGTGCTCGACTTCAGCTTCATGGGCGGCTCGATGGGCGAGGTGGTCGGCGAGAAGGTCTCGCTGGCGGCCGATCTGGCGCGCCGCGAGCGCATTCCGCTGGTGATCTTCACCAGCTCCGGCGGCGCGCGCATGCACGAAGGCATGCTTTCTCTGCTGCAGATGGCGAAGACCAGCGCCGCGCTGGCTTCGCTCAACGAGGCCGGCGGGTTCTCGATCTGCGTGCTGACCAATCCGACCACGGGCGGGGTCACGGCGAGCTTTGCCAGCGTCTGCGACCTGACGCTCGCCGAGCCGGGCGCCCTGATCGGCTTCGCCGGACCGCGCGTGATCGCCAGCACGATCAAGCAGGAGCTTCCGCCGGGCTTCCAGCGGGCCGAGTTCCTGCTCGAGAAGGGGCAGATCGACATGATCGTGAAGCGCAGCGAGCTGCGCTCGACGCTCGCCCGGCTGATCGACTACTCCCCAGGGGCCTTCTAGGGACAATTCTGCTCGGGGCAAACCCGCTGCGGGGCTCCCCCGGCCGCCCGGCCTCGGCTATTCTGGAGACATGATGTTGCTTGCCTTCGCATGGCTGACGCAGGCGCTGGTGGGCCAGCAGTCGGTCGGTGTGGCCCAGCGCGCCGTGCCGGCCGCGCTCCCCGGAGTGGTCCGAACCGAGCTGGCGGGCATCGCGATGTCCGTCGCTCCGCACTTTGATCATGTCACGAGCTTCGTCGAGGGCGGCGCGCTCTCGATCGCCGTCGATCCCGTGCGGCATCCACAGATCGTGGGAGCCAACGCCTATTTGTACATCGTGCGCCACAAGAGTCTGGCGGAGTGGATCGCGGATCCCACGTTGGTCGAGGTGCGCAGCGCCGCTCAGGCCGTGTACTTTCCCGGTCCGGACATCCAAGGCTGCACGCTGCCGGTCCTGTTCGGGCCGGTGCCCGGCAGCAACGGCGTCGAGTTCGGGGTCGACTACGACCTCGTGCTCGACATGAACTTCAACACGCTGCTCGACGCCGGCGATCTGATCGACGGGCTCGACGGCAAGCCGGGCATGTGGGTCACGGTGCCGCCGCAGGCGAACGGGCCGTATGCGGCCACGGAGATTCTCCACAACGGCGGCACGCTGCTGCGCCAGAACATCTTCTACCCCAGCAACATCGCCACGCTGGGACAGCTGCCGCTGGTCGTGATCAGCCACGGCAACGGCCACAACTACCAGTGGTACGACCATCTGGGCCTGCACCTCGCTTCCTGGGGCTTCGTGGTGATGAGCCACGAGAACAACACCGGTCCGGGGCCTGATTCCGCTGCGCTGACGACGCTCTCCAACACGGACCATTTCCTCGGCAACCTCGGGACCATCGGCGGGGGAGCGCTGCAGGGGCATGTCGACAACACGCGGATCGCCTGGATCGGCCACAGCCGCGGCGGCGAGGGTGTCGCGCGCGCCTACGACCGGCTCTTCGACGGGACCAACACCGCGGTCAACTACCAGCTGTCCTCGATCAAGCTGGTCTCGAGCATCGCTCCGACCGATTTCCTCGGAACCGCCAGCGCCTATCCACACGCGGTCAACTACCACCTGTGGGTGGGCGGCGCGGACTCGGATGTCAATGGTTGCGCGGACTGCAACATCTGCCAGTCCTTCCACCTGCTCGACCGGGCCGAAGGCACGAGTCACTCGATCTCGCTGCACGGAGTGGGCCACGGCGCCTTCCACAACGGCGGCGGCGACCTGTGGGCGAACGGTCCGTGCATCGTCAGCCGCGCCGACACGCACGTGCTGATGAAGGCGCATCTGCTGCCACTGATCCAGCACTACCTGAAGGGCGCTCCGGCCGCCAAGGACTTCTTCACGCGCCAATGGGAGAGCCTCGCGCTGCCGGGGGTACCCAGCTCCAACTGCATCGTCGTGGATCTGCAGTACACCGAAGGGCCGGCCCTGGCGCCGCGCGTGATCGACGATTTCCAGACGCAGAACGCGACCAATGTCTCTTCCTCGGGCGCTGCCGTGAGCTTCACGGTCGACAACCTCACGGAGGCCCGCCTCGACGATCTGGATGCGGCCTTCACCGCGAGCAGCTCGGATGCGATGAACGGCATGACGATGGGCAATGCCTCGGACACGACGCGCGGCATCGTGTTTCAGTGGACCAACGCCGACCGCGACCTGATGTTCACGGTACCGGCTGGCCTGCGCGACGTGCGCGGCTTCGAGGCGCTGAGCTTCCGCGCCGCGCAATCGACGCGCGATGCCGGCACGACCAGCACGCTGGGCGATCTGGTCTTCCAGGTGGCGCTGCGCGATGAGGCGGGCCGCCGCGCGCAGCTCTCGATCCGCGCCTACGGCGGCGGCATCGAGGAACCCTACCAGCGCACGGGCTGCGGCAGCGGTGCTGGCTGGGGCAACGAGTTCGAGACCGTGCGCATGCGCCTGGAGGATTTTCGGCGCGTCCAGCCGGCGCTCGATCTCTCGCGCATCGATCGCATCGAGTTCCTGTTCGGACCCAGCTTCGGCGACGCGCGCGGTCGTCTGGGTCTCGACGACGTGGAGTTCCACCGCCCATGAAGCTGATCCGCATCCTGCTGTTGCTGCTGGCCGTCTCGCTGGGCGTTGGCTGGCTGGTCGCGCGACAACAGCGCGCGCCCGTCCGCGTCGATCCGGTGGCGGCCACCAGCCCGGTGCGCGCCCTGCTGCTGGCGCAGCCCTTTGAGCTGGAGCGCCCCGCGACCCACCACTGGCGCGCGGAGCTGCCTCAGTACACGCGCGGTTGGATCCTCGTCCTGGAGTGCGATCCGCTGCTCCTGCCGCGCAAGCAGACCGTCGAGCCCGCGCTGGCCTGCGATGGGGAGTTGCTCGACCGGCTCAACGAGGGCGCCAAGCATGGGCGGGTCGTGGCGATCCTGCCGCGCCCTGGAGCGAGCATGGAGGCCGCCCTCGAGAGCTTGTGCTTCGTGAGCCCTGAACGCCCCGAGGCGGTCGATGCCGGCCTCCTGAGCCGGCTGTGGGAACAGGCGCGCGATCTGCACCGCGTCGAGGCCGACGAATGGACGCTCGCCCGCGCCCGCGGCGGGGAGGCGATCCGCTTCGAGGACCGCACACAGCTCGAAGAGCACTGCGCGCAGCTGATCCTCGAGCACGCGCCCGAGGATCGCGAGCTTGCCGAAGGCTGGCTCGTCCCGCGCTGACGCTTCAGCTCGGCCGCCGCAGGCGCAGCACCCACGAGTCGAAGGACTCGTAGGACTGGCCGCAGATTTTCGAGGCCAGCGCATTGACCCGCACGAAGACGCCGTCGAGCGCTCCACCCAGCCGGGTCTCATTGAAGTGCATCAGCTGCGGCAGCGGCCGCGAGTACTGGTAGGCGCAGGCCTGCTCGAAGCACAGGCCGCGCGCCTCGAGTTCCTGGCGTGCCTGCGTGTGCGTCCAGGCGTTGAGTTCCCGCACCGGCAGCAGCGCCTTGCGCGCGCGGCGCTCGCGCATCCCGCGCGAAGCACGCTGGATGTCGCCGATCACGAGCGTGCCCCCCGGTTTCACGGCCCGGCAGAGCCCGTCGAAGAAGGCCCTTGGATCGGGCGAGAAGCTCAGCACGCCGGAGCACAGCACCAGATCGTAGGGCGCTTCGCCAGGCGCCGGAAAGGGCGGCGCTTCGCCATAGCCCACGCGCCCGCGCACCACAGAGAGCCCCGAGGCCCGCGCATTCTCCTCGGCGTGCTTGACCATCTCGGGGCTCGGATCGAAGCAATCGAGCGCGCTCGTGCCGGCGCGCAGCGCGGCTTCGATGCCCACCCAGCCTGCGCCGCAGCCGAAATCCAGGATGCGCTCGTAGCGTTGGGCGGGCGTGAAGTGGCCCACGAAGCGGCGCATCCAGCGGTAGTGGGCCCAACCGGGCCGGCCTGGCTGCAGGTTCCAGCCGGCGGCGTTGCTGTCGAATTTCTCGCGCGTGGCCTCGGGCGAAAGCACGTGTGCGGTGCGACGCCCCACGAGCAGCGAGCCGCTGAGGCCGGTGGCACCGCGCAGTGCGCTCGTGCCCGAGTGCGTGCGGCGCATGATGCCGCGCGTGGAGAGCTCGTAGATGGCGCCGAGGTGCACCGCGGGCCACAGCGCCTCGCGCCATTGCGCAAGCTCCGCTTCGGCCCGCGCTCCTTCGAGGAACAGGAGCAGGGCGCCGTTGGCGCTCAGCTGCTGCTCGACGAAGGCCAGCAGCGGGTCGCGTTCGCGCTCCGGGGCGTGCTGATCCTGGCTGACGGCGATCAGGGCATGCTGCCCGTCGGCATGCACGAGCGCAGGCTCGTCGCCCAGCGTGCGCACGCGCTCGCTCTTGAGGCCGAGGTCTTGCAGGACCAGCGTCAGCGGTTGGGGCTTCAGGGCGCGCAGCATGCAGCGCGAAAGTCTAGTCTCCGGCGGTCGCCGTTTCCTCTTCGCGGTCGGAGCGGATCGCGAGGCTCAGGGCGTAGGTCGGCTCTTCGGACGGGCAGAACACCGAGTGCATGCAGGTGCGTTCCAGTCCGTGGTTGGGCAGCAAAATCGCGTCGCCCGCCCGCAGGAGCCAGCCATGGCCCGCATCGGCGAGAAAGGCGCTGAATTCCGGGCCGCGGTTGACGAGCGGGCCGAGTTCGCCCTGACCCGGCAGCGCCAGCTCGCGGCGCAGGGCCTGCTCGTCTTCGAGGCGCCGGAGGTGGCGTTTCCAGGCCGCGGGCTGCGGCCACAACTGCGCGCGGAGCCAGGGCAGCGCGCCTTCCTCCAAGGCCTCCGTGAATTCGCGGATGCGCAGCATCAGCGCCTGTGTGGAAAGCGCCAGCCAGAAGGTCTCGCCGGCGAGCTGCGCGTAGCACACGCCCAGCTGGCCCAGGCTGCCGTCCTCGGCGAAGGCGTCGTGGTGGAACAGCGCGCCGCCCTCGGGAGCGTTCCAGTAGGCGATGTCCTGCGTGAAGAGCAGTGGCTCACCGCTGAGGCTTTCGATCTGGCGGCGCAGGCCGGCTTCGGCGCGCAGCGCGGCCGCAGAGGGCAGCGTCGCGCTCGCGAGCTCCGCCACCCGACGATGGGCTTCGAGGTCCGCCGCCGCGTCATCGCGGCCCTCCTCGCCGCAGGAGACCCGCACGCGCAGCGAGGCATCGTCGGGATGGGTCGAAAGCCAGCCGGATTTGATCCACAACCGGGTCCTGCGGCGGGTGTTGCGAGGCGCCAGCCAGACGCGCTCGATGTCACGCTCGGAATCGAAGAGCGCAGCGCGTTCGGGGCGCACTTCCCACGGAGACTGCGGCTCCTCCAGCGCGCGCTCGAGTCCCCGGCGCAGGCCGCCGGGCTCGGACAACTCGCCGTACCAGCTCAGCGCGCCGCGGATGGCATGAGCCTCGCGCTCGAGCAGCGCCGTCAGCGCACCGGGCAGGAGGATCGGGCTCGCCGACTGCCAGCGCTCGTGCAGCCGGCGCGGATCCGGACGGCGGTGCTCCGGCGCCAAGCCCGCCAACTCGGGCTCGAACTCCAGATACTCGCCATGCCACTGCCCGCGGCGCGAGACTTCGAACTCGGCCGTGCGGATGCGCTCGGCGCGCCGGCGCCAGTGCGCATCCTCATCGCCGCGCAGCGAGAGGATCTCGCGCGCGGGCGGGCAGCGGTCGCGATCGGGGGCGAGGATCAAATCCTCCAGACGACTCATGGCAGCGATTCTAGGGGATCGAGTACCCTCCTTGCGCTTGGTCACAGAGCGCCATCGACTCGTCGGCCTCAGCCTGCCCGTGGATGCTCCACAGGCGGCGCTGATCGAGGCCTTCGAGCGCCGCACCGGGCTGCCGATGGCGGAACTGGCCGAGTTCCAGATGGTCAAGCGCTCGCTCGACGCGCGGCGCGAGGGCGGCGTGCCCCAGCTCGCCTTCGTCTACCAGATCGAGTTCGGACTGCGCCAGAGCGCTCCCAGCGCGACGCTGGCCCGTCTGCAACGCAGCGGTCAGCTGCTGGCGGCTCGCGCCGTGCCCTCGCTGCGCCTGCCGCAGCTGGCGCCCGACATCGCCGGCTCGCGGGAGCGCATCGCGGTCCTTGGGGCCGGACCCGCGGGGCTGTTCGCCGCCTGGATGCTCGCGGCGCAGGGCCTGTCCGTCGTCGTTCTCGAGCGCGGCTCGCGCATCGAGCGGCGCGGCCGCGAACTGGTGCGCTTCCACCGCACGCGCCACCCCGATCCCGAATCGAACCTGCTGTTCGGCGAGGGCGGGGCGGGAACCTACTCCGACGGCAAGCTCTACACGCGCGTCGACGACGAATGGGAGTTGCCCATCCTGCGGGAACTGGTGGCCTGCGGGGCGCCGGCGGAGATCCTGTACGACTCACGCGCACACGTCGGCACGGACAAGCTGCACCGCGTGCTGCCGGCCCTGCGCGCGCGGCTGGAGGCTCGCGGCGTCGAGTTCCTGTGGAACACGCGGGTCGACGATCTTCGCGTGCGGGAGCAGCAGGGCGTGCGCCGCGTCGAAGCGCTGGTCAGCTCGCGCGGCACGATCGAGTGCGCGGCGCTGGTGCTGGCTCCCGGGCACAGCGCGCGCGACACCTTCGCGATGCTGCTGCGCCGCGGCGTGGCTTTGGAATCCAAGCCCTTTCAGCTGGGCCTGCGCATCGAGCATCCGCAGGAACTGATCGACACGGCGCAGCTCGGCAGCGGGCCGGCGGCCGCGAGCGTCGGCCCGGCGTACTACGCGCTCGTCAGCAAGCCCAGCGAGAGCGCCCAGGGCGCCTTTTCGTTCTGCATGTGCCCTGGCGGGCGCATTGTGGCGAGCGTCAACGAACCGGGTCTTCTGTGCACCAACGGCATGAGCAACTCCCGGCATTCCTCGCGCTGGGCGAATGCCGCGCTGGTCACCACCCTGCCGGCCGGAGCCGATCCGCTGTCGGGGGTCGAGCGCCAGCGCCAACTCGAACGGCGCTTCTTCGAGGCCGGCGGCGGGGATTACACGGCTCCGGCGCAGCGGGCGAGCGATTTTCTGGCCGGTCGCGAATCGAAGGGCGTGCTGGCGAGCTCGTACGGATTCGGCACGGTGCCCGCCCGGCTGGATCGGCTGCTCGAACCCGAGCTGGTGCGCGCCCTCGAGCAGGCGCTGCGCCGCTTCGAGCGCACGATTCCCGGCTTTGCGGGGGAAAACGGCCTGTTTGTCGGTCTGGAATCGCGCAGCTCGGGCCCGCTGCGCATCCCGCGCAGCCGGCTGGACGGCAAGGCCTCGGGCTTCTCGAACCTGTTTCCGGTGGGCGAGGGTGCGGGGTGGGCTGGCGGGATCATGAGCGCCGCCATCGACGGGGCCCGGGCGGCTCGGGCGCTGGCCGAGCGCGGCTGTCGTCAGCCCGGGTAGAATGGCAGGGCATGAAAAACGGCCCGCAAGCGCAGCGCGAGAAGCCCGAGCGTCGCAAGGTCACGACCCAGGGGTTGCGCCGCATGAAGGAGCGCGGCGAGCGCATCAGCGCGCTGACCGCCTACGACCAGCTGATGGCCGAGCTGATCGACCAGTCCGGAGTGGACTTGATTCTGGTCGGCGACTCGGTGGCGATGACCATGCAAGGTCAGGCCACCACGGTCGGGGTCACGATGGAACAGATGCTGTACCACTGCGCGATCGTGACGCGCGGTGTCGAGCGCGCGCTGGTGGTCGGCGACATGCCCTTCATGTCGTACCAGGTGAATTCCGACGATGCGCTGCGCAATGCCGGCCGGC
>Ga0172373_10001186_pt1 | contig 42424 bp, 29 predicted proteins | sample Lak10m_2_FD_114546 | JGI IMG/M metagenome (GOLD analysis project Ga0172373, IMG submission 114546) | Freshwater microbial communities from Kabuno Bay, South-Kivu, Congo - kab_092012_10m | ecosystem: Environmental > Aquatic > Freshwater > Lake | place: Democratic Republic of the Congo... | reverse complement strand
TGGCGGACATCCCCATGTCTGTGGGCCTCGGCGCGGCCCTGGCCTATGACGGCAACGACGTCATTTATGCTTTGGTCGGCGGCAACCGCAAGGAATTTTACGCCTATCAGATCTCCACCAATACGTGGTATGCGAAGAAAAACATCTCGGCGGCCGTCGGCTACGGCGGGGCCCTGGTCGTCGTGCCCTCCATCAGTAAGGCCTTTGCTTTTTGCGGCAATGGGTCCTCGGTCTTTTACCGTTACAACATACCCACGGGCATCGCAGAGGTTGGTTCGTGGTCTGCTGTCGAGTCCACGCCTTTTGCCGTCGGCATAGGCGCATCCCTCGTGTACCCGGGGTCGGGAAACCTGGTCTATGGTTCGGCCGGCGGCGGTTCGACCTCGTTCGCCAAATTTGACGTGAATGCTTCTTCCAACGCGTGGGTCAGCTTGCAAAACTGCCCGTTTGCCCTGTCATGGTATTCGGATGTGGTCTGGCCCGGGGCAGGGAATTATCTCTATGCCTGGAACGGCGGCAGCAGGTATTTTGCGAGGTATTATATTTCTTCGGACACGTGGGAAAGCTCTTATTATATCCCCACGCTTTCCAAAGACATCGAGATGTCGGCATTGCCTTTTACTATCTATAGCCGGATGTATCTTTATGACCCCGACGGCGGCGGAACAGAGCTCAGGCTTTTAAGCAATCACAGCTATAGCTCGACTTATCGCTATTATCCGGCGACCAAGAAATGGCGCGAAGAGTCGTATCCGCGCACCAGCGGTTATTGGGGCGCAGATGCGGTTTACGTGGCTTCGGAAAACGCCATTTACTACATCCCAGGCAATGGCTACAAGTATTTTTACAAATATTATTTGACCTTCACCCCGTTTTCTGCGACCAATACGGCTGTGGCCTATCAATGGGAAAGGCTTCCTGATGCCACCTTTGCCGGCAATACGTCAGGTATTTATGTAGGAGGTGCCCTGGCTTATAAACCAGGAGATACCTATATTTATTGCTTGCAGGGATATTACCAGAATGGATTCAGCAAGTATAACCTGACGAAGAAGGCCTGGGAACAACTGGCGCCTCTTCCGCAGAAGGTTTATTGGGGCGGCACCCTTGTGGTCGCAGGAAATTTTGTTTATGCCACTGGTGGTTACAATCAAGTTACAGGTTCCTACACTAATAATCTTTATCGCTATGAACCGCAAACTGATAGCTGGCAAAGTATCAGTCTTTGTCCTCTTGGTAATTTTTACTACGGTGCATGTTCGGTCTATCCTGGCTCGGGCGATTATATCTATTTCTTGCGCAGTAATGCCCGCACGGTATTCATGACTTATCAGATCTCAACAGGTACTTGGACCCAAAAAGCAAATTTGCCGGATATGCAGTTAGGTTATGGCGGAAAGTTTGTTTATTCTTCAAGCGAGAACGCAATCTATTATATGAACGGCCATGATGGCAGCTTATATTTTACGGGCTTTGCCAAATATGATATTGCTACCAATACCTGGCAGAGCCTCCATGCGCCTATCTTTCAATACACACAGGTAGCGGCCTGCGCCAGCGACACAAATCTCTATCATATAGGCACGCAATACGCCTCCGGACTCCAGACTTACACTTTTAGCACAGGCGAATGGAAGAACGAAATCGTCAATGCCCCTTATGCCGCTTCGCGCCTTAACTTCGGCAGTGTTGTCAAAAAAGGGGATTATGTTTATTTGTTCAAGAATTACCGCACGAACTATGCCTGGAAGTATTCCATTAGCCAGAATAAGTGGGTTAATTTGATAAAACTGCCTTTTTTCACCTCCGGGCTGGGGCACAGGGCGGTTTATCCAGGCGCAGGCGACTACATCTATGTTTCCGAAGGCAATATGTCGAGGAATTTCTGGAAGTATAATACGGAAACCGGCGCCTGGACGCAATTGGCGTCTTCGCCTTACATGTTCTTCTGGAGCGCGAGGATGGTGGCTGACGCCAGCGGCATCTATGTCTGCCCCGGCTATTATAATTCCTCGATCTTTCTGAAATTCAATGACGATGCCTACGGCGGTTCCTGGACGACCATGCCCAATATGCTTGAGTCGGCGTATTCGGAAGGCAACGGCATGTGCATCATCTCAAGTGGTTCTTATAAAGGCATATATGTCCTTAAGCAGTCCGGCACAACAAAATTCACCAAGTTCAATTTGAATGACGAGACGTGGGGCTACCTGGCTGATGCGCCATGGGCCATCTCGGATTACGGCAGTCTGGTTTATCCGGGTTCAGGCGATTTCATTTATTGCTTGAAAGGGAGCGGCAGGGATTTTGCCAAGTATTCCCTGAGCACCAATACGTGGACGATCCTGACAGACGCCTCTATTTCCGTCGGCGGGACCTCAGACGGCTTTTATCCGGGTACAGGGGACCTTTTGTATTTTTATTTGGGCGTCAACCACGGCAACCTGGGCGTGAATTTCAACAGGTATTCCATCTCCACAAACAGGTGGGATGAACCCATCCAGTTCCCGGCGAGTATTTCCTCTGGTTCGAAGATTTGTCCCATGCCTTCCGGCGAAGAGATCTTCTATATGCGCGGAGGGTCCAATGAATTTTACAAATACAATATCACTAATTCCGTCTGGTACACGCTGAATCCTCCGCCGTCGTCGGTTACAACCGATGCCCGCGCCGTTTATCCGGGTTCCGGCGATTATATTTATGTGACCAGGGGCTCCGGTTATTATGATATCTGGAGCTATTCGGTCAGCACAGACCTGTGGACAAACTTGGCTGTGCCGCCGGCCACATTTTCCACGGGCCAGACCCTGGCGTATCGCGACGGCTATCTTTATGCCATGAGGGGCGGCTCGACCACGACGTTCTGGCGCTATTCCATTGCCGGCAATAACTGGAAAGAGTATGCGACCACACCTACCGTGGTTTCCGGAGGAGCGAATCTTATCAACCCCGGGACGAACAAATATCTCTATGCCACGGCCGGCGGAGGCTCCGTCGCTTTTTGGCGTTATAACGCGGATACGACAGATACCACGACAACAGACGGTGACTCGGCTTATAACACGTGGGAATCGCTTTCGCCTCTGCCCCTGCCCAGCATGGGAGGCGTTATTTTCAGCCCAGGGTTTGGAGACTACATTTATTACTTTGTCTCTTATAATTACGATAGCTCCTACGGCACGAATTATTTTTACCGTTATTGCATTTCGACGAATACATGGGACACGCGGCCGGACCTGCCTTTTGTCCTCAACGGCCAGGCAGCCGCCATGTATCCGGGCACCGGAGATTATATCTATCTCTCCAGCGGCTACGGCACGTCGTCTTTGATGAAATACCTCCTGTTCTCATCAGGCATATATATTTCGGACATCAAGGAGATCGGCAACAATGTCAGCCTTGCCAATGTGAGCTGGGTGAATAACGGCCTGGGCCAGATAGACATCAAAGTGCGCACCGGAAAAAAATTCGACCTCTCGGATGCCCTGGCGTGGTCTTATGTGGATAAGACGGTTAAGAATACCGATCTTTCCGCTTATGCCGGCGCCAATGACGGCGACCAATACCTGCAATACTACATCAGATTTTTCTGTTATGATTTGAGCCAGGTCCCGCAGCTGGATAAAGTCACCGTCGGCTGGACCAAATATCCTTTGAGCCAGGAATTGATTTCTTCGCCATACAACACGACCTATGCCACCAACCGTTTAAGGAACATCTCCTGGACCGCGACACTGCCTGCCGGCACCGACGTGCGTTTCCAGGTGCATACCGCGCCGGACGACAATGGCGAGCCGGGGACATGGGGGCCGTGGTATGGGCCTGCCGGCGTCCAGCAGATCCCCTATGAATTCACCAATAAAGAGGAATATGCCAATACGTCCGAGGTCGTGGTCAGCAGCGGCACAGCCAAGCTCTCCAAGGTCCTGCAGGATTATCTCTACCGCCAGAAGGTCATCATAGACAACACGTCAGGGACCACGGCCTATAGCGATTGCACCATCAGGGTCGAGGTGCCCTCGGCCAACATCGATTTCTGGAACCATATTTCCAGCGACGGTTCTGACATCCGCTTTGTGGATTCCGACGGAAAGACGCCCCTGAAATACCACGTTGTCGGTTTCAGCAAGAACAAAAAGACCGCCACCTGCTGGGTCACGGTGCCGACCATTCCCCTGGGCGCGGCCAAGACCATCTACATCCTTTACGGCAAGTCAACTGCCACCACAGAGTCTGATCCTACATTGGCCGAGTCTTTGATCGGGACGGACTTTTATGCCTTCATGTTCGCCTTCTTCGACATCGTCACCACCGACGCGCCTAACCGCGTCACCATCGAGAAGCTGGATTCTTCAGGCCAGGTCATTGCGTCGTCATACCGCGATTTTACCGCTGTCGGAGAAAAACAAAGATACGACGATACCGATCTGACGGTCTACCACGTCAGCTCCCAGAAGCCGATCACCATCTTTACCTCTGCCATCGAGCCGGCTTCCTACTACGATGACGATTTTTACACGGTTTGCGGCAATGACCTGTGGCTGTGGATGCCGTCCAACAACTACGACGGCGATGTAATCATCACCGCGTATAACGATGATACCCAGGTAACGATCACCGACTACGGCCTGGGAGACGACACCCAGAGCATTGCGCTTGACAAGGGCAATTTCTGGTTCGGCTGGAACAGGGTGGATTCCCGCGGCGAAGTCTGGCATATCGAGGCCACCAAGCCCATCACCGTCATGGCAGGGTTGATCAATCACGGTGAGGCTTCGGAACAGATCCGCTCCCCTGACATGCAGGAGTATTATTTCTACTGTCCGGATTCCATCATCACGCTGACGGCCTATGAAGACGGCACCAATATCATCATTGACAACCTGGACAGCACAACCGGCGACTATAGCGGGACATTGAACAAAGGGCAGAGTTATAAACACCTGCCCAACGGCGGGACCGGCGCTTTGAGCATGCGGACCTATGTTTCCGCGGACAAGCCGATATGCGTCGTAGCGGACGATTCGGGCGGCGGCAAAGGCCAGATCTACCAGAGCGCAGATACCTTGGTGGGCGTAGGCAAGGAATATTACATCAACACCGCGGCGACGAGATATTTAAGGCTGGTGGCCCTTGAAGACGGCGGCACCAGCGTTACGATCACCGGCGACATCAGCCCTTCTCCGAGTTACGTCAGTCTGGGCAGCAAGGGGAGCTCGACAGCCGTGGACCCCGGCGCGACCTGGAGGAACCTGCAGGTGGTGGGCGACAAGAGGTTCGCTTTATATACCTATAACAGCTACTCGGAAGCCATCACGCCGGTGTTCAAGATCGCGGAATTCAATTACCGCATGTCCACGTACATGTTGGCGGAAGAGACCGCGGCGACCAGCGGCAATCCCCAGCTTTCCGCCTGGCAGTATAAGGAGACGCTGAATATCGACAACACGGCCAATGACGCGGCATTGGCCGATTTCCAGGTGTCTGTGGACATAGACAAGAGCCACAAGGATTTCTGGGACCATGTCAAGAGCGACGGGTCCGACGTGCGTTTTGTCGACAGCGACGATACGACGCTTCTGCCTTATTATCTGGATACCTTCAGCACGACGGAACAGAAGGCGCGTTTCTGGATAAAACTTCCTACCCTTTCCAATACAACTAAGAAGACCGTTTATATGTATTACGGCAATCCCGCGGCTGTCAGCCAGAGCAACGGAGACAATGTCTTTGAATTCTTCGACAGTTTTGACGGCGGGCTGGACAAGTGGGACACGCAGTATTGCAACCTGGTGACCGTGTCGAGCATCTTCGGCATGGACAGCTCGACATTGACCATCGCCAGAGGCACGACAACGCCCTCCACCGACGTGGTCATTCCTTCGGGGATCATCTCCGGCCGGACGTACGACTGGAATTGGGAGTTGCGTTGGGCCAACGGCGCTTTGGTGCAGGCGCAGGATGTGGTCCAGCCGTTTACCTTGTATTACGGCCTGGTGAGCATGACCGCCGGCCCGTTCATGGTCAAGAGCGTTGTGCCGGGCCAGGTCATCAGTACCCTGGGAGGGACTTTTACCAACAATGAGACATACGATCAGCAGGGTCTCAAGCTCCGTTTCAAATTCACCGACGTAAATTCAGGGGCTGTTTTTGACCAGGTTGACAGCACCACATTCGATCTTCCTCATGGCGCCACGACGACCATCAATAATGCATCCATCACCCTGCCCGCAGGCTTGATACAAGGGCATCTTTATTACTGGTCTTGGCAGATATTGAATTCGGACAACAACGTTATCCTTAACAGCGACTCTGTGCCTGCCGCGCTTTTTAATATCCAGGTCGGTTTTGAAATGACGGCAGACCCGACCCTGCCTGAAGCGCCCCTTGTCGGCGGCACGACCAGGTCGGTCAGCGCGACCTTCTCCAACAACAGCGGCATTTCCCTGAACAATCTGATCTGGCGCTTTATTTTGACGGACACCAGCCAGGGCGGCCGCACCGCGGTCAAGGTGGCGCATAACGGTTATTTGCAGGCAAAGACAAATATGGCCCCTAATTATAATATCACCTCGCAGGTTATCTGGCAGACAGCCAACAAGACCGGCCAGCACTTCGTGGGCATCTGCGACCCCAACGCCAAATATGCCACGAACCAGGGGACATCCAGCTATCTGGCAGGTTACAACGTCTTGATGTGGAACAACGGTTATTTCTACGACGAGTCCGGAGACGGTTATATTTCCTGGGAATCCATCCGCATGGCCTATACGGCCACGATGTGGAACACGGAAAAGATGACGTGGACCCCGCACAATCCGGGCGGCACGCCCCCGACGAGCGGCAAGGTCGTTTTTGAATTGTCCAGCGGCGACAAGCTGACGTACAATGCCGGCTTTGTGGCAGGCCCGAACCTGTCCATCAAACCGACGGTCAGGTCGGCCAAGGACGCTATTTTTATCGACAAATTCATGGTGTACAAGAGCGCTACAGTCGCTCCTTATGTGGGCTTTGTTTACAGCGAGACAGCCAACCCCACGGGCATGGAGGTTTATTACAAGACCAATCCGACGATCCAGCCGATTTTGGGTGTTTTCTACGACAATAACCTCGTGGATTTCACCGATGTGATCACGACGCCGACGAATACAAGCATCAAGTACCAGGTCTCCTCCGATGGTTATAACTGGTATTGGCATGACGGCACCAAGTGGACCCTTGTGAGCGCCGGCTTAAACCAGGCCAATACCTCGGCGGAGATCAGGGCCCACCTGGTTGACTACGTGACCGCTTTCTCCAAGGGAGAATTCTGGTACCGGGCGTATCTCAATTCCAGCGACGGGGTCTATACGCCGGAGCTCGACAAGGTCACCATCACGACGACCACGGATCCGACATATTATGTGACGCCCGCCGGCAGTCTCATCAATGTTTTGAACCGGGACGCCGAGGATGACCAGTGGTTCCAGTATAGGGCCATCCTGAGTTCCGTGGGGCAGGATACGCCGATCTTGACGAAAGCGGGCGTCGAATACATCAAGTCTTTCATTACGGTGACGGCGCCCAACGGCGGCGAGACCATAAATTCCGGCTCGACGGCCACGATCACCTGGAATGCCCAGGCGATCGACGGCAACACGGGAAAGGTGAAGATACAATATTCGACGGACAACGGCGCGACCTATCCCAACACGATCGTCAGCAATCTTAACAACACAGGCACCTACAGCTGGCTTGTGCCGGACAATCCCAGCCAGACCGCAAAGATCAAGATCGTTTCCGAAGATTTTCCTCTTGTCTATGATGAGTCGGATGCCAGCTTCAGGATATTGTCCCTGGAGGTGAGCTCTCCCAACGGCGGAGAGATCTGGGAGGCCGGCAAGCCGCACGCCATCACATGGTTTGTCTCAGGCACGCTGGCGCACGACCTGATGATCAAGTATTCCATCAACGGCGGAACGACCTGGAGCCTGGTTTCAAACAACAGGCCGCCCAGCCCGGCCACATATACGTGGACGGTCGCCAATACGCCGTCAGACACCGCCACCCTGAGGATATACGATCCGTTGAACGAGAACATCACGGACACATCGAACCAGCCGTTTGCCATCGTTCCGGCGCCCAAGATCACGGTCAATTCGCCCGTGCAGGGCGACGTGTGGAAAGAAGGGTTGACGAAGACCCTCTCCTGGACGGCCAACCAGAATTGGTTCTGCCCGACGGTGGATATCGAATATTCCAACGACGATTTTATTTCAGATGTGCATGCCATTGCGACCGGCGTCAGCATCGGCACGCCCGTGGGGAGCAACCCCAATGACGACATCAACGGTTCCTACAACTGGACCGTGCCGAGCGCGTTTTCGGATTCGATGAAGGTCCGCGTCAAAGAATCGGCCTTGCCGGCGGACCGCAACGGCCAGTCGCGCGATACGCAGTTGATCATTCAGGGGTTGTCCGGCGTCTTCACCATCGCCGCCCCGACCGTCACCTTCACCGCGCCTGTCTCTTCGGATGTCCTGGTGGCCGCAGAGAACTTCAGGCTCGTCTGGATCACCGACGGCACCATCAGCAACGATCTGCTCCTGGAATACTCCAAGGACGGGAGTACATGGGCGACCATCGCCACCGGCGTCTCCAACGAAAACAAGTATTATGACTGGATGGTGCCCCAGGAGGCCGTCGGAGACAACGTCCTGATAAAGATTACAGATAACTCGAATCCGCAGGTCACGGCGACCTCTCCCGCTGTCCAGATCCTGGGGTATCCGGCCATCAAGGTCCTGGCGCCCAACGGCACCGAGAACCTCGTCATCGGCGAAACATTCAACATCAAATGGAAGAGCTGGGGCGCCAAATTGCAGTCGGGCGGCAGCGACTATCAGGCCATCAGGCTTCTTTATTCGGACGATAACGGCGTTACGTGGACCGAGATCAACAGCCAGCAGGTCAACGACGGCGATTATCCCTGGGAGATACCGGACGCAGAAAGCAGTCAGTGTCTCGTCAAGGTCGAAGATGCGAGCGATACCCAGATCTCTGATGTCTCCGACGCTGTTTTCACCATCACTATTCCTTCCGTGACCGTGATCACTCCCAACGGCGGGGAGAGCTGGTTTGCCACCGGAAATTACAATATCACCTGGACGAGCAGGGGGTATGTCAATCCCGACAGCTTGCTGTTGGAATATTCTACGGACGGCGCGACATGGAATACGATCAAGAGCGGCCAGGCCAACACAGGCACTTACACCTGGAAGGTGGCGGACGTGCTCTCCAGCACTGTGCGCGTCCGGATCACAGACGCCCAACGCACCACGGTCACGGGCACGTCGAATAATCCTTTTACGATCAAGGCGCCGACAATCACAGTGGTGTCGCCCAGCAACGGCACCGAAGAGTGGGTCGCGGGCCTCGTCAAGGAGATCAAGTGGACGAGCGAAGGTTATGACGTGGGGGCTGTGAGGGACAACATCAACATCCGGTATTCCGCAGACGGCGGCACGAGCTGGCTGGATACAAATTTGCCGTCGGGTGCCGCCAACTCCGGCTCCTATATGTGGCTGGTGCCCAGCACGGTTTCCAATACCTGCCTGGTCAAGGTCTATGATGCCTCCAGACCGGCAACGGTGGATACCTCCGACCAAAACTTCAAGATCGTCCTGCCGTATGTCCGTGTTTTGAGCCCTAACGGCGGAGAGAGCTGGCCTATCGGCACCAAAGACAAGGTCATCACCTTCAGGAGCGTCGGCGACATCTCCAACAACCTCAAGATCGAGTATTCCAGGGACAATTTCACCAGCGATTTCCATACCATCGCCACGGGGGTGTCCAAAGGCGATCTCCAGGAAGACGGCTCTTTCCTCGGTTCTTACGGCTGGGGGGCGGCCGGCGACGGCATCCCCGACGATTATTCTTCTTCGGTCAAGGTCAGGGTCACCGACAGCAGCTGGCTGGCCATTCACGACGAGTCGGACAATTACTTCACCATCGCTTATCCGATCCTTAAGGTTACGCGGCCCAACGGCGGGGACCTCTTCACTGTCGACGACGCCGAGAACATCACCTGGACGAACACAGGAAGCGTGGGCAACAGCCTCAAGATCGAGTATTCCAAGGACAATTTCGTCACCGACGGCATCCTCATCGCCGATAACGTTCCTAATTCCGGGGAAGGCGGGACTTACAGCTGGACGGTGGTGGATGATCTCTCGGCCACGGTGAGGGTCAGGATCACCGATAACAGCAGGCCGTTGATGGTCAACGACAAATCGGACGCCACGTTCAGCATCCTGCCTAAGCCGAAGATCACCATCGACAAGCCTAATGGCTCGGAGATCTGGCGCGTGGGCACCAACCAGAACATCGTGTGGCACGACAACGGCGGCGTGATCTCCAACAATTTGACCCTGGAGTATTCCAACGATGTCGGGGCGACCTGGAAGACCATCGCCGCCGGCGTGGCCAATACCGGCGGGTATGTTTGGAAGGTCCCCGATGACGTTCTCGGAGGAGGCGACGGGACCAAGACATATTTGGTGAGGATCACGGATATTTCCCGTCCGACGACGACGGATGTCTCCGACGATGTCTTCACGATCGCCCCGCCGAAGATCACCATCACCAGTCCCAACGGCGGAGAGATATGGGCCATCAGCGATAAGGCGCCCGTGACCTGGACCAGCGAAGGGGCTGTGTCCGATTCCCTGGCGCTGGAGGTTTCCTGCAGCGGCGGCGCCGAGGGGACGTTCGTTTCTTTGGCGACCGTGACGAACAGCGGGGCCTATCTCTGGGAGATAAAGGACGACAAGGTCACGGTGACGTCGAACGCCATTTTCAGGATCAGGGACATCACGCGGCCGGCGACTTCCGACATCTCGGACAAATCGTTCACCATCGATCCTTTGCCGACCATCACGATCATGACTCCGACGGGCACGGGCGAGGTCTATGTCCTGGGAGACACGACGGACGTCACCTGGACGTGGACAGGTTTGTCCATCTCCAATAACCTGATCATCGACATTTCCCTGGACAACTTTGCGACGCACCAGATCATCGCCAGCGGCGTGCCGAATAGCGGCAAATTCGTCTGGAATATTCCCGATTCCACGCTGACGGGCACGACATTGAGATTGCGCATCACCGACGGCAACCGGACGCTGATCACGGATACCACGGATGGGACGTTCAGGATCCGCGGCGGCTTCACCGTGATCACCCCCAACGGCGGGGAAAACTGGGTGGCAAAATCGCCCCAGGCCATTACGTGGTCGACCCGCGGCTACATCCCGAAGGTGAACCTGGACTATACGACGGACGGCGGCCTGAACTGGACGACCATCGTCGCCGGCCTCACCAACAGCAACTCCTATACCTGGACGCTGCCGGACATAAAGTCCAGCACGGTCAAGGTGCGCGTTTCCAACCAGGACGACACGACGGTCAACGATATGAGCGAGGAGGCCTTTAACATCATCTATGCTTCGGTGAAATTCAACGTCCTGGATTTCGATACCTTCCAGCATCTCTCGGAACTCAGCGCCGAAGAGCCGGCCACCGCCTGGAGCACCGGTTACGAGCTGACGTCTCCCGTCACGCGGACGGCGCAGTATCCGTACGGGACCTACACGACCTTCTTCAAGAAAGACGGTTTTATCGACAACAGCGTCAGCTGGACAGCGCCCAAGACAGGGACCGATCCTTACGTGGTCACGCTCTACATGGAAAGCACGGCTTCGGCGCAGGTCAGCTGGGAGGCCATTGCGACGTATAGCTACGCCCCGGCGGACGATTCCCTGAGCGCCGTCGGTTCCCTGCAAAGAAAAGGTAAATTGGTCGGCACCAGGGCCGAGGAGCGGGCGCAGATGGGCGCGGCGACCTTCACCATCTATGAGTCCGACGGCGCGACGCTCAGGAAAGAGCTCATCACCACGGTCAATGACAGCGGCATGTACGTCTTCCCGATTTACGCCAACACCGATTTCCAGTCGGGCAAGGTGTATCCGGCGACCCTGACGATCCTGTATAATGACGTGGCTTATACCTCGACGGCGAACATCGATGTCGGCAGCGAAAAGCTGCAGTATGAATTCTTCACCCAGACGGCGACGCAGCTGGCGGATTCCGTCGAGAAGATAGAACAGGCGGTGGGCACCGGCCTTGCCAAGACAGAGGGGGTCTTAAAAGACAAGATCTCTTCCAGCGAGGAGGCCATCAAGGCGCACACCACCAGCACGGTGGCGGCCACGGAGAAGAAGCTGGATACGTCGATCGACGAAGCCAAGACCCTGACGGAAACCGCCATGAAATCCGAGATCCTCAACCGGGAGAACACCGTCCGTTTAGGCCAGGATTTGATGATCAGGTACAGGACATATTCCGGCTTGTCTCCCGTCATCGATGTCTATGACGCCAATAACGTCCAGCGGGTCAGCAAGGGCGCGATGATGGAGATCGGCGCGACAGGGATATATGAATACGACCTCACGTTCGTCCTCGGCTGGGGCACGGGCGACTTTACCATCGTCTGCTCTGAAAGCAGCTATGGGACCCTGGATGCGCTGACGCTGACCGTCAGGATGGACGATCTTGAGAGCGTCGCCAGCGACCTTTCGGCGGTCCTGGGCAGCGTCTCGCCGATCAAAGATATGCAGTCGAAGGTGGAGGCGTTTTCCGCGGCATTCCATGTCGTCGAGCAGAATATCCAGAAGGCCTCCGAGGTATTGGCGGGCGTCAAGGGCGGTTCCGATGCGATCCTTTCGGCGAGCAAACAGATGGAGACCGTGCACAGGGTCCTTCAGGACATGAGCGACAAGATTCACAAGATGAGCACGTCCACCGACATGCAGAATATCGAGAGACTCTATGAAGTTTCCGAGAAGGGCGCTCAGAACATAGATTATCTCCGCAACAAGACCCAGGAGCTCAAGGCCCTCATGCTTTTGAACCAGAAGATGGTTGAGAACGTCGCCAAAGAAGAACCTGTCGTGCAGACATGGTATGAGTACTCATGATGAGGCATGATGGGGTTTTAGAGGGTGAAGGAAATAAAGAGCTGTGTGGGTTGGAAGAAGAAAAAAGAGTTATTGGAAGAACTCGACCAAATTGGTAAAATGATGACGGGATTGATCGAGACGCAGAATGCGGCGAAGATTAGACACTTCCTTTATGTGGAATGAGGAAGGTCTACCCTTTCTGGGTTACCCCGCGAGTATCGGAAAAATATCGGAGAGATTTTTCCGATATCTTACGATGCGCAGGTCTCTAGGAAAGAAACCCCTGGCTAAAGCCAGGGGAGATTCATTCAGGGGTTTGAGGTAATCATTCGTTAACTCCCGGCATCGCGTCCCCAGGACTTTAGAATGAAGGCTTTAAGATACGGCATAGCTTTGGTTTTTTTATTGTTGAATCTGGCTGTGGCATTCGATGCCATGGCCAATATCGTCGTGCGCGCCGCCGTCGTTAATCCTTCAGAGACCCAATCCAGGAAAGTCCCTTTCAAATCCTACCTGCCCAAGGAGGTCAAGCCGGAGAATATCGTTGACATGGGGGATTTGAACATCGCTTACGATCCCAAAGAGTCCGCTTATTATGTTTACAAAGATTTTGATTTGGCGCCGAGAGAGTCCGTCCTCGTAGAGATCGAGATGGAGGACGTCTGGAAGATCCCTGCCGAAGAGCTCTCTTCGATCAGGACGGAGGTGGACAAAGTCACCAAGCTTTTGGAAAACACGGACTATCGCGAACGGGCCAAGTATTTGAAAGAAAGCATCCTCCAAAAACTGGACCATATTGAACGTACGCAGACCGTCGTGAACTCCAGTCCTGGAGGCTACATTTCCGATTACCGGGAAAACCTGAAGTTGTTGGACGAGGTCAAGACCGACCTCCAGTCCGCCAAAACGTTGATGGTTGAAGCCAAGGGGTTCTCGCCCATGCTGACGTGGAAACTGATCGTCGGCGTCGTGGCCTTCCTCGGCATCCTGGGATTGATCTTTTTCGTCATCTGGCTGAGGCAGATCAAGACGATGTCGAATCTTACGGAAGATTTCAAGGCCCCTTCGCAAGACATGCAGCCGGAACCCCTGGCGCCCGAAAAAGGCGAACAGTGGCAGGGGGAAGAGGAGAAGAAGTCCGACCTTTCCGATATCGAGCAGCGCCTGAAGCAAGAGAAGAAATGAGACAAACAGGTCTGGCCTTAAAGTCTCATTAACGAGATACAGTTGAGCGGAGTCGAGGAAGTTTCATCGAGGGCTTGCCATAGAAGGCAGGCTTTTTTTGTGTCCGCATAAGGGGTGTTTTGTTGTCCCGGGGCGCCGCAAACCAGAAGGAATCTTATTGAAAAGCTTTTTCCGGTGGGCTATACTTAAAGACGGCAAAAGCCGTTTTTTAATCGCTGCCAATTCTTACGTCCCGCCAAGCGCCGAAATGGAGATAATGAGACTTTAAGGCCAGACCTTAAAGTCTCATTAGAGGGATTACCTCGGTATAGGCAAAATTAAGGAGGGAATATGCATATATTAAAGATGGTGATGAGTGGTGTTATGGCTGTCGCTCTGGTTTTGCCCTTGGCGGGCTGCGATACCATGGGCGAGAATACCAAGACGGGCGCACTGGGCGGCGCCCTTGTCGGTTCCGTTGCCGGCGGTGTGATCGGTCATCAGTCGGGGCACGGCGTCGAAGGCGCTCTTATCGGCGGCACGGTCGGCGCACTGGGCGGAGGATTGATCGGTAATTCCATCGATCAGAAACGCACCAAAGAACAGATCATGTCCGGCAAGGAAAAGCTGGGTATTTCCGATGTGATCGTCCTGGCCAAGTCGGGGATGACGGATGACGCCATCATCGCCAAGATCGCCGAGACGGGATCCGTCTATAATCTTTCCGTCGAAGAAGTCACGGCCCTCCAGAAGGAAGGCGTCTCCAACCGCGTCATCAACTATATGATGGCGACGGTGAAGAAATAATACTTGACAATTTTTGTCGGATATAATAATATATGCCTAGATGCATACAACCCATTGCGACACCCCGCGCTTATCGGCACCTGGCGCTTCGTAGGAATGGCACCAGTGTTCCCTCGTGGGAAAATGGCGCGGGTGTTTCGCCTTCTGCGGCACCCCGCGCCCAGCGGTATTGCGCGGGTGTTTCGCCTTCTGCGGCACCCCGCGCCCAGCGGTATTGCGCGGGTGTTTCGCCTTCTGCGGCACCCCGCGCCCAGCGGTATTGCGCGGGTGTTTCGCCTTCTGCGAAAGGAGTTTGTTATGAGACTCAGACCGCGTTACTTCCTGCGGGCGATAGCTCATTGCAAAGAGGGCTGCTGTCCCAGAGCGATGCGCCCCGTTAGAGACAAGGACAATCCTGTCCGGTTTTTAACGGGGCCTTCGCTTTTTAAATGACGGCACCCCTCTTTCAGGCTTTTCCTTCATTAAAGGAGCTGGCTATGCGTGTAGATATCGACAAAAACGGAACAATCGTCATCTTTGATTTCAGTCCTGTTCAGGTTTTCAAAGTGGCTGTGCGCATGGAAGAGGACGGGATACGTTTTTATGAAGACTTGGCCAAAAAAGTGAAAGACCAGGAGGCCAGGCACGAGGTCGGCTTCCTTATTCAGGAAGAGAGAGAACATTTGAAGACGTTCCAAAAATATCTGGATGCCGTCAAGAGCGGCGCCGACGATGCCTTTGAAGAGGATGACATCGTCCAGTATGTTTCTTCGAAGGTTTTTGACACCTCTCAGGAGCTGCAGGAGGCTTCACGGATGGACCATCGTCATACGGCCGTGGAAGAGGCCCTGAATATGGAGAGGCGTTCCATTGTTTTCTATGAAGCATGTTTGTCCCGGACGTCGGACCCCAGGGCCAAGGGGGCTTTTGCAAAAATTCTCTCCGAAGAGAGGGAACACTTGAAAAAATTCGGCGAGCTTTTGCGTATCAAGTGCATCAATTCAGAGAAGGGGTGTTTGTTGTGAAGGGATGTGCAGGGAGGTGGCGTCATGCATGATATAACAGCGGCAAATTTACGTTCGGCGTTTGGCGGAGAATCGCAGGCACACATGCGCTATAAAATCTGGGGAGACGTGGCCCAAAAAGAAGGTTTTCCGAAGGTCGGCAAGCTTTTCCATGCCGTTTCTTTCGCCGAACAGATCCACGCGACCAGTCATTTTTCCGTCCACAAAGACCTGGTCGGGGCTTTTTTGGTCAACTCCATGGCCGGTTTCGGCATCGGCCACACCAAGGAAAATCTGGCGAATGCGTTGGAAGGCGAGAATTTCGAGATCAACGAGATGTACCCGACTTATAAAAACACGGCGGAATTCCAAGGCGAAAAGAACGCCGAGCGTTCTTTTCTGTGGGCCCTGGAGACGGAAAAAGAACATGCCAAGCTTTTTCAGAAGGCCAGGGAAGCCGTGGAAGCCAAAAAGGACATGGATTATCCGTCCCTTTATGTGTGTAAGGTTTGCGGGTATACCCACGAGGGAGAACCCCCAGACAAGTGTCCTCTCTGCGGCGCCCCGCGGGAGAGGATAGAAGTTTTTAAATAGGTCAAAAAGGAATAATTAATGACTCCTTGCTTATACGCTTGTAAATTTTCCCATGGCGAACCGGGAAAATTTACGGCGCAAGCTGCGGAGTTGATTTTGTAAGGAAAGAACCTGAAAAGAGACAAAATCAATGTGCGGCATAGTCGGATACGTCGGAAAAAAACAGGCCGTTCCATTCCTCCTCTCCGGCCTTAAACGGCTGGAATACAGGGGGTATGATTCGGCCGGGATCGCCGTTGTCTCGGGCGCAGAGGTCTTTCAGCGCAAGACAAAGGGCAAGATCCATGATTTGGTCCAGTTGATCGACAGAAAACCCCTGCCGGAAGCGACCGTCGGTATCGCCCATACGCGCTGGGCCACGCACGGCGCCCCCAATGACATCAACGCCCATCCTCATGCCAGTTGCGACAAAAAGTTCATGGTCGTCCACAACGGCATCATCGAGAATTACCTGAAATTGAAAGAGACCCTTTTGCGTCAGGGGCATCGTTTTGTTTCCCAGACGGACACGGAAGTCCTCGCCCATCTGATTGAGAAGTATTACCGCGGCAACCTCGAGAAGGCCGTGATCCGCGCCTTGCAGGATGTCGAAGGCAGCTTTGCCCTGGGCGTCGTCTCAAGTCTTGAGCCCGGCAAGATCGTCTGCGCGCGCCAGGACAGTCCGCTCATTGCCGCCGACGGGCCAGAAGGCCTGTTTATCGCTTCAGACGTACCGGCAATCCTGGAACGCTGCCGCCGCGTTGTTTACCTCAAGGACAAGCAGGTGGCCGTGCTTTGCGGCCGCACGTTGACTGTCCTGGGTTCTAACGGCAAAAAGATCCCCGTCAAATTCGACAAGATCGCGATGGACGCCGAGAGCGCCCGCAAGGGGGGATATCCGCACTTCATGCTCAAGGAGATCTATGAACAGCCGCAGGTTTTAAGAAAGCTTTTTTCCAGCGGCCGCCGCGAGATCAAGTCGTTGGTGTGCCCCCGCGATATCAAGCAGATCGTTGTCGTCGCTTGCGGCACCGCCTACCACGCCGGGCTGGTAGGGAAGTATATCATCGAATCATTGGCACGGCTTCCGGTTTGGGCGGATCTGTCTTCGGAATTCCGTTATCGTAATCCCCTTGTGGACCACCGGACGCTTGTCATTGCCGTCAGCCAGTCAGGGGAAACGGCTGATACCCTGGCCGCTGTGCGGGAGGCCAAAAAAAACGGCGCCAGGATCGTCTCTATCTGTAACGTCGTCGGCTCAAGCCTCACGCGGGAGTCCGACCAGATTTTTTATACGCTGGCGGGGCCGGAGATCGGCGTGGCTTCGACCAAGGCCTACACCGCGCAGTTGGGCGTTTTTTACATGCTGGGACTGGAATTGGCTCTGCGTCGCAAGAAGATGGCGGAGGCGTCTTACCGGCAGGCGTGGAAGTCTTTGCTCCGTATCCCGGCGCTGCAGGAAGAGGTCCTGCGTTCGCGCAGCCAGATCCAGAAAGTCGCCTCTCGTCACCACCATTTCGGCAGCTTCCTTTTCCTGGGCCGCAACATCAACTATCCTTCAGCCCTTGAAGGGGCGTTGAAACTCAAGGAGATCTCCTATATTCCGGCGGAAGGGTACGCGGCCGGAGAGATGAAGCACGGCCCCATCGCATTGATCGACGAATACCGGGCCGTCGTCTGCATTGCGGTGCAATCGAAGATATACGACAAGATGATTTCCAATATCCAGGAGATCAGGGCGCGTTCCGGCAGGCTCATTGCGATCGCCACAAAAGGCGACCGCCATATCCGCCTGCATACGCCGGAAGTGATCTATACGCCTAAGACGGACGAATTCTTTTCGCCTCTTCTCGTGGCCCTTCCTCTGCAGATCCTCGCCTATGATATCGCGGTCTTCCGCGGGTGCAACGTCGACCAGCCGCGGAATCTGGCGAAATCGGTTACAGTTGAATAACGATGCTTTATATTGTTTCGACACCCATAGGCAATTTGGGCGATATCACTTACCGCGCCGTCGAGGTGTTAAAGTCCGTCGATCTGATCGCCTGCGAAGATACCCGTCGCACGAAGATCCTCTGCGAAGCCTACGGCATCAAGAAACCCTTATGCAGCTATTATGAATATAATAAGATCGTCCGCGGCGAGCATCTCATGGGGTTGCTGCGGGAGGGTAAGGCGATCGCCCTTGTCTCCGATGCCGGCACGCCCGGCATCAGCGATCCAGGATTCAACCTTATCCGCTCCGCCCTGGACGCAAGCATCCCTGTGACACCCATCCCGGGGCCGACGGCCCTGATCAGCGCCCTTTCCGCCAGCGGATTTCCGGCCAACCGTTTTTTCTTTGGAGGTTTCCTGCCCGTTAAATCTGCGGCCCGCAAGAAGCGGCTCAAGGAATTGGCAGTCCTCAAGGCAACTATTGTTGCCTATGAATCTCCGCACCGCATTCTGTCTGCGCTCGAAGACATGCGCGAGGTCCTTGGGGAGAGGCCCATTGCCGTTGTCCGCGAGATCACGAAGAAATTTGAAGAGGTGCTGCGCGGCGATGCCGGTTTCGTTGCGGATCAGCTGCGCCGGCGGTCGAGGCCAAAAGGTGAATTTGTGGTCGTGTTCTGATGAGCTTACGCGCGCATTCTAAAAAGGACCTGCCGTTTTACCTTGTATTGTTTCTCTGCCTGGCCGCCGTCCTTTTGCCGTCTTTTTTGACGGCCGTCTTTCTCGACCCCGCCGTTTATAATAATTCTTCGGATACGTTCTTGTATTTGGATATCGCCCGCCACCTGCAGACAAAAGAAGGATTCCTCTGCACATTTAATGTCTATCAATTCTGGAAAGGCATCGCCGCGCCGGCCCTGCCTTTTGTCCATGCGGGGTTGTCTGTTTTGCTGGCAGGAGCATTGTCCCTGGGGTTTTCGCTCAAAGGCCTGATTCTGGGCGGGTTTGTGCCGGCGGTCGTCAACGGTCTGCTTGTCGCTGCGATCGCCATGCGCATCTACCGGGACCGCGGCGTGGCTTTTTGGGCATCCGTTATCCTCGTCGGGAGCGTCTGCGTCCAGATCACCCTGCTGAGGATTCTTACGGAGCCGTGGAGTCTCTTGGTCACCCTCTCGGCTATCCTGATATTTGCTTCGAGAGAAAAGTGGGACAGGTTGTCGCTGACAGGATTGGCGGGTCTTTTGTTTTTGGGTTTTTTGGTCCGTTCTGCCGCCGTTTTTTATCCCTATGTTTTTGCCCTGGCCATGGTCACGGCCCGGCCCGGCGAGACCAGGCCTTGGAGGCACGCCGTTTTTTTCGCCGGCGTCTATACCGCGTTCCTTTTGTTGTGGGAAGGGTTTATTTGGCGGCGTTACGGCCTTTTCTTTCCTCAGTACCCCCTGGCGTTTAAAAATTATTTTTTGGCCACACGCCTGACGGGCGGCATATTCCTGGACAGAGCGCCGGCACTCCTGCCCCTTTCGCAGGGCGGCTGTTTTGCCTCCCTTGCGGGGGTCAACACGGCGCAGATGTTTTATGTCCTGTTTTGTATCTTGCGGGTTCTTGTGGTTCCTGCCATTTGGGCGGCGTTCGGCATTCTGCGCCGGGGCAGCCGCGCAGAAAAGTTGCTGTTATTTCTGGCCATCGCGCAGATGGCGGCGAGCGTCGGATTTTATCCCTACATGATGATCGGAGAATTCAGCTGGACGCGCTTTCTTCTTTTGCCGGCGGCGTGTCTATTGATCCTCGGAGGAAGGGGCTTGAGAGATTTCTGCGTGAAGTTCCTGCCCAGGACCGGGAAGGCTTTCTTTCATATCGTGTTTACGGTCATCCTGCTTGCCAATATGTACCAGGCTGTCCGCGTCCTGGATGTTTACCGGCAGGAGGACAGGGCCCATGTCAAAGAGACAAGCCTGAAAGCGGCTAAAGAATGGGTCCTTTCCCATACGAAAAAGGACGATCTTATCGCAACCACGGAATATGTTGCCGGCAATATCGGCCTGGAGAGGCCCGTTGTTGTTCTTCCGAGTCATAACACATTGTCTTCAAATAACTTAAAAGATTTTTTAAGAATATTTTCCCCGCAAGTCCTTTTATTTGAATACACCCTCCCTTTGGACAGGCATCTTTTGATTTCAAGGGGGTTTGCCAGGGCGCCGCAGGGATCTACGACCGCCAGCCCCCTGGTCATCTATTACAGAGATAAAGATATGTCCAGATAAGACGAGGGGGGCGGGAAAATCGCCTTGACAGTACGGCTAAAGCGTGTTATATTTTTTGAAATGCCTTTAAGCCGGTTCCGAGAAACCGGCAAGGATGAGATGAATCATGACGCATTATATTCAGGACAATATGAGAACCCGCGCCCCCAAACGCGGGTATTTTTTTAATGAGGGCATGGCTTGTGGAGCCTGCCCGCAGGGCGAGAGACGTAAGTCATCGGCCCGAATTAACCCCGTTCGCCAGCGAAGACAATTTCTGGAAGAAATTGCCGAAGCGTCTTTGGCGAATCGGGGTCAAACAGTCGCAACTTAGGAAATGGATTATGCCATGAAGGAAAGAGCCAGGATCATGGATAAGGCCGGTTTGAACCGCGTTCTTTTGCGTATGGCGCATGAGATTGTGGAAAAAAACAAGGGGACGCAGGACATCGTTATCGTCGGCATCTGTACGCGCGGGGCGTTTTTGGCGCAGCGGCTGGCGGCCTTGATCGGCAAGGTAGACGGCGTGACGCCGCCCGTCGGGCTTCTGGACATCACGCTTTACAGGGACGACTTGAGCTCCATCGCCCAGCAGCCGGTCGTCCATAAAACTGAGATCAATTTCGATATTTCAGATAAGAAAGTGATCCTTGTCGACGACGTGCTGTATACCGGCCGCACCGTGCGCGCAGCCCTGGATGAGATTATCGATTTCGGCCGGCCGCAGTTCATCCAGCTGGCGGTTTTAGTCGACCGGGGGCACAGGGAATTGCCTATCCGCGCCGATTACGTCGGCAAGAACATCCCGACGTCGCCGAAGGAAACCGTCGAGGTGCGGCTGGAGGAATCCGAAGGCCGCGACGAGGTCGTGGTGCTGGAGAAAGACGCATGAATATGACGCGGAATCCTTCCTGGGAACGCAAGGACCTGCTGGGTTTGAAAGAGCTCTCGGCAGAGGAGATAACGCTTATCCTTTCGACCGCGGAATCTTTCAAGGAGGTCATCGGCCGCCCCATCAAGAAGGTGCCGGCGCTGCGCGGCAAGACCATTGTGAATCTTTTCTATGAACCCTCCACCCGGACGCGCATCTCGTTTGAGATCGCCGCCAAGAGGCTTTCGGCGGACGTTATCAACATCGCGACGGAGACGTCGAGCGTGCGCAAGGGCGAGACCCTGATCGATACGGGCCGTAACATCGAGGCCCTGAAAGTCGATATGATTGTCATGCGCCACTCCTATTCGGGGGCGGCCGTCATGCTGGCGCGTCATGTGGGGGCGAGTGTCGTCAATGCCGGCGATGGATGGCACGAGCACCCGACCCAGGCCCTCCTGGATATCTTTACCTTGAAAGAAAAACTGGGACACATCGAGGGGATCCGTGTCGCCATCGTCGGGGATATCGCCCATTCGCGTGTGGCCCGTTCCAACATCTGGGGGTTGACGAAACTGGGGGCCCGCGTGACCGTCTGCGCGCCGCCCATGCTGATCCCGCCGTGCATCGGAGAGATGGGGGTTTCGGTGACGCATGACATCCAGGAGGCGCTCGCCGAGGCTGATGCCGTCAATGTTCTGCGCATGCAGTTTGAGCGCGATTCGGGCGACGCCTTCCCGCAGCAGTTGGAGTATTTCAAGAATTTCGGCATTACGGAGGAACGACTCAAGAAGGCCAAAAAGAACATCATCGTCATGCATCCCGGCCCCATCAACAGGGGGATCGAGATGTCGAGCGAAGTGGCGGATGGAGCGAACTCCGTTATTTTAGAGCAGGTCACCAACGGCATTGCGGTGCGCATGGCCGTTCTTTTTCTGGTGGCCCAGGCCAATGAAAACCGCAAGACGAGGCGAGCAAGGTCCGCAAAGACGGAAGTCCACGTTCCTCCGGATGGATCATCGGCGAGCGGGCCGAGTGTCGGAGTATCGGAGAGTCAGAGTGTCAGAGATTATGCTAAGCGGGTGAGCGGGTTAACGGGTGAGCCGGTAAGCGGCCAAACAAGTTAATGAGACAAACAGGTCTGGCCTTAAAGTCTCATTATTTAAGGTGAGATGGATATCCTTATTAAAAACGGACACTTGATCGGCACGGCGACAGTAGTCGACGGAATGGCGGATATTCTGGTTAAAGACGGTGTTATTGCCGAGATCCGCAAGGACATTCCGGAAGGGGCGCAGAAGGTCATCGACGCGTCGGGCAAGATCGTGCTCCCCGGGCTTGTGGATATGCATGTTCATCTGCGGGAACCCGGCCGTGAGGATAAAGAGACGGTGGCGACCGGAACGAAAGCGGCCGTCAAGGGCGGCGTGACGAGTGTTTTGGCGATGCCGAACACGACGCCGGCCATGGATTCGCCGGAGCGCCTGCGCATGTTCCAGGAGATCGTGCGCAAGACGGCCTCAAGCCATGTGTTTGCGGCGGCGGCCATCACCAAAGGCCGGGCCGGCGCGGAATTGACGGATTTTGCAGCCCTCAAGGCCGAAGGGGCCGTGGCTGTGACCGACGACGGTTCCTCCGTCGACGACGATGGCCTGATGGAAGAGGCTTTTCGCCTGGCTAAAAAGTGCGGGCTTCTGGTGGTCTGTCACTGCGAAGACAAGCGGCTGTCCCAGAAGGGCGTCATGAACCTCGGGCTCATGTCTACGGAGCTCGGCCTCAGAGGCATCCCGAAAGAAGCGGAGTACCGCCGTGTGGAGCGCGATCTCCATTTGGCAGCGGGGGCCGGATGCCCGGTCCATATCGCGCACGTCAGCTGCCGGGAGAGCGTCGATCTTATCGCCGCGGCCAAAAAACGAGGAGAGCCCGTTACCGCCGAGACGGCCCCGCACTATCTGATCTTTACGGATGAGGCGCTGGAGACATACGACCCCAATTTTAAAATGAACCCGCCCCTGCGGACGAAGGCCGACAGGGATGCGTTGCGTCAAGCCGTCAGAGACGGCGTGATCGACGCCGTCGCTTCCGATCATGCGCCGCACACGGAGAGTGAAAAGGATATCGAGTTCGACCATGCGGAATTCGGAGTCACGGGGCTGGAGACGGAATGCGCAAGCCTGGTGTCGGAATTTATCGCATCGGATCGAATGACCTGGATGGAGCTGGCGCGTCTGTTGTCGTCGGCGCCGGCGAAGATCCTGGGTATCGATAAGGGCCGGCTTGAGGCCGGCAGGTGCGCCGATATCGTCATTATTGATCCCGCCAGGGAATGGGTCGTGACCAAGGCGGCTTTTGCGTCCAAGTCCAATAATTCGCCCTTTCTCGGCCGCAAGCTTAAAGGGGCCGTGGAGTGCACGATCTGCGCGGGAAAAATCGCATATACATCATCGAAGAAAAATTTCTCATAGAGTTCGTTCTTTAAGCCGATAGACCCAGAGAGCTGAAAATGAAGTTTCTCCTGACGCGGGAACTCGGCCGGCTGAGCCGATGGCTGCGGATCCTGGGCTTTGATGCCCGCTATGAGCCGTCGGGTTCCAAGGCCTTTTGCATGCTGGAAGCGCTCAAGGAGGAACGGGTCGTCGTCACGCGCAATATGCGTTTCGGCCGCCGGCATGGAGGCAGCGTGATTTTTCTGCACTCCAATGATCTCAGAGGCCAGATACGGGAGCTTCGGGATCAGCTGGACCTTACTGTCGACCACGGCCGTTTTTTCAGCCGCTGCATTCTCTGCAACGAGCCTTTGGCTGCGATTCAAAAGGCCGCCGCCGAAAAGCAGGTACCGCCGTATGTCTTTGAGACCGTGGATGCATTCCGGCGCTGCCCTGTCTGCCGCAGGATATACTGGAAAGGCACGCACTGGGAAAATGTGGAAGAAATTATTATAAGTTTACAGAGAACAGAGGACGGAGAACAGAACAAAAAACAGATAACGGAGGATGGGGGACGAGAGAATGCGGAGAACAGAGAGTAATAATTCTTTTCTGTCGTCTGTGCTCTGTCATCTGTCCTCTGCCGAGCGAAGTGAGGGAAGATGGAATTCGTAGCGGATTTCCACGTCCATTCCAAATACAGCCGGGCCACGAGCCGCGATATGGACGTTGAACACATCGCCCAGTGGGCCAAGCTGAAAGGGATATCCCTGATGGGGACGGGCGACTTCACGCACCATTTGTGGCTCGAAGAGCTCAAGACGAAGCTGGAGCCGACGGGCAAAGGGCTCTTGGTCCACCAGGGCGTGCATTTTGTCCTGTCCGCCGAGGTCTCGAGCATCTATTCAAAAGGCGGCCGGACATACCGCATCCACAACGTGATCCTGGCGCCTTCTTTTAAGAGCGTGGATGCGATCAACAGGGTGCTTTCAGGTGTCGGCAACCTTTCCAGCGACGGCCGGCCGATCCTGGGATTGGATGCCGAGGATCTGGCGCGGATCGTGTTCGACGCCGACGAGAATTGTATTCTCATCCCCGGCCACATCTGGACGCCGTGGTTCAGCCTTTTTGGCTCCATGTCGGGGTTCGACAGGATCGAGGACTGTTTCGGCAAGCAGACGCCGAAGATTTTTGCCCTGGAAACAGGGCTGTCGAGCGATCCCGCCATGAACTGGCGGTTAAGCGCCATCGACAGATTCAGCCTGGTGTCCAACTCGGATTCGCATTCGCCGCAGAAGATCGGCCGCGAAGCCAATGTGTTCAACTGCGACATGGATTATCAGGAGATCCGCCAGGCGCTGCGGACAAAAGACAAAAAGAAGTTCCTTTATACCATCGAGTTTTTCCCGGAAGAGGGAAAATACCATTATGACGGCCACAGACTTTGCGGGATCCGGTTTTCTCCCGAGGAGTCGCGTAAAAACGCCAACAAATGCCCCAAATGCGGCAAGCCGTTGACGATCGGCGTCATGAACAGGGTGGTCCAGCTGGCGGACCGTAAGGAGGGTTTTGTTCCGGATAACGCGATCCCCTACAAAAATCTCGTCCCTCTCGACGAGATCATTGCGGACGCCAAGCAGATGGGCAAGGGGTCTTTGGCTGTTGAAAAGGAATATCGCGGTATGATCCAGCGGTTCGGCACGGAATTCAATATCCTGACGAAAGTCCCCCAAGAAGAGCTTGACCGCGCAGCGCATCCCCGCATCGCCGAAGGTATCGCCCGCGTGCGGGCGGGGCGCGTCAAGGTAGAGCCCGGCTATGACGGAGAATACGGTAAGGTCTCCGTCTTTGGGGATGAGGGGCCGGTCAGGAAATCCGAAGAACAGATGACTCTTTTTTGACAAGTCGTTGAACCGGCGCAAATAAATTTCGCGCCCGCCGCCTAATGTCTGTCTACCGACAGGTAGAGATACCTGCCTGCCGGCAGGGGGCACACAAAAATTTATGCGCCTGTAGCGCTTGCCTGCCTTCGGCCAGAGCCAAAGGCAGGCAAGGATAGCGCACTAGCCTCCGGAGTCCCTCGCGAAACAATTAGATGACGTCCCGAGGCAAAGATGGAGACACAGTTTAATGCATTGAAATGATGATTATGCCCCCGTCGCCCAATGGATAGGGCACCAGCCTCCGGAGCTGGCCTTGCAGGTTCGATTCCTGCCGGGGGCATAGATATGTGTGTGCCGCTTGGATGCCGAGAACAGCGGCTTTTGACAAAAAGACAGGAATCGAACCTCTCAAGAAACCATGATATCCAGAATACTTAAACTTTATGTGACGGCGGCGGTCCTCGCGGCGGCCATGGCTTTAAGCATGACAGCGGCGGTGTGGGCGGAGGTCGTTATTTTGAAAAACGGCACGGTGATGCGCGGCAAGATCGTCGAGAAAACGCCGAAATATATTGTGCTGCGTTCCGGCGAGGGAGAGGCGGCGACGCGTGCGACGATCTTCTTGGAGGATATCAACCGGATGACGTCCGAGGAAGAATTTGATCAGGAAAGGGGTTATGTTCCTTTGTCTCTTTTTGAAGCCAACAGGACTGTTGTGCCTGTTGTTGAAAAAGAGCCCCTTTTTTCTTCCGTCTCCGGCGAGGCGAGCAAGGAACATATCATGGCCATGGTCGCCTCGGAGGAAGAAGGCAGCGCGACCCCTGAGGCTGCCGCCGGGGGATGGGCGAACGGTGAACTCGAGCCCGGATCCGGCCAAGGCGCTTTCTTAAAAAGATTTATCGAACGCCAGCCGCATCCTTTAAAGCCGCCGCGGCAAGAGACCCCTGGAGAGGGGAACCCTGTCAAGAGAGAGGGCGAAGGCCGGATATCGGGCGTTGTGACCTTGCCGCCTCTCAAAGGGGTTTCCGGCGATCTTTATGTTTATCTTTTGGAGGACACGGGCGACGGCAACTATATCTCGGCGCCCAAGATGATGTTTGACAAGATCGATGCCGCGGAAATCAAGGGGCAGAAAGTTCCTTACAGCATCGAGGGAGTCCCGGTGGGAATATATAAGGTCTTCGCCCAGTGGGATGTGGCCCGGCCAGCCGTCAAGATCACGACCATCGGCGAGAAAGTCAGTCTGGCTTATCTCGGCGCCCAGGGGGACTATTCAGGGATGACAAAAAATGCGCTGACGCTCGGCATCAATGAGCTCAGGGACGGCGTTAATTTTCCCTGCACGACCTTCATCGAGAGCGACAAGATATCGTTCGATTGGGGAGCGAAACCTCTGTTCCGCATTGCGGATATCTATTATCAAAGGAACTATCCAGATGAAAACAGGTTTTTTTTGGTCATAAGCAACCCGACCCCTCAGCAGATCGATATCCTGCCCTTGGACATCTATATCAACGACAAAAAGATATTTTCTTTCCCGTGGGAATTCAGGGATATCCCGGCTAACGGCGAAAAGGAGTTTGATATATCGCAGGCCTATCAGGGTTATGTCCGCCTCATGGGGGATGATGCCGGAACTGGTTTGAAGTTCACGGTTTATTTTGCCAACTCCAAAGAAAAAGAGTTCGAGAAACTTATTTATGTCTTCAAATAAATCGGGGAATAAGAAGCTGATTATTGCTGTTGTTGGCGGTCATTCATGTGATGCCAAAGTGGAGAGAATTTCAATAAAATTAGGTGAATTGTTGGCAAAAGTGGGGGCAATACTTGTTACAGGAGGTTTAAAAGGTGTGATGGAGGCAGTTTCAAAAGGAGCAAAGAATGGAGGAGGATTGACTGTAGGCATTCTGCCTTCCGAAGACAAGAATGCCGCCAACCCTTTCATTGATATACCGATTCCTGCCGGCTTAGGCTATACCCGCAACACGATCGTGGCTGGTTGCGCGGATGCCGTTGTTGCTTTGCCGGGAGAGTATGGTACACTATCTGAAATCGCTTTTGCCTCCATATAGGTCAGTAATGAAAAAACCCGTTATCGGCCTGGGGTCCTGGTCTATCCCCGGCGTCGTTGAAGTCAAGACAGCCGAGGAGGCTGTAGAGAAGGTCCTTGAGTTGACGGACAGCTCGAAGGCGAAGGAAGGATCTTCCATTAAAAGGACATCATGAAAAAGGCTATTTTACTGCTTGAAGACGGTTTTGTGCTGGAGGCAAAAAGCTTCGGCGCAGAAGGCGAGACCTTGGGCGAGGTGGTCTTTAATACGTCGATGACGGGTTATCAGGAGATCCTGACGGATCCATCCTACAAGGGTCAGATCGTGACCATGACGTACCCCCTGATCGGCAATTACGGGACAAACAGCGACGATGTCGAATCGGCCAAGCCCTGGGCGGACGGCTTTATCGTCAAAGAAAAGTCGAAGATCTTCTCCAACTGGAGGGGGTCGGTGTCCCTCGAGGATTATCTGGCCAAACACAACATCGTCGCGGCCGAGGGCCTCGATACGCGGGCGTTGACGCGGCATATCCGCAGCTCGGGGGCCATGAGAGGGATCCTTTCCACGCATGATTTCGATGTTGCTTCTCTCAAGGCCAAGGTCATGGCGTCTCCCGCGATGGTCGGCCGCGACCTTGTCCGGGACGTGACATGCAAACAGGCCTACGACTGGCCGGGGGCGGGGGCCCGCAAGGAGTTTTTCGTCGTGGCTTTTGATTACGGCATCAAATACAACAGCCTGCGGCTTCTTGACCGGGCAGGGTGCAAGGTGAGGGTCGTGCCGGCAGCGACGAAGGCGCAAGAGGTGCTGGCGCTCAAACCCGAAGGGGTTTTTCTCTCCAACGGTCCCGGCGATCCGGCGGTCCTGGATTATGCCATCCAGGAGATCGGGAAACTCATCGGTGCGGTGCCGCTTTTCGGCATCTGCCTGGGGCATCAGCTCCTGGGCCATGCCCTCGGCGGCAAGACCTATAAGCTCAAATTCGGCCACCACGGCGGCAACCATCCCGTGATGGACTTAGAGACGCGCAAGGTTGAGATCACGTCGCAGAACCACGGTTTTTGTGGACATGGGATCGATCAAGGACAAGAACGTCGTCTTGACGCACGTCAACCTTTACGATAAGACGACGGAAGGATTGCGCCACAAGCAGCTGCCTTTGTTCTGCGTGCAGTACCATCCTGAGGCCGGCCCCGGTCCGCATGACGCGGGTTACCTGTTCGGCCGCTTCACGGAGATGATGAGGAAATTCAGGAAGGGCAGAAGGAAATAGCAGACATCTTTTAGGGGAATTTATGCCAAAACGCAAAGATTTGAAGAAGATCATGATCATCGGCTCCGGCCCTATCATCATATCCCAGGCCTGCGAATTTGACTATTCCGGGACCCAGGCCTGCAAGGCCTTGCGGGAAGAGGGTTACAAGGTTGTCCTGGTCAACTCCAATCCCGCGACCATCATGACAGACCCTCAATTCGCGGATGCGACCTATATCGAGCCCGTGACGCCCGAGGTCGTCGAGAAGATCATTGCCAAGGAGAGGCCGGATGCGCTCCTGCCGACGCTGGGCGGCCAGACGGGGCTGAACGTCGCCGTGGAGGTGGCCAAGAGGGGCGTCTTGAAAAAATATAAGGTCCAGATGATCGGCGCGGACCGCAAGGCGATCGAGAAGGCCGAAGACAGGGATTTGTTCAAAAAGGCCATGCAGAAGATCGGCCTGGATCTGCCGCGCAGCATCAATATCAAGTCCATGCACGAAGCGAAGAAGGCCGTCGAGATCCTCGGCATGCCGGTCGTGATCCGGCCGAGTTTTACCTTGGGCGGGACCGGCGGCGGCATCGCCTTCAACATGCAGGAATTCGAAGATCTTGTTTCGCGCGGCCTGGAATACAGCATGATCCACGAGGTCCTCCTGGAAGAGTCGGTCCTCGGATGGAAAGAGTTCGAGCTGGAGGTGATGCGCGACCGCAAGGACAACGTCGTCATCATCTGTTCTATCGAGAATTTCGACCCCATGGGCATTCATACGGGAGATTCGATCACCGTCGCCCCGGCGCAGACCCTGACCGACGCCGAATACCAGACGATGCGGGACGCCGCCATCCGCGCCATCCGCGAGATCGGCGTCGACACGGGCGGCTGCAACGTCCAGTTTGCCATCAATCCAAAGAACGGCCGCATGGTCATGATCGAGATCAACCCGCGCGTATCGCGTTCCTCGGCCTTGGCTTCCAAGGCGACGGGGTTCCCGATCGCCAAGATCGCCGCCAAACTCGCCGTCGGCTACACGCTCGACGAGATCCCCAATGACATCACCAAGGAGACCCCGGCCTCTTTTGAGCCGACGATCGACTATTGCGTCGTCAAGGTCCCCCGCTTTACCTTTGAGAAGTTTCCGGGTGCCGACGCTACTCTCGGCACTTCGATGAAGTCCGTCGGCGAAGCGATGGCCGTCGGCCGCACTTTTAAAGAGGCCCTTCAGAAGGGCCTGCGTTCCCTGGAGATCAAACGCAACGGCCTCGACAGCGTGATCGGTGCGATGGAATTCGACTCTCCCCAGCATCTCAGGGAATTTGTGACCAAAAAACTTCGCCAGCCCAATGATGCGCGCATTTTTTATATCGGCGACGCCTTGCGTATCGGCATGAGCGTCGGGGAGATCGGCGAGTTGACGGGCATCGACCGGTGGTTTTTGGAAAACATAAAAGAGGTTGTCGATTTTGAGGCGGCCTTGCGGGATGTGGCCGGCGTCAAAGGCGATCTCAAGAGCCGTCTGACCCCTGTGCTTTTGGAACAGTCCAAGAAGATGGGGTTTTCCGACCGGCAGCTGAGCGTATTTTTCGGCGTGCACGAGGACGAGATCAAAGAGCTCAGGAGTCATTATGGGCTTAAAACGACCTACAAGCTCGTTGACACGTGCGCGGCGGAATTCGAGGCCTACACGCCGTACTATTATTCGACGTATGAGACGGAAGACGAATCCAGGCCTGATACCAAAAAGAAGATCATGATCCTGGGCGGCGGCCCCAACAGGATCGGCCAGGGCATCGAGTTCGATTATTGCTGCGTCCATGCGTCTTTCGCCCTGAAGGAAGCGGGATTCGAGACGATCATGGTCAATTGCAATCCCGAGACGGTCTCGACCGATTACGATACCTCCGACAAGCTCTATTTTGAGCCGATGACCAAAGAGGACGTCCTGAACATCGTCGACAAGGAAAAGCCGTGGGGGGTGATCGTGCAGCTGGGCGGCCAGACCCCGCTGAACCTGACATTGGCCTTAAAGAAGGCCGGTGTCAACATCATCGGCACGAGCCCCGAATCCATCGACATCGCCGAGGACCGCGAAAAATTCAAGATCATGCTCGATAAACTCAAGCTGCGCCAGCCGCCGAACGGGACGGCAAGGAATTTCGAAGAGGCCAAGAGCGTCGCCGGACGTATCGGCTATCCGGTCCTGGTGCGTCCTTCCTATGTCTTGGGAGGCAGGGCCATGGAGATCGTCTACGACGAAGATACCCTGGAGCGTTTTATCCTGGAGGCGAGCCGCGTCTCCGGCGAACACCCCATCCTGATCGACAAATTCCTGGAAGATGCGGTCGAAGTGGACGTGGACATGATCGCCGACGGCGAGACCTTCGTCATCGGCGGCATTATGGAACACATCGAGGAGGCCGGCATCCATTCCGGCGATTCGGCGATGGTGCTGCCGCCCTACAGCCTGAGCGAAGAGATGGTCAACAAGATCCGGCAGTCGACCGTTGCCATGGCCAAAGAGCTGAAGGTCGTAGGGCTCATGAACGTCCAATATGCCATCCGCGACAACAAGCTTTATTGCCTGGAGGTCAATCCGCGCGCCTCCCGCACCGTTCCCTTTGTTTCAAAGGCCATCGGCGTGCCGCTCGCCAAACTCGCGGCCAGGGTCATGGCCGGGGCGAAATTGAGAGACCTTGGGTTCACGCAGGAGCGCATTCCAGAATATTCATCGGTCAAGGAGTCCGTTTTTCCTTTCAACCGCTTCCCGGGCGTGGATATCATGCTGGGGCCGGAAATGAAATCCACGGGCGAGGTCATGGGGATCGACGATGATCTCGGCCGGGCCTACATGAAGAGCCAGCTCGCCGCCGGCCAGAACCTGCCGCTTTCAGGGACCGTTTTTGTCAGCGTGCGGGACAAGGACAAGCGCGCGATCGTCTTTATCGTCAAGCGTCTCATCGACCTGGGATTTGACATCATCGCGACACAGGGGACGGCCAATGCCCTCAAGAAAAACGGCATCAAGACCGGCGTCATCCATAAGGTTTATGAAGAGAGGCCCAATATCCTGGACTACATCAAGGACGGCAAGATCCATCTGATCATCAACACGCCTTCCGGCCGGATCCCCCGCGAAGACGAGGTCAAGATACGTTCCAACGCCATCATGCACGGCTTGCCGTGCATCACGACGATTTCCGGTGCGCAGGCTTCGGTCAACGCCATTGAGGTCTTGTTGAAAAAAGATTTAGATGTGACGCCCTTGCAGGCGTATCATAAAAGGTAATGCAGAAACGAAAGGGCGATATGCCAAATTATCGGATGAAGGCCATGGGCGGGGTGATTGTGGCCGGGTGCCTTTTGTTTGCCTTTCTGGCCCAGGCGGCCGACAAGATCATTCTCAAGAACGGCAAGGTCTATGAAGGCCGGATCCTGGGAAAGTCCGACCGCCGTTATCTTTTCGCCCTCGACACCGGCGGCACGACGATGCAGCTTAGCTTTTTCCTGGACGATGTCGACAAGGTCGAACTGGACAAGCAGACAGTCGACCGCCAGATCCCTTATTTGAAAGAGGTGGAGAGCCTCAAGGTGCCTGTGTCCGAGGGCAATGAGACCGTCTATGAGATGTCCATGTATAAAAAAGGGCAATTGGAGGGCGACCAGCAGTTTTTCACCATGGCCGAGATCAAGGAGATCCTGACCAAGGAAGAATTCGACTATTACAAGAAGTTCCTTGATATCACCACGCGATATGCGGACCGCCTGATCGCTATCGACAATCTTTATCAGAACCTTCCGACGGCGACGCGCGATGATTTTGCCAACGCGCGCCAGTCGTTGGACCTCGTTTATTCCGAGTTGAACGCCTTGACGGTGCCGCCTTTGTTCAAACAGGGCCATGAGGCCTATCTGGCGTATCTGAAGGCGACATACATGGTGTTCGGCGCCTTGGAGCGGGGGTTGCTCGACGAAGCTTCGTCCCAGATGAAAGCCGCGGAGCAGGCCAAGCAGCAATCGCTCATGTCGTTCCGGCAAGTGATCATGCAAAAGAAGAATAAGGCCCTTCCCCAAAAGACGCCGGAGGGAACGGCCCCGCAGAAGCCTTGATCCTATGAAAGCGCAGATCGCAAGCAACGTTTTCCTGAGAGACAAATACCTGCTTTTGGAATTTTGCGCCCCGGCAGGATTTACGAGGCCCGAACCGGGGCAGTTTCTGCATATACGCATCGAAGATTCTTTCGATCCCCTCCTGCGCAGGCCTTTGAGCATTCATGACGCCGTCTGGCAGAAGCGTTCAAAGAACGGCCGGAAGAAACATGCCGTGAGGATCCTCTATGAGGTCGTCGGTAAGGGGACGGCGCTGTTGGCCGAGAAACGCCCCCTGACGCAGATCGACGTCCTGGGGCCGTTGGGCCGCGGTTTTGATCTTAAAAAGATCGGCGGGAGCCGTTGTGTCTATATCGTGGCCGGAGGGATGGGGGTGGCGCCTCTGTTCTTTTTGGCCAGGAGACTTCGCGAAGGACGCAAAGAGAAAGCAACGGGGCTCAAGATCGTCGTGCTTATCGGCGGAAGGAACAAAGACCATATCATCAGGGAAAAAGAATTCAAGGATTTGGGGTGTGAGGTCCATGCGGCAACGGAGGATGGATCCAAGGGGTTCAAAGGCCGCGTGACTGATCTTTTGAAGACCTTGTTGCCGCCGGCAACAGACGGTGCCGTCCCGGCGGCCGGGCAAGAAGGCGCGCCGGTCATTTGCGCCTGCGGCCCCAAGGCCATGCTGGCGGCCGTTGCCGCGCTGGCGCAGCAAAGGGGCCTTGCAGCGCAGGTGTCCCTCGAAGAATTCATGGGATGCGGGCTGGGGGCGTGCCTGGGGTGCGTCATCCGTACGGTGTCGGGTTACCGGCGTATCTGCCACGACGGGCCTGTCTTTAATGCCGAAGAGATCATCTGGGGCGATTAAGGGTTTATGAATGTTTTGATATTAACGATATTGATCGGTCTCGGTTCGTCCGTGGCAGGGTATCTTGGTTCTTTGACGGGTTTGGGGGGCGGCTTTATCATTATTCCGATGTTGACATTGGCTTTCGGCGTGGATATCCGTTATGCCATCGGCACTTCGCTGATCGCCGTGATCGCTACGTCGTCGGGCGCCGCCGCAGCTTATGTCCGGGAGGGCTTCAGCAATATCCGGATCGGCATGTTTTTGGAGATTGCAACAACGGCGGGGGCGGTTGTGGGGGCGTTTCTGGCTTTGCGGCTGCCCACGCATGCGATTGCCGTCATTTTCGGCCTCGTCCTCATGAATTCTGCGTATTTATCCAGCAGGCCCCAGGATGAAAGCGGCCGGCCCCAGGCATCGGACCGATTCGCTGTTCTTTTGAAGATGAACGGGACCTATCCGACGCCGCATGGCCCAAAGTCTTATGGTGTCCGCTCTGTCCCTGCGGGGTTCGGCTTGATGGCGATTGCGGGCGTGCTTTCGGGATTGCTGGGTATCGGTTCCGGCGCGGTCAAGGTCTTGGCCATGGACCAAGCCATGCGCCTTCCTTTCAAGGTTTCGACAGCCACCAGCAATTTTATGATCGGCGTGACGGCCGCGGCCAGCGCCGGCATCTATCTCAATAAAGGATATATCGATCCTGTCTTGACCATGCCGGTTGTCTTGGGGGTCCTGATCGGTTCGATGCTGGGGGCCCGGCATCTTTTCGGCGTGGAGACGAGAAAATTAAGGACGATTTTCGGCGCTGTGATCGTTGTTTTGGCCGCGCAGATGATCTATTCGGGCCTCAAAGGATGGATAATAAAATGAATACGGCAGTTCCGGCATCGGTGAATCACCGCATGGAGGTCATTATCGGGGCCCTGTTGAGGGCGGGTGTCGTTTTTTCCGGATCGGTGGTGTTTTTGGGAGGCCTCGTGTATCTGTCCCGCCACGGCTTCGAGACCGTCGATTACCGGGTTTTCCAAGGGGAACCCGAAGGCCTGTGTCATGTGGGCGGGATCGTCAAGAACGCCCTGGCGATGCATGGCCGCGGCCTTATCCAATTAGGCCTGTTGTTTCTGATTGCAACGCCCCTGTCGCGCGTGGCTTTATCGCTTTTCGCGTTCGCTTATCAACGCGACAAGCTTTACGTGGCCGTGACTTTATTTGTTCTGGGGGTCCTTGTTTACAGCCTTTTGTACAGGTAGGAACGTTTTTATGAGCAAACCGAATCTTAAGGTGGCCATCGGCAGTTTGAAGCTGCAAAATCCCGTTATGGTGGCGTCGGGCACGTTCGGTTACGGACGGGAATATGCGGATTATGTCGATCCGGCCCGGCTGGGTGCGATCGTGACAAAGACCATCACCAAGAACCGCCGGGAGGGCAACCGGCCGCCGCGCATCTGCGAGACGACCGGAGGGATGCTCAATGCCATCGGCTTGCAGAACGAAGGCCTGGAGGATTTTATTCAGGAGAAGCTGCCTGCATGCCGGGATGCGGGAACAAAGTTGATTGTAAGCGTCGGCGGCGAGACGAGCAGCGAATACGGCGAGGTCATCGAGGCGCTCAATGTCTATCCTGAAGTCGCGGCCTATGAGCTCAATATCTCCTGCCCGAACATCGAATATAAAGACAAGATCATTTCCCAGGACGAAGAGTTGACGCACAAGGTCGTCCGGGACGTGCGTCAGAAGACGGACCGGACCCTGATCGTCAAGTTGTCGCCGAACGTCAGCGACATCACGAGGATCGCCCGGGCTGTCCAGGATGGCGGCGCCGATGCGGTCAGTCTCGTCAATACCTTTTTGGGCATGGCCGTCGACGTGGAGACCCGCAGGCCCGTCCTGGGTAATATCACGGGCGGCTTGAGCGGCCCGGCGATCAAGCCCATGGCGCTGCGCATGGTCTGGCAGGTCTACAACAAAATCAGTTTGCCTATCGTCGGCATGGGTGGTATCATGAATTCCCGTGACGCGGTCGAATTCCTGATCGCGGGCGCCACCGCCGTCGCTGTCGGAACCGCCAATTTTGTCGACCCCCGTACTCCTCTCGAAGTCGTTGAGGGCATTGCCTCTTATCTGTCACAACACCACTACAAAGACGTCAAAGAGCTTATCGGGAGCCTGAATGTCTCCTGATAGAACAGTAGTCAGTAGACAGCGCAAAGGTTTATTTTATGAAAACTGATTTGATTGTTGCTTTGGACGTTGAGAGCCTGAAGAAGGCAAAGGATATCGTCGGGAAACTTTATCCTGCCGTGAAGTATTTTAAAGTGGGCAGCCAGCTTTTCACGGCTTGCGGGCCGGAGATCGTGCAATTCATCGGGAAGTCGGGCGGCAAGGTTTTTTTGGATCTTAAATTCCATGATATCCCAAACACTGTTCGTCATGTTGTGGCGGCCGGCACAGCTCTTTCTGCCGTTTTTGAAACGACGATGGGTTCTCCCGAAATTCCGGCGCCGGCAGGCAATTCAGCGAGATATCCTGTTTTTATGATGACGGTCCATGCGGTCGGCGGCCAGGAAATGATGCGATGGGCTGCGGAAGCGGCCAGGGAACGTGCCGCGCAGTTAAAGATTGAAAAGCCGAAAATCGTCGCTGTAACGGTTTTGACGAGCGCCAAGGCCAGCGACAATACGCAAGAGACTGTTTTAACTCTGGCGCGGGAGGCGCAGATCAGCGGTCTCGACGGCGTTGTCTGTTCTGTGCATGAAGCCGCCGCCGTGCGCAAGGCCTGCGGAGAGAATTTTATTATCGTGACGCCCGGGATCAGGCTGCCGGATGGGGATGCCGGCGATCAGAAGCGCGTCGCAACCCCTGCTCTTGCCGCAGCCGCGGGCAGCAATTATCTGGTCGTCGGCCGGCCCATCCTTGAAGCGCCCGATCTTTTGGCCGCCGCGAAAAAGATATTGGGAGCGTTATAAAACTCGGCACCAAGACCCGTCGTGTTTTTTCTTTGACACTCTGATACTTTGATACGGATAGGAGTTGATTATGGCACAGGAACTCAAAGCATTATTAGATAAAATCCAAAAGGAAGGCGTGGAGTCCGCCCGGAAGGCCGCCGGCGAGATCGAGGCGCGCGCCCAGAAGCAGGCGGATGAGATCGTCGCGCGCGCGGAAAGCGACGCCAGGAAACTGCTGGATGACGCCCAAGAGAAGATCCGCCAGGAAAAGAACGCCTCGGAGGCCGCCCTCAAACAGGCCGGCCGCGACCTTGTCTTGTCGCTGAAGAAACAGATCCTGGCGACGCTTGAAAAGGTCGTTACGCTCGACGTACGCCAGGCGCTTGGGCCCCAGGAGCTGGCGGGGTTGGTCAAGCTGGCCGTCCAGCAGTACGGCGGACAGGATGCGGGTCCGGTGACGGTGTCTTTGCAGGACGGCGACCGGCGGAAACTCGAACAGGGGTTTCTTTCCCGTCTGAAGGATGAGCTGAAGCGGGACATCGTCCTGAAGTCCACCGACGAGGTCGCCGGCGGGTTTATCATCAGCTTTGACGCAGGCAAATCGCATTTTGATTTCAGCGACAAGGCCCTGGCCGCCTACCTTTCCGGCCTGGTGCGTCCGAAGCTCGCGGAATTCTTGAAATAAGCTGTTTTCTTCGACCCTTCGACTTATAGCTTAAGACTTACGACTTATTACTGATTTTATGGCCGGTCACTATCCATATGTTATTTCAGCGTTGCCGATGCTGCACTTCGGGCAAAAACTGCCGTTAAGCTATGCCAAATTCCTCGAAGGCTGCAAGGGTTTGATCAGCGAGGAAGAGATTTCCGTCCTGGCGGCCCTTGAAGGCGCGGACTGGAGCGCCTGCGCTCCGGCGGACATCCCTCTGTTAAAGGCCTGGAAGCTTTTTGAGATCGTCCTGCGCAACGAATTGGTCAAGCTGCGTTCGGCCCGCAAACAGACGGATGCCGGCAGATACCTGCGGCATGACGGCTGGTGGGACTCCTGGGTGGCGCAGGTGGCGCTTAATGCGGTCAGACAGCCGGCGCCTCTTGAAGCCGAAAAGATCATGGACGAAGAACGATGGAAAAAACTCGACGAATTATCCTTCGGGCATTATTTCGATTTCGAGGCCCTTTTGGCTTACGGCCTGAAATTGTTGATTTTGGAACGCTGGGAGCGCGTGACCTCTGCGGACAAAGCCAGAGTCCTTGAAGAGGCGCTGGTCGTGAACTGGACAGAATGACTAAAGGAATGCTTGATAATTGAAATTTGATTATTGGTCATTGTTTGGTTATTGCCTGCCTGCCGGCAGGTATCTTGGATATTGGTTATTTGAGTTCATTTTTTACTTATGAGAGGTCATTATGGCATCTGAAAGAAAAGGCCGCGTGGCGGCCATCAACGGAAACATGGTGGCGATCACCTTCGATGATTATGTCATCCAGAACGAAGTGGCGTATGTCGCCTGCGGCGCCGACCGCCTGAAGGCCGAAGTGATCCGTGTGCGCGGCGATAAGGCCGAGGCCCAGGTGTATGAAAGCACGACAGGGGTCAAGGTCGGCGACGCCGTGACGTTCACCGACGCGTTATTGTCCGTCGAGCTTGGACCGGGTCTCCTGGGTCAGATCTTCGACGGCCTGCAGAACCCCCTGCCTGATTTGGCCAAGGAATGTGGATTTTTCCTCAAGAGAGGCGTTTATAAAGACCCTCTGCCGGACGCCGGCCAATGGGATTTTACGCCATCGGCAAAAGTCGGTCAAAAGGTCAGGGCGGGCGATAAGCTCGGCACCGTGCCGGAAAAGATCTTTAAGCATGCCATCATGGCGCCGTTCGACCTGAAAGGGGAGTGGGAGGTCGCCGAGATCGTCGGCGCCGGGCGCTATACCTTGAAAGACGTCGTGGCGCGCCTCAAGGACGCCGACGGCAAGCTCGTTGAATGCCGGATGGTCCAGGTCTGGCCGGTGAAAGTCGCCATCAAGGCCTACGCCGAAAAATTCATGCCGACGGAACCCCTGGTGACCAAAATGCGCCTGATCGATTCCCTGTTTCCTGTCGCGCGCGGCGGCACCTATTGCGTCCCCGGGCCGTTCGGCGCCGGGAAAACCGTGTTGCAGCAGCTCATCAGCCGCCATGCGGACGTGGATATCGTCATCATCGCCGCCTGCGGCGAGCGCGCCGGCGAGGTCGTCGAGACGTTAAAGACGTTTCCGGAATTAAAAGATCCCAAGACCGGCAAGCCCTTGAGCGACAGGACCGTCATCATCTGCAATACGAGCTCCATGCCCGTCGCCGCCAGGGAATCCAGCGTCTATACGGCTGTGACCATCGCCGAATACTACCGTCAGATGGGGTTGAATGTCATGCTTTTGGCGGATTCGACCTCGCGGTGGGCGCAGGCCATGCGGGAGATGTCGGGACGCCTGGAAGAGATCCCCGGCGAAGAGGCCTTCCCGGCCTACCTTGAATCGCGCATCGCTTCTTTTTACGAGCGCGCCGGCGTCGTCAGACTCTATGACGGCACAAAGGGGTCTGTTACGATCGGCGGCACGGTGAGTCCTGCGGGCGGCAATTTCGAAGAACCGGTGACGCAGGCGACCCTCAAGGTCGTCGGCGCCTTCCACGGTCTCTCGCGCGAACGTTCGGACGCCCGCCGATATCCGGCGATAGACCCTTTGATCAGCTGGAGCAAGTATCCCAGCATCATCGATGCCCGCGAGATCGCCGCCGGCCACGCGATCCTGCGCAAGAGCCACGATGTCGGCCAGATGATGAAAGTCATCGGCGAGGAAGGCACGTCGCTCAAGGACTACGTGGATTATCTCAAAGGAGAATTTTTCGATTTCGTCTATCTGCAGCAGAACGCCTTCGACCCTGTCGATGAGGCGACAAGCGCCGATCGCCAGAAGGCCGTCTATGGCTTTATCTACAAGAACGTCCTGCAGGCGGATTTTGCGTTTACGGACAAGGAAGCCGCCCTGCACTTTTTCCATCAACTGCGTCAGCTTTTCCGCGGCTGGAATTCGGCGGCGCAGGACACCGGCGAATACAAAAAGCTGCAAGACGAGATCCAGGTTTTGATAGAGACCCAGCTTAAATCCAAAAAGGACGGCGAACGTGCATAAAGTTTATACGCATATCATCCAGATCGCGGGCGATGTCATCACCGTCGAGGCCGACGGCATCGGATCTATGGAGATCGCGCAGGTCATGACCAAGGGCGGCGTCTCTCTGGCCCAAGTCATCCGTATTGACGGCAGGCGGGTGTCATTGCAGGTGTTTGCCGGCAGCCGCGGCGTCTCCACAGGCGACCAAGTCAGGTTTCTGGGGCATCCCATGCGCGTGGCCTCGGGCGAAAACCTTTTAGGCCGCATCTTCAACGGGTCGGGCGAGCCGCTGGACCGCGGCCCGGTGCTTTCAGAAAACATGGTGGACATCGGCGGTCCGTCGGTCAATCCGGTCAAGCGTATCATCCCCCGCCGGATGATCCGCACCAACATCCCCATGATCGACGTTTTCAACTCGCTTGTCGAATCGCAAAAACTGCCGATTTTTTCGATTGCCGGCGAGCCCTATAACGCATTGTTGGCCCGCATCGCCATCCAGGCGCAGGTGGATATCATCATCCTGGGCGGCATGGGTCTGAAGCACGACGATTATCTTTTTTTCCGCGATACCCTGGAAGAGAACGGCGCGTTGTCGCGCGCGATCTTTTTCATCCACACGGCCGCAGACCCGACGGTCGAATGTTTGCTTGTGCCCGATTTGAGCCTGGCGGTTGCCGAGCAATTCGCCCTGGCCGGAAAGAGGGTCCTGGTCCTTTTGACCGATATGACGAATTTCTGCGACGCCTTGAAAGAAGTCTCTATCACCATGGAACAGGTACCGTCGAACCGCGGCTATCCGGGCGACCTCTACAGCCAGCTCGCCAGCCGTTACGAGAAGGCCGTTGATTTCGATACGGCGGGTTCCATCACGATCCTGGCCGCGACGACCATGCCGGGCGACGACGTGACGCACCCGGTGCCGGACAACACGGGATATATCACCGAAGGGCAGTTTTATCTGAAGAACAAGGTGATCGAGCCTTTCGGTTCGCTCTCCCGTCTCAAACAACAGGTCAACGGCGCCACGCGCGACGACCACCGCACGATCATGGACACCATGATCCAATTGTTTGCCAGCTACAGGGAGACCTTGGAGAAGCAGGCCATGGGTTTTCAGATGTCGAACTGGGACAAGAAGCTCCTGCGCTACGGCGGTCTTTTTGAAAGCCAGATGATGTCGTTGGAGGTCAATATCTCGCTTGAGAAAGCACTGGATCGCGGCTGGGAGATTTTGGCTGCATGTTTCTCGCCGGAAGAAACAGGCATTAAAAAGGCGTTGATTGAGAAATATTGGCCCCGTTAGAAAAAATATGGCGTAGGTTTGAGACAGAAGCTTTGGTTGCGGACGGTATTATTGGTAGGATAGGAAACGCAACGAGAAATTTTTTCTAACGGGGCGGGCCCAAAGAAATAAGATGAAAATCAAGCTGACCAAAGGTGAATTGAAGCGCCAGCGGGACGCCCTCAAGAGTTACGAGCGTTATCTGCCGACCCTCCAGCTGAAAAAACAGCAGTTGCAGCTGGAGATCCTGCATTTGAACGCGGCCCTGGAGGACCGGCGGACCAAAGAGAAGTCGAAGGTCGCGCAACGCCAGGCCTGGGCAGGCCTGCTGACGGATAAAGGCGTCTCTCTGGAGGCGTGGCTGAAACCCAAAGAGGTCGTGCGCGGGACGCGTAACGTCGCCGGTGTCGATCTGCCTGTCTTTGAGCGCCTTGTCTTTGGTCTCGCCGAATACGATTTGTTCCTGACGCCCTTGTGGGTGGACCAGGCCGTGGATGCCTTGAGGGAAATTGTGTCTTTGCGCAAAGAAATAGAAGTCCTCAATGAAGCGCAGGTCATCCTGCGCCAGGAATTGCGGATCACGACGCAGCGCGTCAACCTTTTCGAGAAGGTCAAGATCCCCGAAGCCGAAGAGGCGATCCGCCTGATCAAGATTTACATCGGAGACCAGATGACGAATGCGGTCGGCCGTTCTAAGATCGCCAAGCGCAAGATCGAACGTGTCATGTTGGTAGGGAGTTGAAATCGCATCCTGTTTCACCCCGAAGGCCTCTGTGGGCATTTTAAGGATGGTTGCACAGGATATCGCTGGATGTCCGCTGTCGCGGACACATTGATTGAAAGCTCACCCCGCTTCAGCTTCTAAAGGCCCTAAAAAGGGCATATTGTGGAGTGCTTCGCGGGATATCGCTGGATGTCCGCT
>Ga0172373_10001182_pt1 | contig 42463 bp, 42 predicted proteins | sample Lak10m_2_FD_114546 | JGI IMG/M metagenome (GOLD analysis project Ga0172373, IMG submission 114546) | Freshwater microbial communities from Kabuno Bay, South-Kivu, Congo - kab_092012_10m | ecosystem: Environmental > Aquatic > Freshwater > Lake | place: Democratic Republic of the Congo... | reverse complement strand
GCCGCCGGCGGCGAGGTCACGCCACTGCAATGCGCCTTCGGCATCGATGCGCACCTCGACCGGCTTGGCGACCGGCTGCTGACCCCGGCCCACCGAGGGCAGGCTGATCTCGACCGGCTGCACCAGCGGGGCGGTGACCATGAAGATCACCAGCAGCACCAGCATCACATCGATGTAGGGGACGACGTTGATCTCGGCCTTGAGCCGTCGCGCCCGACGCAGACTCACGGCTGGTCCTGCCGACCGCGCGAGGTCTGGCGCTGGAGGATGTTGGCGCACTCCTCCATGAAGCTCTCGAGACGGATCGACAGCCGGTCGATGTCGTCACTGAAGCGGTTGTAGGCGATCACCGCGGGGATCGCCGCGAACAGCCCCATGGCGGTGGCGACCAGTGCTTCGGCGATGCCCGGTGCCACGTGCGCCAGGGTCGCCTGCGAGACGTTGGCCAGCCCGCGGAACGAGTTCATGATCCCCCAGACGGTGCCGAACAGGCCGATGTAGGGGGACACCGAGCCGACCGAGGCGATGAAGGACAGGTGCGACTCGAGCGCATCCATCTCGCGGCGGTAGGTGGCCTGCATGGCACGCCGCGTGCTGTCGGCGATCGAGGCCGGGTCGATGCCACCCTGCCGGCGCAGTTTGACGAACTCCTCGTAGCCGGCGCGGAACACGCGCCCCATGGCGCCACCGTCGCCACTGGCCAGCCCCTGGTGCAGCAGCTGCAGGTCGCCGCCCTTCCAGAAGCGCTGCTCGAACTCGTCGATCAGGCGTCGCTGGCGGGCGATGGCGAAGCGCTTGCGGAAGATGTACCACCAGGACAGGCCCGAGGCCGCGACCAGCAGCAGCATGACGAGTTGCACCAGCAGGCTGGCGCCCTGGATCAGCGAGAGGAGCGAGAGGTCGGTCGTGGTGGTCATGGCGGGTCGTCGAGGGTGGGTCCGGGAGTGGTGCCCCGTCGGGCTTGGAAACGCAGGATACGGTCAGGGTTCGCCGCATCCGCCGCGATGCCCTGCAACACGGCGATCAAGGTGGCCGGCATGCGGCACGGCCGCAGCGACGATGCGTCGACGCAGATGACCTCGCTGCGGCCGGTGACCAGCGTCTCGTCGCCGCGCCGGATGGCCTGCTCGAAGCGCAGCACGACGCGACTCAGGGCCACCAGCCGGGACTCGACAAGCAGCGCGTCGTCGAGGCGTGCCGGTCGGTGATAGTCGGCGGCGACGCTGCGCACCACGAACAGGATGCCCTGGCGCTCGCGCAACTCGCTCTGCCCGAAGCCGAGTCCGCGCAGCCACTCGGTGCGCGCACGCTCCATGAAGCGCAGATGGTTGGCGAAGTAGACCACACCACCGGCATCGGTGTCCTCGTAGTAGACGCGGACCGCGAAGCCGAAGCCGCTCATGAGGGGTTTCCTGCGGCGGACTCGGCGTGGGCCCGCTCGAGCAGGCGACGCACCGGCTGCGGCAGGCCGAGCGGCCAGACCTCCGGCCAGGCGAAGCGCGAGCCGATAGAGGCCCCCGCGTCCCGACCAAGGCCGGGACCGCTGCGGCCGACGACGATGTCGAGTCGCAGATGGGTGAGGTCGTGCCGCAGCGAGCACCACGGTCGTCCACCGCTCTCCTCGGGCAGGCACCAGAGACCGCCCCAGACCCCGCTCTCGGGTCGGCGCACCAGCCTGACTCCGTCAGCCGCGCAATCGAGCAGCAGTTCGATGCGCCGCGACGGCCGCAGACGGACCGGGCGCGGTGCCGGGATGGCGTCGACCAGGCCCTCGTGCCGTGCCGTGCAGTCCTCGGCGACCGGACAACGAACGCAATCCGGGCAACGACGGTGGCAGACCGTGGCGCCGAGGTCCATCAGCGCCTGGGTGTAGGTCGACGCGGTCCCCGGCGGCGCGCCCGGTGCGGGCAGACGTGACTCGGCCTCGTCCCAGAGGCGACGGGCGACGGCCGGGTCACCCGGCCAACCGGTGACACCGGCGTGGCGCGCCAGCACACGACGGACGTTGCCGTCGAGGATGGCTGCCGGCCGGTCGTAAGCGAGTGAGACGATGGCCGCGGCGGTCGAGCGCCCGATGCCGGGGAGTCGCTGCAGGGACTCCATGCTGGCAGGCAACAGCCCTCCCTCGGCGGCGACGATGGAAGCGGCCCGGTGCAGGTTGCGGGCACGGCTGTAGTAGCCAAGGCCCGACCACAGGGCGAGCACCGCGTCGAGTGGCGCAGCGGCGAGGGTCGCGACATCGGGGAAGGCAGCGGTGAAGCGGCGGAAGGCGGGCACCACGGTGGCGACCCGGGTCTGCTGCAGCATGACCTCGGACAGCCAGACCTGGTAGGGGTCGGAGGTGCCCTGCCAGGGCAGACCGTGGCGGCCGGCACGCCGCTGCCAGTCGGTCAGACGACGGACGAAGTCGGGGGCAAGGGGCAAGGGCGGGTTGGCCGAGCGTCGCACTTGTGGTAGTTTTGCACGAATGACCGGATCTCGCGCCCCTCTTTCTGCCGAGCGTCGACACCGTCTGTGGCGCACCGGCATCAACAGTGTGCTCGCCGCCACCGGCTGCCTGGGCGTGGTCACCGCCTTCGGTATCGCCCCGCCCGGCAGTCTGGACATCCAGTCCCTGCAGGCGGTCGAGGCGCCGGCCGGGTTCAGTCTGGAGCCGGTCGCCACCGACAGCGATCAGAACTTCCGCTACGTGCCCCTCGTCCGTCGCGGCGACACCATCGGCGACGTGCTGCAACGTGCCGGCGTCGAGCCGCGCGAGGTCGCCCGGCTGCTCGGTGAGGCTGCGGTGCGCCGCGCACTCGGCGAACTGCGGCCGGGTCAGGTCATCGACGTCGGCGTCGATGCGGATGGCCGGCTCGCAAGGCTCGAGTTCCACGGCAGGGATGGTCGCCACATCGAGATCGATGCCGCCGGCAGGGGTTTCGACGTGCGGGTCGGGACCGCAGCCCTGGAGACGGTCCCGCGCTTCGCCAGCGGCGAGATCCGCAGTTCCCTGTTCGCCGCCACCGACGATGCCGGCATCCCGGACGCGGTCGCCGTGCAGTTGGCGGAGATCTTCTCCGGGGTCATCGATTTCCACCGCGGCCTGCGCAAGGGGGACCGCTTCTGGCTGGTCTACGAGCAGAACCTGCGTGGCGGGGAGGCCGTCTCCACCGGTCGCGTCATCGCCGCCGAGTTCAGCAACGGCGACGCCACCCACAGTGCCTACTGGTTCGAGGCCAACGGCCAGCGCGGTGCCTACTACACGGCCGACGGCAAGAGCCTGCACCGGCGTTTCCTGATGTCTCCGCTCGAGTTCTCGCGCGTCAGCTCCGGCTTCTCCAATGCACGTTTCCATCCCATCCTGCAGGAATGGCGGGCCCATCGCGGCATCGACTACAGCGCCCCGACGGGCACCCGGGTGCGCGCTACAGCGGACGGAGTGGTCGAGACGGCCGGTCATGCCGGCGGCTACGGCAATCTGGTGGTGATCCGCCACGGCAACAGTTACAGCACCGCCTACGGCCACCTCTCCGGGTTCGGTCCTGGCATCCGGCGCGGGTCCCGCGTCAGTCAGGGCGACACCATCGGCTACGTCGGGGCTACCGGTCTGGCCACCGGGCCCCATCTGCACTACGAGTTCCGTGTCGATGGCGTGCAGGTCGATCCCGGCAAGACGCGCGTCGCAGAGGCCGCACCGCTGGTCGGTGAACTTCGCCGCAGCTTCGAGCAGCGGCGGAACGTCGCCCTGCGACAGATCGGCTTCGCCAAGCAGACCCTGGTCGCGCGCTTCGAGTGAGTGACCGGGGGCGCCACGTGCCCTCCACCCGATCGTCTTCGCTGCGGCGGCGCTGGTTCGCCGGGCTGATGTCCGGGACCAGCCTCGACGGCGTCGATGCCGTGCTGGTCCGATTCGAGGATGTCGGCAGCAGCCCCGACCCGACCCATCGACAAGGCCCTGGCCCAGACGCAAGGGATCCGGCGGTCTCGATCCTCGCCCTGCACCACGCCCACGCCCCGTTCCCATCCGCGCTGCGCGCAGATCTGCTGGCCCTGCAGACGCCCGGTGGCAACGATGAACTCGCGCGCGCGGCACTGGCCGCGACCGCTCTGGCTCACCTCTATGCCGAGACCCTGAAGCCGCTTCTGGACATCGCCGGAGTGTCCGTGCACGAGGTCGCGGCCATTGGCGCCCACGGCCAGACCGTGCGTCACCAGCCCGCCGCGGGATACAGCCTGCAGCTGCTCGATGGTGCCCTGCTCGCCGAACGGACCCGCATCCCCGTGGTCTGCGACCTGCGCAGCGCCGATGTCGCCGCCGGCGGACAGGGTGCACCGCTGGTGCCGGCCTTCCACGCCGCGTTGCTGGGCTCTGCGGAAGCGCGGGTGGTGGTGAATCTGGGTGGCATGGCCAACCTGACCCTGCTCGGCCCCGGGCAGCCCGTCACCGGCTTCGACTGCGGCCCGGGCAATGTGCTGCTGGATGCGTGGATCGGCCATCGCCGCGGTCTGGGATTCGATGCCGATGGCGCCTGGTCGGCCACCGGCAAGGTCCTGCCGGCACTGCTGCAGCGGCTGCTGGCCCATCCCTATCTGGCGCGCACGCCGCCGAAGAGTTGCGGCCGCGAGGAGTTCGACCTGCACTGGCTGTTGGCGCAGGCGGTCGACCGGGAGGATGCTGCGGACGTGCAGGCGACGCTCGCCGAATTCACAGCGCGCTGTGTTGCCGACGCCATCGCCGAGCACGCCGCGGAGGCGCAAGCGGTACTGGTGTGTGGCGGCGGTGCCTACAATCGCGACCTGCTGTCGCGCCTGCGTGGTGCCATGCCGCATCGGCGGCTGGCCACCACCGACGAGGTGCAGCTTGACCCCATGCACGTCGAGGCGGCCGCCTTCGCCTGGTTGGCCCGGCAACGGCTGTCTGAGATGCCGGGCAACCTGCCGGCGGTCACCGGTGCGCAGGGGCCGCGCGTACTCGGAGCGCTCTACGCCGCGCCCTGAGGCCGGCCGGGAAGGCGAGCCTGTCCGAAACGCCCGCCCGACGCTTCAGGCCGAGAACGAAGACCCGCAACCGCAGGTGGTGGTCGCGTTCGGGTTCTTGATCACGAACTGCGCACCCTCGATACCTTCGCTGTAGTCGATCTCGGCGCCGGCCAGATACTGCAGGCTCATCGGGTCGCACAGCAGGGTGACGCCGCCGCGCTCGATGACGGTGTCGTCCTCTGCGGTGGCCTCCTCGAACTGGAAGCCGTACTGGAAACCCGAGCAACCGCCACCGCTGACGAACACGCGCAGCCGGATCTCGGGGTTGCCCTCCTCGGCGATCAGGTCCAGGACCTTGGCCACCGCGCTGTCGGTGAGAAGGATGGCGGCGGGCATCTCGGTCACGGCATTCATGGGTCTGTCCTTGGCAAGTGCGTGTGCAGCGGATTATGGGGATGGAAGTGGACGCCTTCAACCCTCACGGCAGAAGGGCGATGGCGTCGATGCCCGTGGTCTCCGGCAGGTCGAACATCAGGTTCATGTTGTGGACGGCCTGCCCGGCTGCGCCCCTGACCAGGTTGTCGATGACCGACAGCACCACCACCATGTCGCCGCCCTGGGGCCGGTGCACGGCGAGGCGACAGGTGTTGGCGCCCCGCACCGAGCGCGTCTCCGGATGCGAGCCGGCCGGCATCACGTCGACGAAGGGCTCGCCGGCATAGGTAGCCTCGAACAGCGCCTGCAGGTCGACACTGGTGTCGCGGAGCCGGGCATAGAGGGTGGCGTGGATGCCGCGGATCATCGGCGTCAGGTGCGGCACGAAGGTCAGACCGAGCTCGCCCCCGGCCACTCCGGCCAGGCCCTGCCGGATCTCTGGCAGGTGCCGATGCCCGGTCACCGCATACGCCTTGAAGTTGTCGGCGGCCTCCGCCAGGAGCGTGTGCACCTCGGCCTTGCGCCCTGCCCCGCTGACTCCGGATTTGCAGTCGGCCACCAGGGACGCGACATCGACCACCCCGGCACGCAACAGGGGCAGGAAGCCCAGCTGCACAGCCGTGGGATAACAACCCGGGTTGGCCACCAGGCGGGCACTGCGGATCGACTCCCGATGCGACTCGGGCAGGCCGTAGACCGCCTGGGCGACGTGGTCCGGGCTGGCGTGGCGCATGCCATACCAGCTTTCCCACTCGGCCACATCGCGGATGCGGAAGTCGGCGGCCAGATCGATGACCCGCACACCCTGGTCGAGGAGGCGTGGCGCCTCCTGCATGGCGATGCCGTTCGGGGTGGCAAAGAACACCACGTCGCAGGCGGCGAGAGCGACGGGGTCGGGGGCGGTGAAGGCGAGGTCGATGCGGCCGCGCAGGTTGGGGAACATGGCTGCGACCGCCGTGCCGGCATCGCCGCGCGATGTGATGACGCGGAGTTCGACCGCGGGGTGGCTGGCGAGCAGCCGCAGCAACTCGACCCCGGTGTAACCGGTGCCGCCAACGATGCCGACCTTGATGGGAGCCTTTGCGGGCGCTTGGGAGGGGTTCATGGAAACCTCGAAAGAAGGGTCATGATGCCGTTGAGCGTGTCGGGTCAGACGAACGACGATGCCTGCACTGCACCGGCGGACCTGCCGGGATGGCGACCGGCCTGCACCGGAGGTGGCCGACCGCGAAAAAAAACCGCCCGGAGGGCGGTCTCTGCTGCGGCCTCAGCGCTTGCTGAACTGCTTGCGCCGACGCGCCTTGTGCAGACCCACCTTCTTGCGTTCGACCTCGCGCGCATCGCGGGTCATCAGGCCATGACGCCGCAGCTCACCCTTGAGGTCGGCGTTGTAGTCGACGAGTGCACGGGCCAGGCCGTGGCGGACAGCGCCCGCCTGACCACTCTCACCGCCGCCATCGACGTTCACGGTGACGTCGAAGGCACCGACGTTCGCCGTGACTTCCAGCGGCTGGCGGGCGACCATGCGGCCGGTCTCGCGGGCGAAATAGTCGTCGATCGACTTGCCGTTGATGATGAACTTGCCGCTTCCCGACTGCAGGAAGACGCGGGCGACCGAACTCTTGCGGCGGCCGGTCCCGTAGTAGTAGTTGCCGATCACTGGGTGACTCCTCAGATTTCCAGGGCGCGCGGCTGCTGGGCGCTGTGCGGGTGGCTGTCGCCGGCGTAGACCTTGAGCTTCTTCAGCATGGCGTAGCCGAGCGGGCCCTTGGGCAGCATGCCCTTGACCGCCTTCTCGAGGGCGCGGCCGGGGAAGCGCTGCTGCATCTTGCCGAAGGTGGTCTCGCTGATGCCGCCCGGATAACCGCTGTGGCGGTAGTACTTCTTGTCCAGGGCCTTGTTGCCAGTGACCTTGACCTTGTCGGCGTTGACCACGACGATGAAGTCGCCGGTATCGACGTGCGGCGTGTAGATGGCCTTGTGCTTGCCACGCAGGCGATGGGCGATGGCGGACGCCAGGCGGCCGAGGACCTTGTCGGTCCCGTCGACCACGAACCAGTCGCGCTGGACCTCGTGTGGCTTGGCGGAGAAGGTTTTCGTCGTGGGCATGCTCATGCGGTCTGAGGCCGGTTCACCAAAGCCCACGATTGTAGTGCGGCCGGCGGGAATGCGTCAATGAGTGCGGCGGGCGCCCGTGCTAGCATCGTGCTCTCGCCAGGACCCCTGCAGGAGGCTGCCTTGGAGGCGCGCATCAAACTTCTCGAGAACGTCTGCTTCGTCGGCGAGACCGGCAGCGGGCATGCCGTGGTGATGGACGGCGCGGCCGAGGGTGGCGGTCGGAACCTTGGTCCGCGGCCGATGGAGCTGCTGCTGGTCGGCGCAGGCGGCTGCACCAGCTATGACGTGGTCAGCATCCTGCGCAACAGCAAGCAAGACGTCGCGGGCTGCGAGGTGAAGGTGAGCGCCGAGCGCGCGCCTGCCGACCCCAAGGTCTTCACGCGCATCCACCTGCACTTCGTCGTGTCCGGCCGCGATCTGCTGCCGAACCGGGTCGAACACGCGATCCGGCTCTCGGCCGAGAAGTACTGTTCGGCGACCATCATGCTGGCCAAGACCGCCGAGGTCACGCACAGCCACGAAGTGGTCCAGCTGGCCTCGGGCTAGACCCAGTAGGCGGTCCGCGTCATCAACCCGGAGGCGAGACGCATCGCCTCCTGTACCGGCTTCGGCAGCTCGCCACCGCCGCCCTTGAGCGCAGCCTGACGGTGCCGATCCTCGTCGCTCTGCATCTGGCGCAGGATCGCCGCAGAACGCTCGTCCTGCTGCGGCAGACGTGCCAGATGGTCCTCGAGGTGGTCATACACCTGCCGCTCGGTCTCGGCCAGGAAGCCCAGGTTCACACGATCGCCGAGCGCGCCGGCGACTGCACCCAGGGCGAACGAACCCGCGTACCAGACCGGATTGAGCAGGCTGGTGCGGCCGCCCAGTTCGCCGATGCGCTGCGCCGTCCACGCCAGATGCTCGGTCTCCTCCTGCGCCGCCTCGCGCAGGGCGGCCTGCACACCGGCATCACGCGAGGTGAGCGCCTGCCCGGCGTACAACGCCTGGGCGCAGACCTCACCGACATGATTGACGCGCATCAGGCGCGCCACATGGCGCTTCTGCGTGTCGTCCAGACCGGCCTCCGGGAGGTCACCACCGGGCACCGGGCGCGCGCTGTGCGGCGGCGCAGCGATGGTGCGCAGGGCGTTGTCGAGCACGGTGATGAGGGGGTCGAGGTTCATCTTCGCAGGGTAGCAGATGGGTGGCGGAGCCGCGGTTGGTTGTGGCAGGCGGGGCTTCCACCGGGACGCGGGGGGTAGTGGCAGGCGGGGCTTCCACCGGGACGCGGGTGGTAGTGGCAGGCGGGGCTTCCATCGGGACGCGTTTTTCCGGGACAAGCCCGGAACAAAACGCTTTCCCGATGCGCCCCGCCAGCGGCCGTCAGTGGGAAGTGGCTGGGCGGGGCTTCCACCGGGACATGTTTTTCCGGGACAAGCCCGGAACAAAACGCTTTCCCGATGCGCCCCGCCAGCAACGGTCAGCGGAGCACTAAGACCCTCCGCTGGCGGCCCGCGTCGGGTTTCCTTTTCGAAGCGACCTTCGAGCGCAGCGAGCGGGAGCGAGAACAAGCGAAACCCGAGGTAGTGGGCCGCCCGCCACCGATCCTCGCAAGCCACCCGACGCCTAGCGCTGGCAGGTCGGGCACCAGAAGGTCGAGCGCTGGCCCATCCGCGACAGCCGGATCTCGCTGCCGCAGGCGACGCAGGGTTGGCGGTCGCGTCCGTAGACGCGATGCTCGAGCTGGAAGCAGCCGAGGTCGCCGTTGGCCTGGACGTAGTCGCGCAGCGAACTGCCACCGGCCGCGAGCGCCTCCTGAAGCGTCTCGCGCACTGCTGCGACGAGACGCTCGCAGGCCGGGCGGCTGAGGCGGCGGGCGGCGGTACCGGGCCGGATACCGGCGCGGAAGAGCGCCTCGCTGGCGTAGATGTTGCCGACGCCGACCACCGTGTGGGCATCCATGAGCACGGTCTTGATCGCCGCCGACCGACTGCGGGTCGCGCGCCACAGCGCCGCAGCATCCCATCGCGGGTCGAGGGGCTCGGGGCCCAGATCGCGGAGCAGGGGGTGATGCTCGGGCACACCGGGAACCAGCAGCACCGCGCCGAAACGCCTTGGGTCATGCAGTCGCAGGGCACAGCCGCCACCGAGCAGGATGTCGACGTGGTCGTGCTTGCGCGGCGGCGTGTCGGCCGCGACCACAGACAGGCTGCCCGACATGCCGAGGTGCAGCAACAGGTGGGTATCGCCAAGGTCGGCCAGCAGGTACTTGCCGCGGCGCGCCAGCGTCTGTACGCAGCGGCCTCGCAGTTGCCGGTCGAGGTCCGGCGGCACCGGCCAGCGCAGGCGCGCGTCGCGCACCACGGCCCCGGCGAGCGTGCGTCCGGAGACATGCGGCTCGATGCCGCGCCGTGCGGTCTCGACCTCGGGAAGTTCGGGCATGGTGCTGTGACCGTGTCAGCGCGGTGACGGTTCGGGGGGCCGGGCGAGCATCCAGTATCATGCGGGCATCGCGCGGGTGTGTCCGCCGCCCTGATCCTGCCATGTCCGATCCGCAGCCGAGTCCCGATCCCGCCTTGCATGCCCTTGCCGCACTGTCGCCGCTGGATGGCCGCTACGCCGGCAAGGTCGCGGCGCTGCGCGAGCACTTCAGTGAACTCGGCCTGATCCACGCCCGGGTCCGGGTCGAGATCGAATGGCTCAAGGCCCTGGCGGCGGATCCCGGGATCCCCGAACTGCCTCCCTTCTCGGCGGAGACCCTGGCCGCGCTCGACGCGGCGGCAGCCGGCTTCTCGGCCACCGACGGTGCGGCGGTGAAGGCCATCGAGGCCACCACCAATCACGACGTCAAGGCCGTCGAGTACTGGCTGCAGAGGCGCTTTGCCGACAACGCGGAGATCCGTGCGGCTGCCGGCTTCCTGCACTTCGCGTGCACCTCCGAGGACATCAACAACCTGTCCTACGCGCTGATGCTGCGGGCAGGTCGCGACCAGGTGCTGCTGCCGCAGCTCGACCGCGTGGCCGGCACCCTGCGCGACATGGCCCACCGCCTCGCCGACCTGCCGATGCTGTGCCGCACGCACGGCCAGGCGGCGACCCCGAGCACCCTCGGCAAGGAGTTGGCCAACGTCGTCTACCGCCTGCAACGCGCGCGGACGGCGATCGCGCAAACGGCCATCCTCGGCAAGACCAACGGTGCGGTGGGCAACTACAACGCGCACCTCGCCGCCTACCCGGAGGTGGACTGGGAGGCACTGGCACGGCGCTTCGTCGAGTCCCTGGGGCTGAGCTTCAACCCCTACACCATCCAGATCGAACCTCATGACTGGACCGCCGAGCTGTGTGACGCGATCGGCCGCTGCAACACCGTGCTGATCGATCTCGACCGCGACCTCTGGGGCTACATCTCGCTCGGCTACTTCAAGCAGCGCGTGGTGCGCGACGAGGTCGGATCGTCGACCATGCCGCACAAGGTCAACCCGATCGACTTCGAGAACTCGGAGGGCAATCTCGGGGTGGCCAATGCCCTGCTGCGGCATTTCTCAGAGAAGCTGCCAGTCTCGCGCTGGCAGCGCGACCTCACCGATTCCACTGTGCTGCGCAACGTCGGCGTCGCTTTCGGCCACACCCTGCTCGGCCTCGAGTCCCTGCTCAAGGGTCTTGCCAAACTCGAAGCCGACCCGGCACGCATGGAGGCAGACCTCGACGCCAACTGGGAGGTGCTCGCCGAGCCGATCCAGACCGTGATGCGCCGCCACGGCATCCCCGATCCCTACGAAGCGCTGAAGGCGCTGACGCGCGGCAAGTCGGGTCTGCGACAGGCCGATCTGAGAACCTTCATCGAAGGGCTGGCGATCCCTGCCAGCGCCCGCGAACGACTGCTGGCCATGACGCCGGCCCGCTACATCGGCAAGGCGGCGGAGTTGGCGCGACGCGTCTAGCGCAGCAGGCGACGGCAGACGCCGCGGTTCAGGCGCGACGGCGGTTGCGCAGGACCGCTACCAGGATCGGCGACAGCGAGGCGAGGATGATGACCGCCACGACCAGGCTCAGATGCCCCCGCACCACCTCGAGATTGCCGAAGAAATAGCCGAGCGGCACCAGCGAACCGACCCAGAGCAGCGCCGCGCCGGCGCTATAGAGCAGGAACTTGCGGTACTCCATGCGGCCGAGCCCGGCGACGAAGGGCACGAAGGTGCGCATCAGCGGCACGAAGCGCGCGACAACGATGGTCTTGCCGCCGTGCCGCTCATAGAAGTCGTGCGTGCGCTGGAGATTGCGCGGGTTGAGCCAGCGCGACTGCGGGTCGTCGAAGATGGCGGGCCCGACCCGGCGCGCGATCCAGTAGTTGGTGTTGTCGCCGCAGAGTGCCGCGCAAACCAGTACCGCGACCAGCTGCCAGAGCGGCAGACCGACCACCGCTGCCACTGCACCGGCGACGAACAGCAGGCTGTCGCCGGGCAGGAAGGGCATCACCACCAGGCCGGTCTCGGCCCAGACCACCAGGAACAGGATAAGCAGCAGCCCCGCACCATAGGCTCGCGCCCACTCCAGCAGATGGACGTCGAGATGCACAAGGATGTCGAACAGCGAAGTGAGGGATTCAGTCATCGGCTGACTGCAGGAGTTCTGCTCACGGCATCGCGTCTCAAGGCATCGCGTCGACGGCTTCCTTGACCGGCTTGACCAGGTCAGCCTGCGTCACGCCCAGCCACATCACCAACGCCGAGGCGACAAAGGCCGAGGAGTAGATGCCGAACAGGATGCCGATGGTCAGCGCCAGCGCGAAGCCATGCAGGGCCTCGCCGCCGAAGATGAGCATCGACAGCACCGCCAGCTGGGTCGAACCGTGGGTGATGATGGTCCGGCTCATGGTGCGGGTGAGCGCATTGTCGATGATCTCCGGGACGCTGCGTCCGCGCAGCTTGCGGAAGTTCTCGCGGATGCGGTCGAACACCACCACCGACTCGTTGACCGAGTAGCCGAGCACGGCCAGCACCGCCGCCAGCACGGTGAGCGAGAACTCCCACTGGAAGAAGGCGAAGAAGCCGAGGATGATGACCACGTCGTGCAGGTTGGCGATCAGCGCGGAGACGCCGAACTTCCACTCGAATCGCATCCACAGGTAGACGACGATGCCGAGGCAGACGAACAGCAGCGCCATGCCGCCGTCAGTCGCGAGTTCCTTGCCGATCTGCGGGCCGACGAATTCGACGCGGCGCAACTCCAGACCCTGCTCCAGCGTCCGCAGCGACTCGAAGACCTGCTCGGACAACTGGGCGCTGGTGAGTCCCGGCTTGACCGGCAGCCGGATCAGCACGTCGCGGGAGCTGCCGAAGTTCTGTACCGCCGCATCGGCGAAACCCAGTTGCGCCAGTTCGCCACGGATGCGGCCGAGGTCAGCGGCCTGCGGCGTCGAGACCTCCATCACCGTTCCGCCCGTGAATTCCACCGAGAAGTGCAGCCCGCGCGTGGCGAGGAAGAACACTGCGGCGAGGAAGGTGACGATCGACACCACGTTGAACCACAGGGCGTGGCGCATGAACGGGATGTCGCGGCGGATGCGGAAGAACTCCATGGCGGCGGGTCCTGTTCAGGCGGCGGCGCGCTGCGCCCAGTCGGTGTTGCCGATCGACAGCCGGGCGATGCGCTTCTGCCGACCGTAGATGAGGTTGACCAGCGCACGCGACACCAGCACCGCGCTGAACATCGAGGTCAGGATGCCGAGGCAGTGCACCACGGCGAATCCGCGCACCGGGCCGGAACCGAAGGCGAGCAGTGCCAGCCCGGCGATCAGCGAGGTGATGTTGGAGTCGAGGATGGTGTCGAAGGCGCGGTCGTAGCCGGCGACGATGGAGGCCCCCGGCGAGTTGCCGTTGCGCAACTCCTCGCGGATGCGCTCGTTGATGAGCACATTGGCGTCGATGGCCATGCCGAGCGTGAGCGCGATGGCAGCGATACCGGGCAGGGTCAGGGTGGCCTGCAGCAGCGACAGCAGCGCGATGAGCAGGAACAGGTTGCTGGCCAAGGCCACCGAAGAGATGGCGCCGAACACGAGATAGTAGATGACCATGAAGACGACGATCGCGGCGAAGCCGTAGAGCGTCGAGTTGATGCCGCGGCTGATGTTGTCGGCGCCGAGGCTGGGCCCGACGGTGCGCTCCTCGACGATCTCCATCGGCGCGGCCAGCGAGCCGGCACGCAGCAGCAGGGCGATGTCGCGCGCCTCTTCGGTGTTCATGGCGCCGCTGATCTGCACACGTCCGCCGGCGATCTCGGTGCGGATGACCGGCGCCGTGACCACCTCCGACTGGCCTTTCTCGACCAGCAGGATGGCCATGCGCTTGCCGACGTTGTCACGTGTCACCTGCTTGAAGATGCGCGCGCCCTTGCCGTCGAGGTTGATGTGCACCGCCGGCTGGCCGTTCTGGCCATCGAAACCGGGTTGCGCATCGGAGATGTTCTCGCCGGTGAGGTAGACCTGCTTCTTCAGCAGATAGGGCCGACCGTCGCGCTCACGCACCAGTTCCGAGCCGAACGGCACCTGACCCGACTCGGCGGCCGCGATCGAGGCGGGGTCGGCGTGCTCCTCGTCGACCATGCGCACCTCCAGCGTAGCCGTGCGACCGAGGATGTCCTTGGCCTTGGCGGTGTCCTGCACACCCGGCAGCTGCACCACGACGCGCGAGGGGCCCTGCTGCTGCACGATCGGCTCGGCGACGCCGAGTTCGTTGACGCGGTTGCGCAGGGTGGTGATGTTCTGCTGCAGCGAGGCCTCTTCGATGCGCTTGAGCTCGGCCGGCGTGAGCGCGAGCAGCAGGCGCAGGTCCTCGCCGACCACGTCGTCGCGGATGGCCAGCCCGCGGAAGTCACGCTCGATCAGCGCTCGAGCATTCTTGCGTGCGTCTTCTTCCTTGAATCGCAGCACCAGCTCGTCGCCCTGACGGGTGATGCCTCCGTAGCTGATGCGGGCCTCGCGCAGGCTGCCACGGAGGTCGCTCTGGCTACGCTCGACCGCCTTGGAGACGGCGGTCTTCATGTCCACCTCGAGCAGGAAGTGGACACCACCACGCAGGTCGAGACCGAGGTACATGGGCAGGGCACGGATCGCCGCCATCCACTCCGGAGAGGCCGACTGCAGCGCGAGCGCGACGATGAACTGGTTGCCCAGAGCCTGCTGCAGCACGTCGCGCGCCTTGAGCTGGTCGTCGGTGCTGTGCAGTCGCACGCGGACGCTGCGCTCGTCGCTGGCGACGCCGTCGGCGCTCACACCACCGGCCTGCAGCGCCTCCTCGACCTTGCCCATGAGCGCGGTGTCAGCCTTGACGCCGGGTCGGGCCGGAAGCACCTGCACCGCCGGCACTTCACCGAACAGGTTGGGTACCGTGTAGACCACGCCCAGCACCATGACCACGGCGATGAGGGCGTTCTTCCAGAGCGGGAAACGGTTCATTCGCTGCGAGCGGGCGTCTGCTGGAACGAAGGACTGTGGGCGCTCAGGCAGCGCCGATGCTGCCCTTGGGCAGCACGGTCTGGATGCTCGGCCGCTGCACCACCACGCAGGTGCCCTTGGCGATCTCCACCGTGACGTAGGCGTCGGCGACCTTGGTCACCTTGCCGAGCACACCGCCACCGGTCACCACCTCGTCACCGACCTGCAGCGCCTCGACCATCTGCTTGTGCTCCTTGGCGCGCTTCATCTGTGGGCGGATGAGCATGAACCAGAACAGGACGAAGATGACCACCATCGGCAGCAGACCCGCCCAGTCGAAGGCGGTAGGTGCGGCCTGGGCGAGAGCGGGCGAGGCAGCAGCGGCGAGCAGGCAGGCAGATGCGATGCGTATCTGGTTCATGGCGGTGCGAGACGAAAAAAAGGTGCGCGATGGTAGCACGGGGGGCGTTGCAGACCCGACCGCCCCACTCGCGTCGCTTCAGGCAACGCCGGCGGCATAGCGTTCCCGGCGCTCGCGCGTGAAGGCCAGCAGACGCCGCTCAGCGATGGCCTCGCGCATGCCCGCCATCAGGTGCTGGTAATGGTGCAGGTTGTGGATGGTGTTGAGTCGCGCGCCGAGCGACTCGCCGGTGCGATGCAGATGATGCAGGTAGGCCCGACTGTAGCCACGACAGGTGGCGCAGTCGCAGTCGGCATCGAGCGGCCGCGGGTCGGCACGGTGCACGGCGTTCTTGATGCGCAACTCGCCACGGGTGGTGAAGAGGATGCCGTGACGCGCGTTGCGGGTCGGCAGCACGCAGTCGAACATGTCGATGCCGCGTTCCACCGCGTCCATCAGATCGAGCGGTGTGCCGACGCCCATGACGTAGCGTGGGCGGTCGGCCGGCAGCTGCGGCCCCGTCTGTTCGAGGACGCGCAGCATGTCGGCCTTGGGCTCGCCGACCGAGAGCCCGCCCAGCGCGTAGCCCTCGAAGCCGATCTCCACCAGACCGGCCAGCGACTCGGCGCGCAGGTCCTCGTACATGCCGCCCTGGACGATGCCGAACAGCGCGTTTCCGCAGCCGCTGGCGTCGAACGCGTCGCGCGAGCGGCGCGCCCAGCGCAGCGAGAGTCGCATCGAGTCCGCCGCTTGCTGGTGGGTGGCCGGGTACGGTGTGCACTCGTCGAAGATCATGGCGATGTCGCTGTCGAGCGTGGCCTGGATCTGCATCGACACCTCGGGGGTGAGCATCAGGCGGTCGCCGTTGAGCGGGCTGGCGAAGCGGACGCCCTCCTCGCTGATCTTGCGCAGAGCGCCCAACGACCAGACCTGGAAGCCGCCGGAGTCGGTGAGGATGGGACCGTCCCAGCTCATGAAGCGGTGCAGCCCGCCAAAGCCGCGGATCACCTCGAGACCCGGCCGCAGCCAGAGATGGAAGGTGTTGCCGAGCAGGATCTGCGCACCGCTGGCGGCGACCTCCGCCGGCGTGAGCCCCTTGACCGCGCCATAAGTGCCCACCGGCATGAATGCCGGCGTGTCCATGCTGCCGTGGCGCAGAGCGATGCGGCCGCGCCGCGCCGGGCCGTCGGTGGCGAGCAGCGTGAAGTGCAATGGCGCGCTCAATCGCCGGCCCGCGGATCGATGAGCATGGCGTCGCCGTAACTGAAGAAGCGGTAGCCGGTCTCGACGGCGTGGCGGTAGGCGTTGCGGATGTGCTCCATGCCGCCGAGGGCGGATACCAGCATCATCAGCGTCGAGCGCGGCAAGTGGAAGTTGGTCAGCAGCGCATCGATGACGCGGAAGCGGTAGCCCGGCCGCACGAACAGCGCGGTCTCGTCGCTGCCGGCACGCAGCTCACCCGACCCGGCCGCCGCCTCGAGGGCGCGCAGCGAGGTGGTGCCCACCGCCACCACCTTGCCGCCACCAGCGCGGGTGGCCGCCACCGCATCCACCGTGGCCTGCGGCACGATCCACCACTCGCGGTGCATGACGTGCTCGTCGAGGTCGATGCAACGCACCGGCTGGAAGGTACCGGCACCCACGTGCAGGGTCACCCAGGCAAGCCCGATGCCGCGCGCCCGGCACGCCGCCAGCAGGGCCTCGTCGAAGTGCAGGCCGGCGGTGGGCGCGGCCACCGAACCCGGCTCGCGGGCGTACACCGTCTGGTAGTGCGACTCATCGACCGCGTCGGCCTCGCGTGTGATGTAGGGCGGCAGCGGCAGACGTCCATGGCGCTCGATCAGGTCCAGCGCAGTGGAGCCGTCTTGCCCGCCGTGCAGGCGCAGATGGAAGAACTCGCCGGCACGACCCAGCACGCTGGCGTGGATGCCGCCATCCAGTTCGATGACCGAACCCAACCGCGGCGTCTTGCTGGCACGCACCATGGCCAGCAACTCGTGCTCGCCGACGATGCGCTCGACCAGCACCTCGACCCGTCCGCCGCTGGGCTTGTGGCCGAACAGACGGGCGTGGATGACGCGGCTGTCGTTGAACACCAGCAGGTCGCCGGGCTCAAGCCAGTCCGGCAAGTCGCGCACCGTGGCGTCGCTGATACGGCCACCGCGCAGCACCAGCAGCCGCGAGGCGGCGCGGTCCGCCAGCGGGACCTGGGCGATGCGGTCCGGCGGCAGGTGGTAATCGAAATCGTCAAGCGTGTACGACATGGCCCGCGACTCTACCGCAGCCGAGGCGGCGCAGCGACGGCGCTTGCGGCCGCGCCACCCGGCACCCGATAATCCGCCCTCCCCCCCGGCCGGGATGGCGGAATCGGTAGACGCAGCGGACTCAAAATCCGCCGCCCGAGAGGGTGTACGAGTTCGAGTCTCGTTCCCGGCACCAGGTGCAACGCAATCATGCTGTCACGCGCCTGATGCAACATATGTTAGCGTGTTAGCGGCAAGGTGCGGCGCATGAGGGCGTGCCGACTGCCCACACCGGACCTCGCCTGCGGTCGTCGGAGCAAGGTCTGCCAACCGAAGCGGCCCGAGACGCCTGGGAGGTGGAGACCGTGAGAGATGCGTTCCACACCGTTGTGGTCGGCGGGGGATGTCTCGGGGCTGCTGCCGGCATCGCCATCGCGAGGCGGATCGCGGCTGCCGGGAGGTCACCCTCGGAGGTCTGCATTGTCGAGAAGATGGTCGTTGGATCCGGACTCTCGGCCCGGCACTCCGGCATCATCCGTGCCGCCAACGCGGATGGTTCGGCAGCGATACTGGCGGACCGGGCGGCTCAGATGTGGCGCGAGATCGACCGCCACTGGGGTGTCAGCGTGCCCGTCGAGGAGGTCGGGGCGGTGTGGATCGCCCGTGACTCAGGCCGCGGCAGCAACGCCAAGTGGGACGGGTTGGAAGTCTCTTTGCGACAGCGAGGCATCGATTTCCACCAACTCAGCGTGATCGGAGCCCGTGCGCTGCTGCCCGATTTCGTCCGGCTGAAGGAGGACGAGGTGTTCTACTTCGAGCCCGGCGCCTGCCAGACCGACCCCACCCACGTTCGTCATGCGCAATGCAGGTCCCTGCGCAAACACGGCGTCACCCTGCGCGAGAAGACCGCAGTGATCGGTTTCGAACGCGGCCCGAGCGGGTCCATCTCGGCAGTACATACTGACCAGGGCACTCTCGACTGCGAGTTCGTAGTCAATGCCGCCGGTCCCTGGAGCCCAGCCATCTTCGCCTCGCTCGGCATCGCCCTCCCGGTCAGCGTCGAACCGGTGCACGTAGCGAACTGGCTGACCAGCCTCGGAGAGATCGAAGGCGGGATGCCGATCATCGCCGACTACGTCAACCTCGCCTACTTTCGCCTTTGGCGCGACGGCGAGATCCACATGCATCAACCCCGCAATCGCGGCATGGGATCGACGGCACGCGCCTTCTCCGAACACCCGCTCGGCGTGCTCGGCGCTGATTTCATGAATGAGCCCTCGAACCAGGCGCTGGGCTATTCACAGATCCGCGTCTACGAGGAATTGGCGCGCCAACGCTTCAGCAACGTCGATCGCACGGTCTACAGTTCCGGTTACCGCTCGTTCTTCGACATCACGCCCGACCTGCGCTTCATCCTCGGGCCCGATCATCGGGTCTCCAATCTGGTGCATATGCTCGGATCGGGTCAGGCGTTCAAGTACGCGCCCGTGTTCGGCGAGATGATGGCGCAGTTCGTCACCGGCTCCGGACCCCTGATCGCCTTGGCAGAACCCTTTTCCATCTCGCGCTTCGATGGCGGCTACATGTCCGATTTCTGGAGCCAGGTCACAGGCTCGGCCCACAGCCTCGCCGTCGCGGAGGGGACACTCTGACCGGCCTGCACGGAATATCATCCGGTGATGACGGCGCTCGCCGGGTCCCCTGAGGAGTCTCGATGCCTGCCTCCTTCGATGATTCGGTGTTGGCCCTCGACCGCCAACTGATTCAGGTGGTGTACCGGAGCCGTTCCCTGATCGATGGCGCAGCCTACGACCGACTGCTCTCGACCTGTCTTTCCAACAACCCCCGTCGTGGCATCACGGGCGTCCTGATCACGCACTCCGGATGGTTCCTGCAGGTGCTCGAGGGTGCCGCCGCAGAGATCCACGCCCTGTTGAGGAAGATCGAGGCCGATCCGCGGCATACAGATTTCCTCGTGTTGCGCCTGACAGCGATCCCGACGAGAGACTTCGGTGACTGGTCGATGGCCTCGGTGGCTGTCGATGAACGGCGCTTTCTTGAACTGGCGGAGCATGCACTGCGTGCCGAGGACGCCATGATGTCGATGGTCCGTGATTTCCTCTGCTATGGCAGATGGGGACAGATACCCGGCTAGCCGGGGTCGCCTTCCCGGCAGGAGTGGCCATGCGAGACGCCGAGCGGCTCTACCGTATCGACCAGATGCTGAACGACCGGCTGGTCGTCAGCCGCAACGAACTGCTCGCCGAACTGGGGGTGTCCTGGGCCACCCTGAAGCGCGACCTTGCCTATCTGCGGGACCGTCTGCATGCGCCGGTGGTGTACGACCGGGAACGCGGCGGCTATCGCTTCGACCAGGCCGGCACCGGGCCGCGGTACGAGCTCCCCGGCCTCTGGTTCAGCGAGGCGGAAGCGGCGGCGCTGGTGACCATGAGCCACCTGCTGCTGGAGCTCGACAGCGACCTGCTGGCGCCACACATCCGGCCCCTTGCGGCGCGCATCGATGCCATCCTCGGCGACGGCAAGGTCGACTCCGCAGAGCTGCGGCGACGCATCCGCATCGCGCGTTCGGGTGCCCGGCCGGCGGCCAACCATGTCTTCCCCGGCATCGGCGCGGCGCTGTTGCAGCGCCGCCGCATCCACATCCGCTACCACGCCCGCGGCAGCGACGAGACCACCGAGCGCGACGTGTCGCCACAACGGCTCATCCACTACCGCGGCAACTGGTATCTCGACGCCTGGTGCCATCTGCGTGATGCCCTGCGCAACTTCTCGCTCGACGGCATCGAGTCGATGCACCCGCTCGATGTGCCGGCGCAGGATGTGGCGGACGCCGAACTGGACGCGTTCTTCGGATCGGGCTTCGGCATCTTCTCCGGGCAGACCGTGCGCTGGGCGCGGCTGCGCTTCAGCGCTGAACGGGCGCGCTGGATCTCGGCCGAGAACTGGCACTCGAGGCAACGCGGCCAGTTCGACGAGGCAGGCCGTTACGTGCTCGAGGTACCCTACTCCGACCCGCGCGAACTGCTCGGCGAGGTACTGCGCCACGGCGGTAGCGTCGAGGTACTCGACCCGCCCGACCTGCGGCAGATGCTGCAGGCCGAGCTGCAGGCGGCGCTGGCGATCAATTCCGGCTGAAGGCGCGGACGCGCTCGATGACGGACGCCATGCGGCGCGGCGGGATGGCGAAGTTGAGGCGCATGTGACCACTGCCACCGCTGCCAAAGCGACTGCCCGCCGACAGACCGAGACCTGCCCTGACCCAGGCTGCGGCGAGGGCCGCATCGTCAAGCCCGGCTGCGCGGCAATCGAGCCAGGCGAGAAAGCTCGCTTGCGGCGGCCTGCCGGCGACGCGCGGCGCTGCATGCCCCGAGCGAGCAGCTGCGGGCCGGCTCTCGGCATCAGTGGCGTCGGCGGCTTCGGCCAGCGCCCCGAACAAGGCATCGCGGTTGGCGCGGAGCACGCTCAGGCAGGCCTCGAGCCAGGGCTCGCCGCAACGGTAGGCGGCCTCGAAGGCGGCCAGTGCGAGCGGATCGGCGACGCTCACCGGCAGCCTGGACCACACCTCCTGCAGGGCGCGATCGAGTGCCGCATCGGCGGTGACCGTGGCCGCCAGGCCGAAGCCCGGGATGTTGAAGGTCTTGCTCGGCGCCACCGCGGTGACCACCGCGTCGTCTGCGGTGGCAAGCCGTGCCAGCGGCACATGCAGCGGCGCGTCGGGTGCCGCGCCATGGCGCGGCGCATAGACCAGGTCGGCGTGGATCTCGTCGGCGAGGATGGTCAGGCCGTGGCGCCGGGCGATGGCGAGGACCTGCTCGAGTTCGGCCACGGACCACACCCGCCCTACCGGATTGTGCGGACTGCACAGCAGCAGCAGGCGAGCGCCCCCGGCGGCCAGCGCCTCCAGTTGGTCCAGATCCATCGCCCAGCCGGTGGCCGTCTCGCGCAACGGGTTCTCCAACAGCACCCGGCCCTGGCGGCGCACGGCCTCGAACAGCGGCGGATAGACCGGTGGCTGGACGATGACCCCCTGGCCGGGATGGCTGAAGGCGGCGACGGCGGCATACAGCGTCGGCACCACGCCGGGGACCAGCCGGACGTGTGCCGGGTCGACCGGCCACTGGTGCCGGCGGGCGAGCCAGTCGGCGAGCGCCGCCGCTGCGCTGTCGGGCACCACGGTGTAGCCATAGACCGGATGCCCAGCGCGGGCGGCGAGCGCCTGCTGCACGGCAGGCGGTGCGGCGAAGTCCATGTCGGCGACCCACAGCGGCTCCACCGCGTCGCTGCCGAACAGCCGCTGGCGCAGGTCGTACTTCTCGCTGTGCGTGCCACCGCGGTCGATCACCGCATCGAAGTCGAACCGCAGCGGGGTCGGCGCGTCGCCCGACACGCTGCTCAGCGCACCCGCTCCCAGAGCGTGACCTCGGCCAGTGTGTGCTGGTGCTTGCGGCGCGTCTCGCGGATGACGAAGGGCACATCACGGGGCGCGCCGAGACTGCGGAAATGCGGCGCCAGGACCTCCTTCAGCGCGTCGAGCGTAGTGCGCGTCTCGCCATCCTGCTTGAAGCCGCCGAGCCATCGCTCACGCGGCGTGTGCTCCTCGAGCCAGGTGTAGGGCGAAGCCAGCATCAGGACGCCGCCCATCACCAGGCGCTGGTGCACCCGGTCGAGGAGGGCGCGCGGGTCGTAGAGTCGGTCGATGAGGTTGGCGGCAAGGATGAGGTCGTAGCCGCCGAGCACCTCCTTGAGGTTGCAGGCATCGCCCTGCAGGAACTCGACGCGGCCGGCGACTGCGGCCAGGTCGAGCGCGGCGAGGGTACGCGTCTGGTAGCTCACCAGTTCGCCCTCCTCGACCCGCGTGTAGCGCAGTTCCCCGGTATCACGCAGCTGCACGCCGGCGTTGATGAAGCGCGCCGAGAAATCGACGCCGGTGACGTGCGCGAAATGCCGTGCCAGCTCGAAGGACGCGCGGCCGGTGGCACAGCCCAGGTCGAGCGCGCGGCGGGCCGGACGCCCGTCCATCGCGGCGATGGCGATGTGCGCCAGCGCGCACGGGAAGTTGGCTACGCCGAGACACTCTTCGCCGTAGTGGAACTCGGCGTACTCGGCGAGCTGCCGGTCCGACTCGTAGTAGACGTTGGGTGCCACGGCGGGCGTATCGGTGACCACGTAACGGAACCCCGCGTGCTGGAAGAAGTGACGGCGGAAAGCATAGCGCGAGGCGCGGATGCTCTCGTTGCCGCAGGACACCCAGGAGCCGCCCTTCATCAGGTTGTGGCGGCCGTCGAAGGTGGGGGTGGAGAAGTCGTCGTAGAGCTCGTGGACACGGAAACCCTGGAACGGGTAGATCGGCGTCTCGGTCCACTGCCAGACGTTGCCGACGACATCGAAGAAGTCGCCGTGCGGGTGACGATCCACCGCACAGCTCGAGGCACCGTGGTCGAGGTGCAGCTGGGCCGACGCCGGTCGCCCCGCCGGCACTTCGGCGATGCCCGCGGCGTCGTACAGGCGGTACCACTCGTCCTCGCTCGGCAGGCGATGCGGGCGACCGGTGGCAGCGCTCTTCCAGCGGCAGAAGGCCCTTGCCTCCAGGCAATTGACCTCCACCGGCCAGTGCCAAGGCATCGCCACCTCCTCGGTCATCAGGCGCAGGCGCCAGCGCTCGCCGTCGGGCACCCAGAAGGTCGGCGCCACGGCCTGCGCGTAGCGACGCCAGGCGTCACCCTCCTCGTCCCACCACTGTGGGTCGGTGTAGCCCCGCGCCTGCACGAAAGGCAGGTACTCGGCGTTGCTCACCAGCATGCGCCCGGCCTCGAAGGCAGGCAGCGCGACCTCGCGCCGGCCGTACTCGTTGTCCCAGCCGTAGAGCGGGTCGTCAAAGTCCTTGCCGAGCCGCACTGGACCGGCGGGTACTGCGACCAGCGCGTTGGCGGGCGCATCGTCTGGCATCGGGGCACCCTCCAGTGCGCTGCGGTCGGGCGCCCAGCACGCCACCGGACGCACATGCCGGAGGGCGTGCTGGCGGATCAGTACGGACGAGGTCTCGAGGTGGATGCGCTCGTGCTCGACCGCCATGACGAGGGCCCACCACGGGTGGTCCCAATCGACCGGCATCTGCAGCGGCGCCTCGCGCAGGATGCGATCGACCATGGCACGCACGGCGTCCCGGTAGGCACGGACCTCGGCCGCGGTGGGCCAGTCGTAGTGGGACTCGTCGAGGTCGTCCCAGCTCATCTCGTCGACCCCGACTGCGAACATCGATTCCAGGCGCGGGTCGATGCGCTCGCTGACCAGCCCCGCAAGCAGCAGCTTGTTGGTGAAGAAGGTCGCCGTGTGGCCGTAGTAGAAGATCAGCGGGTGGCGCAGGCGGATCGGCTTGACGCGATAGCTCGACTCATCGACCAGGGTCTCGAACAGCGACTCGTAGGTGCTGAAGGTGCTGTGGAAGTACTCCGCGAGCCGGACCCGGAACTCGTCGGCGCTGCCGGTGCGCAGGTCTGGCGTGCGCGGGAAGAGCAGGCGGGCGTCCTTGCGCATCATCGGCTCCTCTTGGTCTGCGGTTCGGTCTGCGGTCTTGGTCTGGTGTCGCCGGTGCCCCTGCGGCCAAGGGCGTGTAAAGGCACCATACCAGTGGAACGTGTCCATATGGCTGACGCAGCGCAGGGCCCCGACGCGGCGATGCGATAATACCGGCCTGCGGCCTGCCCGGGCTGCCCCAAGGAGACCCGCCGCATGTACGTCATCGACCGCAACCTGGCCGTGATCAAGCCCAGACAGCCCTTCCTCGACTGGCTGCGCAAGACCCCGGGTACCGAGGTCGACCTCAGCCTCGAGCAGATCCGCATCGATTGCACCGCCCTGCTGATCCCCGAGTTCGAGGAGCCCGAAGACGCGGTGGCCTTCATCGACGAGATCGGCGTAGAGCTGTTCGAGGCCGAACTCGGCAGCTGGGTCGAGGACGCCTCGCACTGGCCGCGCGACCGCTCGCTGGCCACCTTCTGGCTCTGGTTCGACGTCGAGATCCACAGCACCGTGGTCGATCTGGTCGACGAGGAGGCCCCGCCCGCGCCGGAACCCGCACCACGCACTGCCGGCCGCGGCCGGCGCTAGGCGCTGGCGCGCGCGCTGACGAACTCGGTGAGTGCCCCGAGCGTACTGAACATGCGGCCGTCGATCTCGTCGTCGGCGATGGACACGCCGAAACGCTCCCGGATGGCCTCGAGCACCGACAGCACCGCCATCGAGTCGAGTTCGGGGATGGCCCCCATCAGGCGCGAGTCGGCCCGCAGCGAGACGCCCCGGCCGTTGAGGACGAGGACCTCGTCGAGAAGATGCGCCAGTCTTGTCTGCATGTTCAGTGCCCTGCTCCCCATCGGCCCCGCTCCCTCCGTCGGCATCAGCCGGACCGGAGACCGCCCGCCGGCGCCCGTGCAGAGGGCACGGAGGGGTGGCGTCCGGGGCGCCCATTATAGGGAGTCGGCTCGATCGTGGGCGGACCGGTCACGTGTGGTAGCGGCAGGCCTCTGGTGCTCGCCGCGGTGACTGCGGACCGTCTGCTGAGCGCAGCGGCCGCCCGTTGGCCGCGGGCGACGGCACTCTGGCGCGAGGGCGTCGCGCTTGACTACGCGGGACTCGAGTCCCGCGTCGAGGACACCGCGGCCGCACTGCGCAGCCTGCTGCCCCTGCGCGGTTCGCGCGTGGCGGTGTGGCTGGACAAGCGGGTGGATACGGTGGTCGCGCTGTTCGCGGCGATGCGCGCCGGACACGTGGCGGTGCCCCTCAACCCCGGCCTGCGCGCACCACAGGTGCGGGCCTGTCTCGACGACTGCGGCGCGGGACTGCTGCTGAGTGACGGCGGCCGACTGTCTGCCCTCGCGGCCCGGCGCGACCAGCCGGGCTCCACGCAGGCGTCGGCGGCGGAGCCGCCCGCGGCTGCCTGGCTCGATGTCGATGGCGCACGCTGGCAGACGCTGCTGCGGTCGCCAGCCGCGGCCGCACCGCTGGTGCGCGACGCGCAGGAACTGGCCATGCTGTTCTACACCTCGGGCAGCAGCGGCAGCGCGAAGGGCGTGATGGTGACGCATGCCAACCTGCTGGCCGGCGCCGCGGCGGTCAACGCCTACCTGCAGCACGAGCCCGGCGACCGCCTGCTCGGCGTGCTGCCCCTGGCCTTCGATGCCGGCTTCTCGCAACTCACCTGCGCCTTCGCCGCAGGCGTCTCGGTGGTGCTGCTCGAGCACCTGTTCCCGGCCGATGTGCTGGCAGCCATCGACAGCTACCGGGTGACTGGCCTCACCGCGGTGCCACCGCTCTATCTGCAGCTGCTGCACGCGCTGCCGGCCGCTGGCGGCGAAGGTCGGCAGCAGACCGCCGGCGGCGCCAGCCTGCGCTACTTCGCCAACACCGGCGGCCACCTGCCGCGCGCAGCCTGGCAAGCGCTGCGCCGACACTGGCCAGACGCCGAGCCGGTGTCCATGTACGGCCTCACCGAAGCCTTCCGCGCCAGCCGTCTGCCACCCGGCGACTTCGACCGCAAGCCGGACTCGATCGGCCTCGCCATCCCCGGCGGGACACGCCTGGAGGTGCTGCGCAGCGACGGCACGCCCTGCGATCCCGGCGAGACGGGAGAGCTGGTGCAGCAGGGACCGCTGGTGGCACGCGGCTACTGGAACGACCCGCTGCGCAGTGCGCAGCGCTTCCGGCCGGGTGCGGGCGGTCTGCCGGCGGTGTGGTCGGGCGACTGCGTGCGCGCGGATGCCGAGGGCTACCTGTGGTTCGTCGGACGCCGCGACGAACAGATCAAGACCTCGGGCTACCGCGTCAGCCCCTCCGAGGTGGAAGCCGCAGCTGCCGCCGCCGGCTGGCCGGAATGCGTGGCTCTGGGGGTCCCCGATGCCCGGCTCGGCGAGGTCATCGCGCTGGCCGTGGCAGACAACGCTGCGGCGAGCATGCGACCGGAGCGGCTCGCCGCGCTGCGCGCCGCACTGCCGACGTGGATGGTGCCGCGCCACATCGAGTTCTGGCCGGACGTGCTGCCGCGCAACGCCAATGGTAAGTTCGACCGCGTGCAGATCCGCCAACAGACCCTGCAGCGACTCGGCGAGCGCGCACCGCCAGTGGCAAGCGACTCCGATGACCATGCCTGACAGCGCGCAGCCCGCACCACTTCCGGTCCACGCCGCACCCCTGTTCGCCACCGACGCCGGCGGCGGACTGCTGCTCGGCGACACCCCGGCCACCCTGCTCGCGGAGCGCCACGGCACGCCGCTGTACGTCATCGACAGCGCTCTGGTGCGGGCACGGGTGGACGCCGTCCGTGGCCTCCTGCCGCCGGGCGTGCGCCTGCACTACGCCATCAAGGCCAACCCGATGCCCGATCTGCTGCGACTGCTGCGGCCACAGGTGGACGGCTTCGACGTGGCCTCGGGCGGCGAACTGGCGCTGGCGCTCGACGCCGGCCACCGTGGCATCGACATCGGTTTCGCCGGGCCTGGCAAGCGCGATGGGGAACTCGCCGCGGCGATGGCCGCCGGTGTAGTGGTCAACGTCGAGTCGGCCGGCGAGCTGGCGCGTCTGACCGGCATCGCCGTGGCCTCCGGCGAGCGCCCGCTGGCGGCACTGCGCATCAACCCGGACTTCGGTCTGCGCCAGTCGGGGATGCACATGGGCGGCGGTCCGCGGGTGTTCGGCATCGACAGCGAGGACGTGCCGTCGCTGCTGGCGGCCTGGCCGTCCGGCGTTGGCTTCGCCGGCTTCCACGTCTACGCCGGGTCGCAGAACCTGGACGGCGGGGAGGTGGCAGCGGCGCTGCTCCGCAGCCACGCTCTCTGTGCACGACTCGCCGCCCATGCACCGGAGGTGCCACGCATCTTCAACCTCGGGGGCGGGTTCGGCATCCCCTACTTCGCCGGCGACCGCCGACTCGACACCGCGCCGGTACGCAGCGCGCTGGCGCGGATCGCCGGCGAGCACGCCGAGCGCTTCCCGCGGACGCGCCTGGTGCTGGAACTCGGCCGCTACCTGGTGGGCGAGGCCGGCGTGTTCCTGACCCGCGTCCTCGACCGCAAGCGTTCGCGCGGGCGCGAGTTCCTGGTCTGCGACGGCGGCATGCACCAGCACCTCGCCGCGTCCGGCAACTTCGGTCAGGTCATCCGCCGCGACTACCCGCTGTGGCTGGCGCGCGGCCTCAAGACGCCGGGCGATACCCGCTTCACCGTCTGCGGCCCGCTCTGCACCCCGCTCGACGTGCTGGCCCGCGAGGCAATGCTGCCGGGCGACATCGCTCCGGGGGACGTCCTCGCCGTCGGTCAGTCGGGCGCCTACGGCGCGAGCGCCAGCCCCACCGGGTTCCTGTCGCACCCGCCTCCGGTCCAGCTGCTGGTCTGAGCGTCGGCGCCGGAGTGCCCTATTCCGGAGCGCGCACCAGCACGCTGCGGTTGCCGTTGGACTCCATCGGACTCACCAGACCCGCCTGCTCCATCGCCTCGATGAGTCGCGCGGCGCGGTTGTAGCCGATGCGCAACTGGCGCTGCACCGCCGAGATGCTGGCGCGCCGCGTGCGCAGCACCATCGCCACCGCCTCGTCATAGAGCGGGTCGGCCTCCGGGTCGCTGCCACCCTCGCCCGCCGCGAACTCGCCCTCGAGTTCGCCCTCGCCGCCCTCGAGCATGCCCTCGACGTAGGCCGGAGGGCCTTGCTGGCGCAGGAACTCGACCACGCGGTGCACCTCCTCGTCCGCGACGAAGGCGCCGTGGGCGCGCAGCGGCATGCCGCTGCCGGGCGGCAGATAGAGCATGTCGCCCATGCCGAGCAGCGCCTCGGCACCCATCTGGTCGAGGATGGTGCGGCTGTCGACCTTGCTCGACACCTGGAAGGCGATACGGGTCGGCACATTGGCCTTGATCAGGCCGGTGATGACGTCCACCGAGGGCCTCTGCGTGGCCAGGATGAGGTGGATGCCCGCCGCGCGCGCCTTCTGTGCCAGGCGGGCGATGAGCTCCTCCAGTTTCTTGCCGACCACCATCATCAGGTCGGCGAGTTCGTCGATGACGACGACGATGGTCGGCATCGGCTCGAGCGTGGGCGGGTCCTCGCCAGGATTGAGGGCCTCGAACAGCGGGTCGGTGATCGGCACGCCGAGTTCCACGGCGTCGCCGACCTTGATGTTGTAGCCGGCCAGGTTGCGCACGCCGAGGGTACTCATCAGGCGGTACCTGCGGTCCATCTCCACCGTGCACCAGGCCAGCGCGTGCGACGCCTGCCGCATGTCGGTGACCACCGGCGCCAGCAGATGCGGGATGCCGTCGTAGGCCGACAGTTCCAGCATCTTGGGATCGATGAGGATGAGCCGGACCTGCTCCGGGGTGGCCTTGAACAGCAGCGACAGGATCATGGCGTTGACCGCCACCGACTTGCCCGAACCGGTGGTCCCGGCCACCAGCAGGTGCGGCATCCTGGCGAGGTCGGCGACCATCGGTGCCCCGCCGATGTCCTTGCCCAGCGCCAGCGTGAGTGGCGAGGCGCTGTCGGCGTAGACGCTGGCCGAGAGCACCTCCGACAGACGCACGGTCTGGCGTCTGGCGTTGGGGATCTCGAGACCCATGCAGGACTTGCCGGGGATGGTCTCGACCACACGGATGCTGCTCACCGACAGCGCGCGGGCGAGATCCTTGACCAGATTGACGATCTGGCTGCCCTTGACGCCGACCGCCGGTTCGATCTCGTAGCGCGTGATGACCGGCCCCGGATAGGCCGCCAGGACCTGCACATCGACGCCGAACTCGCGCAGCTTGCGCTCGATCAGGCGCGAGATGAACTCGAGCGTCTGCACCGTCGGCCCCTCGACCACCCCGGCCGGGCCATCGAGCAGGGCGATCGGCGGCAGACCATCGCCCGGCAGGTCGGTGAACAGGGGCCTCTGCTTCTCCTTGTCGATGCGCTCGGAGACCTCCACCGCCTCCTCGGTGGCGACGATCCTCACGGGCTTGCGCTCGCGTGCCACCGCCTCGGCATCTGCCAGACTCGCCTCGCGCTCGCGCGTCGCTCGTGCGCCGAGGCGACGGTCGCGCCAGTCCTCCGCCGCACGCCACAGTCGCAGCCCCAGCCATTCGGCCCCGGCGCCGGTGTGCTCGGCCATCTCCAGCCAGGACAGCCCGGTGAGCAGGCTGAGCCCTGCCATCGGCAGGACCAGCAGCAGCAGCGTGGCACCGGTGGCGCCGATGAGGCCGCTGGCCAGACCGGCCAGGGTCTGCCCGAGCGCACCGCCGGCACAGGCCGGGAGGCCGGCCTGCAGGGCCGCCGCACACTGCTGCTGCTGGAATTCGGCGAACGCCGGTGCCGCGAGTCGGGACCCGGAGAGGTAGACCGTCTGCGCCTCGATGGCGGCACCGCCGACCAGCAGCAGCGCCAGGCCGAGCGCCATCAGGCCGGCCGACAGGCGGTCGGCCTGACGGTCCCGCATCAGCAGGTCGAAGCTGCGGAACAGTGCAACGCCAGCCCCCAGCAGCAGCCACAGCGCCGAGCGGCCGAAGACATAGAAGAGGACGTCGGCGAGCCAGGCTCCGACCTGACCGACGGCGTTGTGCGGGGCCAGAGAACCACCGGCGCGTGACCAGGCGGGGTCCTGGATGTCGTGGGTCAGCAGCGCCAGCGCAAGGCAGACACCGAGCGCCAGACCCCCGAGCCAGGCCGCCTCGCGCACCAGCCGCCGCAAGCGTGGCGCGAGGGCCGAGCCTCTGCCGGCGGGCGTCTTGGAAGGAGCAACGGCCATGTCCGAAGGATAACGGCAATCGCCGGCGCGCTGCAGCGGCGGTCCGAGCCTTGCCGCGGTCTAGAATGCGCGGCATGACCTACGGACTGATCCGCAGCGCGCTGTTCGCTCTGGAGCCAGAGAGCGCCCACCACTGGGCGCTGCGCGGGGTGGACCTGCTGGGTGCCGTGGTGCGCGACCCGCAGCCGGCCCCGGGCCGGCGGGTGCGACTGTTCGGGCTGGAGTTCCCCAACCGCATCGGTCTGGCCGCCGGCCTCGACAAGGACGGGGCGCACATCGACGGGCTGGCCGCCCTCGGCTTCGGCTTTCTCGAGGTCGGCACGGTGACGCCGCGGCCCCAACCCGGCAACCCGCGGCCACGGGTGTTCCGTCTGGCCCAGCACGGTGCCCTCATCAACCGGCTCGGCTTCAACAACGGCGGCGTGCAGGGCCTGCTGGGGAACCTCGCGCGCACACGCTGGCGCGGCATCCTCGGCATCAACATCGGCAAGAACGCCGATACGCCGCTCGAGCGTGCCAACGACGACTACCTCGCGGCACTCGAGGCGGTCTACCCGCACGCCAGCTACGTCACGGTCAACATCAGCTCACCCAACACCAGCGGGCTGCGCAGCCTGCAGCATGGCGACGAACTGGATGCCCTGCTCCGCGCTTTGCGTCACCGCCAGACCGGACTCGCCGACGCCCACGGCCGCTACGTGCCGCTGCTGGTGAAGATCGCGCCCGACCTCGACGATGCGGCGCTCGACGACATCGCGCGGCGTCTGCTGGCGAGTGGCATCGACGGCGTCATCGCCACCAACACCACGCTCGACCGCAGTGGCGTGGGCCGACACCCGCAGGCCGCCGAAGCGGGTGGCCTGAGCGGCCGGCCACTGTTCGAGCGCAGCACCGAACGCCTCGCGGCACTGGCACGGCGGCTGGATGGCGGGGTGCCGATCATCGGCGTCGGTGGCATCTTCTCGGCTGGCGACGCGCGCGCCAAGATCGAGGCCGGTGCCAGCCTGGTGCAGGTCTACACCGGGCTCATCTACCGTGGACCGGCACTGGTGGACGAGGTCGCGGCGGCGCTCGGATGAATGACGCGCAGCGTGCGGCGCGCAAGGCACAGCGCCTGGCGCTGATCGAGGCCCGGACCGACCTGCCGCAGGACGTGCGCGCCGCGGCCGAGCGCGAGCTGTCGGGCCACCTCGCGGCGCTGCTGGCGCGCCTCGATCCGCCCTCGCTCGGTCTCTGCTGGCCCTACCGCGCCGAGTTCGATGCCCGCGCGGTGGTCGGCGCCTGGTTGGCCGGGGATGCACGGCGCTGGGCGGCGCTGCCGGTGGTGGGTGCCACCGGCACGCCGATGCGCTGGCGGCGCTGGTTGCCGGGCAGCACGATGCCGCTCGACCGCTACGGCATCCCCTTCCCCGGCGACGGCCCCGATGTCCACCCGGCACTGCTGCTCATCCCCTGCAACGGCTTCGATGCCCGTGGCTACCGCATCGGCTATGGAGCCGGACACTTCGACCGCACGCTGGCGGCGATGCAGCCGCGGCCACTGGCGATCGGCATCGCCTTCGAGCTGGGCCGGCTCGACGACACCCGGCCGCAGGCGCATGACCTGCCGATGGACTGGCTGGTGACCGAGGCGGGCGCCTGGCCCCGCCAGACCGGGTAACATCGGCGCATGGAGTTCAGCGCCCTGTTCCAGACCCCGCAGAACCTGCCGAGCGTGCCGAAGGTGGTGCACGAGCTGCTCGCCAGTTTCAACCGCGAGGATGTGAGCATCGACGAGGTCATCGCGCATCTGCGCAACGACCAGGCGCTCTGCGCCAAGCTGCTGCGCACCGCCAACTCGGCGCAGTTCGGCTCGCCTCGCCGCATCGGCAGCCTGGACGACGCGGTGATGCTGCTTGGCTTCAACAACCTGCGCACCATCGTCATCGGCTGCGGTCTGGCCGGCAGCGCCCGACCGGTGCGCGGACTCGACCTCAACGCGTTCTGGCGCTACAGCGCGCAGTGTGCGGCGACCAGCCGCTGGGTGGCGGGCCGCTGCCGTCAGGATGCGGCGGTGGGCTTCACCATCGGCATGATGCACGCCATCGGCCAGCTGGTCATGCACATGGCGATGCCGGGGCCGATGGAGTCGCTGGCCACCGAACACCCCTGCCACGACGCATCGCGCGCCGCCAGGGAACGCGAGCGTTTCGGCTACGACTACCACGCGGTGGGTGCCGAGCTGGCCGGCCGCTGGCACTTTCCCGACGAGTTCATCGCTGCGGTGCGCGAGGCCGAGTTGCCCTCGGCGAGCAACCACATGGCCTGCGTGCTGCATCTCGGCGCATGGGCGGTGCGTCAGGACCAGGCGCGGGTCGCGCCGGCCGAGCGCCAGCGCTGGCTGCCGCGGATCGCCATGCTGCCGCTGCAGCTCGACGACGAGGTGCTGCTGGAGGAGCTGCCACCACTCGATGAACTGACCGAGGGGCTGCAGGCGCTCATCGACTGAGCGGGGCGGTCAGGGGCGGTTGCGGACCCCGAACAGGACCTGTCCGGCCGGACCGGCGGCGGCGGCCGACTCGCAGTGGCCGGCCTGGTCATCGAAGAAGAAGTCCGGCTCGAACTCGCGCAGGAAATCGCCCTTGGCCAGACCGCCGAGGAACATCGCCTCGTCGACCTCGACGTTCCAGTCCATCAAGGTGCGGATCGCCCGCTCGTGGGCCGGCGCGCTGCGCGCCGTGACCAGCGCGGTGCGGATGCGCATGGCCGGGGTGCCCTCCTGCTGCAGGCGGTGCAGCGCGGCCAGCAGTGGCTTGAAGGGGCCCTCGGACAGCGGCTGCCGGGCCTTGTCGCGCTCATGCGCCTGAAAGGCGTCGAGCCCCTGGTCCTGATAGACACGCTCGGCCTCATCGGAGAACAGTACGGCGTCGCCATCGAAGGCGATGCGGACCTCGTGCGGGTGCGCGTCGGTGGCCCGCGCCGAATGCGGATAGACCTGCGCCGCCGGGACGCCGGCCTCGAGCGCCGCGCGCACGTCGGTGAGATGTGCGGAGAGGAACAGGTTGGCGTCGAGCGGACGCAGGTAGCGCCAGGGCGGCTGGCCGCGGGTGAAGGCCCCGCGCTGGATCGGCAGCCCGTAGTGCTGGGCCGACCGGAACACGCGCATGCCCGACACCGGGTCGTTGCGCGAGAGGATGACGACCTCGACACGCTGGGCGGCATCCGCCTGCGCCGGGTCGTCGTTGAAGGCGAGCAGCTTGCGCACCAGCGAGAACGCCACCCCCGGCTTGGCCGGGATCTCGAGACGCTCGAGCTGCAGGGCACGGTAGCGGCGGTCGTCGGACTCCTCGAAGACCTGGTTCTCTTCCTCGAAGTCGAACAGCGCCCGCGACGAGATGGCGACGACCAGCTTGCCGGCCAGACTCTCGGGCACGGTCAGATGGCGGACTCGTCGGTCTCGCCGGTACGGATGCGGACCACCTGCTCGACCGGATAGACGAAGATCTTGCCGTCACCGATCTTGCCGGTATGTGCCGCCTTGATGATGGCATCCACCGCCTGCGCCGACTGCTCGCTGGTGACCACCACCTCGACCTTCATCTTGGGCAGGAAGTCGACCGTGTACTCGGCGCCCCGGTAGAGCTCGGTGTGGCCCTTCTGGCGGCCAAAGCCCCTGACCTCGGTGACGGTGAGTCCCGAGACACCCATCTCTGCCAAGGCCTCACGCACCTCGTCGAGCTTGAACGGCTTGATCACCGCTTCGATCTTCTTCATCTCAACCCTCCCCCTCAGCCGGACATTCTAGCGAAGCCGGGCCGGCGTGGCTGACCATGTGCGCCTGCCGGTAGACTGCCGACATGCCGCGTCCCGACACCCTGCCCGCCTGGCAGCAACTGCATGCCTATCGTGAGGTGGTGGGTGCCGGCCGCCTGCCCTCGCCGCACTGGCAGGCGGGCGAGGCCGGCTGGCTGCAGATGCAGGCGGGCCCGCTGCACGCCGACCTGTCGCGCCACCGCATCGACGCCCGCGGGCTGGAGCTGTTGGTCGAACTCGGCGAGCAGTCGGGGGTGTCGGTGCGCCACGCGCGCATGCTGCGCGGCGACCGGGTCAACCCCACCGAAGGCCGCGCCGCCCTGCACGTCGCGCTGCGCGGTGAGGGCCCGCTGGTGGTGGATGGCATCGATCTGCGGGCACAGATCGAGAGCGACATCGGTGCCCAGGCACAGTGGGCGGAAGCGATCCGCGGCGGCACCTGGCGGCTCTCGTCCGGCGACGCGGTGCGCCACGTCGTCAACCTCGGCATCGGCGGATCCGACCTCGGCCCGGCACTGGCGCTGGAGGCACTCGCCGCGGGCGCCGATGGCCCGGCCTGCCACTGCGTCGCCGACCTCGACCCGCGCGCCCTGCGCGGCGTGCTGGCCGACTGCGAGCCCTCGGCGACCCTGTTCGTGGTCTGCTCCAAGACCTTCGGCACCCGCGAGACGCTGGCCAACGCCGCGCGGGCAAAGCAGTGGCTGCGTGCCGCAGGTGTGGCGGAGCGGCTTCTGCAGCGCCACTTCGTGGCGGTCACCGCGGCGCCCGAGCGCGCCGCCGCGTGGGGCGTTCCGGCCGAACAATGCCTGCGACTGCCGGAATGGGTGGGCGGTCGTCACTCGCTGTGGTCGGCGGTGAGTCTGGTGCTGCAGATCGCCTGCGGGCCCGCTGCCCTCACCGGTCTGCACCGTGGCGCCCGCACCATCGACGCGCACTTCGCCGACGCCCCCGCGCACGCCAACCTGCCGCTGCTGATGGGCCTGCTCGGCGTCTGGTACCGCAACCTGCTGGGTGCGCAGACGCAGGCCGTGCTGCCCTACGCCGCGCCGCTGCAGCGGCTGCCGGCCTACCTGCAGCAACTCGAGATGGAGTCTCTGGGCAAGCGCGTCGATGTCGACGGCGAGGCGGTGGCCTGGGACACCGGAGGCGTGGTCTTCGGGTCCTCCGGCTCGCACGCCCAGCACGCCTTCCTGCAGTTGCTGCATCAGGGCACCCTGCTGGTGCCGAGCGACATCCTGCTGTTCGACGACACCGCCGCCGAAGAGCCCGCGCTCAACGCCAACGCACGCGCCCAGGCGCAGGTCCTGGCGGAGGGCGGACAGGTGGCGCTGGCGCCGGGCGGACACGGGCGACTGCCGGGAGCACAACCGGTGAGCCTGATCCGTGCCGCGACACTCGATGCGGAGACACTCGGCGCGCTGCTCGCCTGCTACGAGCACAAGGTCTTCACGCAGGCCTGCGTCTGGCACATCAACCCCTTCGACCAGTGGGGGGTCGAACTCGGCAAGCAGGTGGCGCTCGGTCTGCAGGCGGCCGGCGGTCCCGGCTGACCCGGCCCCGCGCCGACCGCGCTCAGCGCGCGAGCGGCAGGCGTTGTAAGACCAGCGCGCGCCAGAAGCGCACCCCGAGTGGCAGGATCTCGTCGTTGAAGTCGTACAGCGGGTTGTGCAGCATGCAGCCGCCGCTGCCTGGTCCGTTGCCGATCCAGAGGTAGGCGCCCGGTCGCTCCAGCAGCATGAAGCCGAAGTCCTCGGCGCCCATCGACGGATCGAGGTCGCGGCGGACCTGCGCCTCGCCCACCAGGGAGGCCGCCACGCGGCCGGCGAAGTCGGCCTGTGGAGCGTGGTTGACCGTGGCCGGGTAGCCGCGACGGTAGTCCACCGCAGCGTGCAGGCCGTGCGCCGCGGCGATGCCCTCGGCCGCCAAGGTGATCTGCTCCTGCAGCGCGTCGCGCACGCCATGGTCCAGCGCACGCACGGTGCCGCCCACGGTCACCACCTCGGGGATGACGTTGTAGGCCTCGCCGGCGTGCATGCGGGTGACGCTGACCACGCCGGCGCGCAGGGGGTCGGTGCGACGGCTGACCACCGTCTGCAGCGTCTGGATCAGCGCTGCCGCCGCCGGCACCGGGTCGAGGCCCTGGTGCGGCATGGCAGCGTGTGCGCCGCGGCCGCGCAGGGTGATGTCGAACTGGTCGGCAGACGCCATCACCGGCCCGCGATGCACGGCGAAGCATCCGGCCTCGAGCCCCGGCCAGTTGTGCAGGGCGTAGACCTCCTCGCACGGGTAGTCGTCGAACAGGCCCTCGTCCATCATGCGGGCGGCGCCACCATCGCCCTCCTCGGCTGGCTGGAAGATGAAGGCGACACGGCCGGCGAACCCGGGGGACTGCGCCAGCGTCTCGGCCGCCGCGACGAGCATGGCGGTGTGGCCGTCGTGACCGCAGGCGTGCATGCGACCGGCGTGGACCGAGCGGTGCGCGAAGTTGTTCGCCTCGTGCATCGGCAGGGCATCCATGTCGGCGCGGAGGCCGATGGTCGGGCCCGGCGCACGGCCCTCGAGCAGGCCCACCAGGCCGGTACCGCCGATGCCGGTGCGCACCGCCAGCCCGGCCGCCTGCAGACGCTCCGCGACCCGCCCGGCGGTGCGGTGCTCGGCGAAGGCGAGTTCCGGGTGGGCGTGCAGGTCACGCCGCAGCGCGGTCCAGTCAGCGCTGCGCGCGGCGATGAAAGGGTCGGCATCGGCCTGGCCATGGTGCATGCACGGCAGCATACAACCGCCTCGCCGACGCCGCAGGACCTGCGTGGCAGAATCGGGGCCCGCGTCAAGACCCGAGGCCTGCCGATGGACATCGAACACCTGCTGCAGGCCGCGACGCGCATCGCCCACGACATCCCCGGCAACGCGCCCGAGCGCAACCTGGTCAAGCTGGCCGAGGAGACCGGCGAACTGGCGCGCACCTGGACCCGCCAGCTGCCGCGCGAGGCGGTGATCGAGGAGGCCTGCGACGTGCTGCTCACGGCGCTGGTGGCGGCGGCCTTCGTCGGCGCCACGCCGGCCGAGCTGCGGGCGATGCTGGAGACCAAGGTGGCACGCTGCCTGGCCCGCTGCGACACGGTCGAGCCGGGCTCCGCGCCGACCGTGTGAGGCTCTAGCGCTGGTTGTCGGAGGCCTGAAAAAAAACAGTCATGGCCGCTTGACAGGGCTACGGTTTTCAGTCCAAATGTCCACATCACATTACGTTCTGGCTGTCCAGTCAGAGTGACACTCTGTGATGAAAGGACTTCCGGCCATGAATGGACCCTTGATCAGTCCGGACGCCATCTCGAGCCTGTTGCGAGGGCTGGGCGTCAACACCACATACCCGCGCCTGCGCATCGCCGAGCTCATCATGACCCGCCGCGAGCATCTGTCCGCGGAACAGGTGTTCGGCATCGTCAATCAGGCGCGGCCACGCGTGTCACGAGCCACCGTCTACAACACGCTCAACCTGTTCGTCGATCGCGGCCTGTTGCAGACCGTGACCTCGCAGGCGGGCGTCACGCTGTACGACCCCAACACCGAGCCGCACCTGCATCTGCACGACCTCGAGAGCGATACCCTGCACGACATCCCGCTCGATGTGCTGGACGGTTTCCCGCTCGAGACCATCGCCAGCGGCTTCCGCGTCGAACGCATCGACCTCACGCTGCGGGTACGCAGGACAGAGGGCGCCGTCGCCTGAGCGCAGCCCCGTTCGGGGCGCCTGCCGGCAACACCGGACCCGGGCCTGAGCCCGGCATCGGCCCGCGCGCTTGGGCAGGCCGACGCAAAGGTTTACAATCAGCCCCGCGCCGGCATAGCTCAGTTGGTAGAGCAGCGCATTCGTAATGCGAAGGTCGGGGGTTCGACTCCTCTTGCCGGCACCAGACCCACTCGATCCCAGGCACACGCAGCGGCACCGCAACGGTCCGTGCGGTGCCACCACGGTTGCGCCGCCAGCCGCTGACGGCAGATGCGCGGACCCCCTGCCCCGCCAGCGCTAAAGAAAACTCAAGAACCGCCGATATTTGTGCCCACGGCCGTGAATCGGTCCGACAAAGGGCACACGTGTTCGAAGCGTTTCGAACGACTGAGCAGATGCAGCGGCCGACGCCTCGACGCGACACGGCCCGGCCCCTGCTGCGCCCGACGCAGGTCTTCGGCGCCAGCGGGTCGCGCGCCGGGACCCTCGCGGCATGCCTGACCGGCACCGGCGTGGTCCTGTCCCTGATCGCCCTGGTGGCACGGGCCGAGGAGTTCATGGTCGGCCGCGAGACGCCGGTGCGCATCAGCGTCGCACCCTCGGGTGACGCGCCCTGCAATGTCGAGATCCTGTTGCCGGAGGGCTCGCGCCTGGAGCGCGAGCTGAGACCGCCGCGCTTCGAAGCCATGGTCGGCTACACGCCACGCCAGGACGGGCCCCAGACCATCGTCTGGGAAGGCCGCTTCCGCTTCAACGGGTCGCTCTCGGTGTCGGGTTGCAGCGGCCGCTACTTCCAGGACATCCTGGTGCGCCCGAGCCCGGAACTGGTGCGCGAGCGCTGGAGCAGTTTCCTCGCCAGCATGGTCCCGCAGCAGCGCGAGTGCGTGGAGTTCGGCACCGGCCTGGTGCCCGCGCCGGGCTTGCCGACGCCACGGGTCCGGGCGAGCAACCCCAACGAGCCGGCGGTACGCACCGTTGCCAGTGCCTGCGAGCGCTTCGTCAACCTGCCGGTACGCAACGACGTGCCGTGTCCGGTATCCAAGACCGATGACCGACAGACGCGCTGCACCGACCAGTACGTGGTCGGCAGCGGCCGCAAGGCGCGGGTGCTCGACCGCGAGACGGCGATGCGGGCGGCGGCCAACGGCGCACAACTCACACTGGTGCTGCGCGAGACCGACGCGGCACGCGCGGAACGCCTCGAAGCCGAGAGACTGGCACGCGAGAAAGCGGCGGCGGACGAGGAGGCGCGCCTCAAGGCCGAGGAGGATGCACGCGTGAAGGCCGAGGAGGACGCGCGGAAGAAGGCCGAAGCCGAGGCCAAGGCCAAGCAGGACGCCGAGAAGGCCCGTCTGGCCGAGCTCGAGCGCATCCGGCGCCTGCGCTGCATCGCCGGTCGCTGCTTCGACCTCGGGTTCTGATCCGAGCGGTCCCGCTGGCGGGGCCGTCAGGCGCCCGCGTCGTCGGGCCCGGGCAGTTCCTCCGCGGGCGGGTCGCCGTCGAGCACGGCAAGGATCACCGCCAGATCGAAGCCACGCGCCGCCAGGAAGCGCATCTGCCGGGCCCGCTGACGCGGGTCACGGCTCGGCTCGAAGCGACGTTGCCAGAGCGCACGGGCCCGCTGCAGGTCGGTTTCGGCGATGCCGGCGAGTGCCGCGCCGATGGTCTCGCTGTCGATGCCGCGCTGCCGCAGCTCCGCTGCCAGACGACGGCTGCCGGTACGCGCCTGACGGCCGCGGACGTGGACCTCGGCGACGCGGGCGTCGGACTGCAGTCCGAGACCCTGCAGGCGGTCGAGCGCCTGCTCGACGCCGGCGGCCGCTGCCTGCGGCGGATGATCTGGCGCCTCGGGTGACCCGTCGTCAGCGGCATCCGCCGTGTCCGGCGACGCGGACCGGGTGGCCAGGCGCAGTCTCAGTTCGGCCCGACTCCATTCGCGTCGCGACAGCAGCCGCAGGGCGCGCTGCAGGTCGCTGGCCGGCTTGCGAGGCCTCTTCGGCGGACTACTCGGCGCCACCGCCGGGGACGCTGGCCATGGCCGGCTTGACGCCGACCACGGCACGGATGCGGGCCTCGATCTCGGCAGCGATGGCCGGGTTCTCGCGCAGGTACTCGCGCGCATTGTCCTTGCCCTGACCGATGCGCTCGCCGCCGTAGGCGTACCAGCTGCCCGACTTCTCGACGATGTTGTGGGTCACCCCCAGTTCGATGATCTCACCCTCGCGCGAGATGCCCTCGCCGTAGAGGATGTCGAACAGGGCCTCGCGGAACGGCGGCGCGACCTTGTTCTTGACCACCTTGACGCGGGTCTCGGAGCCGATCACCTCGTCTGCCTTCTTGATGGCGCCGATGCGACGGATGTCCATGCGCACGCTGGCGTAGAACTTGAGCGCGTTGCCGCCGGTGGTGGTCTCGGGGTTGCCGAACATGACGCCGATCTTCATGCGGATCTGGTTGATGAAGATGACCAGCGTATTGGTGCGCTTGATGTTGGCGGTGAGCTTGCGCAAGGCCTGGCTCATCAGGCGCGCCTGCAGGCCCGGGAGCTGGTCGCCCATCTCGCCCTCGATCTCGGCCTTGGGCACCAGCGCCGCCACCGAGTCGATGACGACGATGTCGACGCCCCCCGAACGCACCAGCATGTCGGCGATCTCGAGTGCCTGCTCGCCGGTATCGGGCTGCGAGATGAGCAGGTCACCGACCTTGACACCGAGCTTCTGCGCGTAACTGGTGTCGAGTGCGTGCTCGGCATCGATGAAGGCGGCGGTGCCGCCGATCTTCTGCATCTCGGCGATGACCTGCAGGGTGAGAGTGGTCTTGCCCGAGGATTCCGGGCCGTAGATCTCGACCACCCGGCCACGCGGCAGTCCGCCGATGCCGAGCGCGATGTCGAGCCCGAGCGATCCGGTGGAGACGGCCTGGATGTCGTTCTCGACGCTGCCGTCGGAGAGCTTCATGATCGAGCCCTTGCCGAACTGCTTCTCGATCTGGGAAAGGGCAGCGGACAGCGCCTTGGCGCGGTTGTCGTCCATCGGGGTCTCCTGAGAGGTGTCTGGCGGTGATGCAAGGGCACAGGCCGGCGCGGGCGCCCGGTCGGCGCGACGCCTCGCCAACACGCGGCGCTCGGCCGGTGATGCGCTTGACCTTGAGCCGATTATCGCACGCGGTCCGGGGCGCATCTTCGGTCAGATGACCGATGTCGATGCCACGCAGGGGACCCCGCAGCGGACCCTGCCACCGGGTGGCCGCGGAACGCAGGTCTCAGCCGGCCTCGAGCGGATAGGGAAGGTCCAGGGCGTGCAGCGCGGGGCCTTCGGCGCCGCCCAGATGCAGGTCGGCACCGGCCGCGAGGTCCATCTGCAACACCGCGAGCAACTGCCCGCGCTGGGCGTCGAGCGGTGCCGCCAGCACCACCTCGCCGACCACCTGCGCGGCGTCGCCGGATGCGAGGACCGGTGTGCCGGGGTCCGGCAGTGCGGCCCCGGCCGATGGCACGAAGGCGAGACGCAGCATGCGCCGCTTGACCTTGCCGAGGTACTGCGTCCGCGCCACGATCTCCTGACCCGGGTAGCAACCCTTCTTGAAGCTGATGCCGCCGGTGAGATCCAGATTGAGCATCTGCGGCACGAAGGACTCGACGGTGCCGGACTCCACCCAGGGCCGACCGGCGGCCACCTCGATGGCGTCCCAGCGCGCTGCGCCGATCTCCGGCAGCGTCGTGCGCAGCGCGCCCGCCACCGCGTCGAGCGCCGCCAGCGGCACCAGCAACCACCAGGCCTCGTGGCCGAGGCCGATGACCACCGCATCCCCGCCACCATCGACCCTGGGGTCCGACGACGAGGCCGCGTCGGCCGACAGCGCCGGGTCCGCCAGCACACCACCGATCAGGCCACAGAGTGGCGCCTGCGGCTCCAGCGTGCGGCACTCCACGGCGGCAGGTGGTTCGCCCGCCAGCAGTTCGGCCAGGGCCGCGCGCCCCGATGCCCCGCAGACGCCGACCACGGCATGGGTCTCGTACGACCAGCTCACCTTGCTGCGCAGCACGAACATGGCGAGACGCCGGAAGGTGGCGCCAGCCACGCTGCGCCGGGTGACCAGCCAGAAATGCTCAGCGGACCCGGCGGCGGCCGGCGCCGCCAGCACGAAGGTGGCGAGCGCACGGCCCTTGGGCGTGCTGTAACTGGAGAGTTGCCAGCGGTCCGCAGCCAGGGTGCGGACATCGCTCGAGAGTTGCCCGTTGAGGAAGGCCCGGGCGTCGGCGCCCGACGCCCGGCTCGCGGCGTAGCTGCCGTTGATGCAGAAGGCGCCGCCAGCCGGCAGTCCGGGATGGGCGCTCACCACCGGCACCCGCAGCGGCGTGACCAGGCAACCGCGAGACAGCGGCAAAGAGGCTCCATGCGCTACTCGCCGCTGCGCGTCTCGACCTGCTCCAGTGGCTCCTCCTCCACCACCGGTCGCGCCGCGACGCGGGGTGCACGCGGCTTGCGCGGAGCCGGTGCCGGTGCCGGTGCCTGCGCGGCCGCGGGCGGCGGCGCGGCGACGGTCTCGACCTGCTCGAGTCCGGGATCGACCGGGATGTCGATCTTTG
>Ga0172373_10001181_pt1 | contig 42488 bp, 41 predicted proteins | sample Lak10m_2_FD_114546 | JGI IMG/M metagenome (GOLD analysis project Ga0172373, IMG submission 114546) | Freshwater microbial communities from Kabuno Bay, South-Kivu, Congo - kab_092012_10m | ecosystem: Environmental > Aquatic > Freshwater > Lake | place: Democratic Republic of the Congo... | reverse complement strand
GGTCGTAGGTCTCGGCCCACTCCCGGTAGAGCTGCTGGCCGTCGTCGACGTTCTCGAGGGAATAGGCGCGACGGAGAAGGTCGGCGCTCTGCGGATCGACGCCAGCCGGAATCGGCGCATGACCCGCCGCAGCGCCCGATTCCCCAAGATCTCGGTCCGTATCGTCCCGAAAACCGGAACGATACGCGCCGAGATCGGTGGGGTGATCGGTGGGGGTGGGGGTGGGGGGAGGGGGAGGGATGCGGAAGGACTGCAGGAGCATCGCCAGGGTGCTGTAGTAGCCGACGAGGGCGACCAGCTCGACGGCTCCCGGCTCACCGAGGGCGGCGGTGAGGCGGTGGGCGACCGACTCGGGCAGGTCGCCTCCTTGCGCCAGGGCGACCGCTGCCTCGCGGACCACGGCCTCGCGCTCGTCGCGAGGGGTCCACGATCCGTCGACCAGGGCGGCGATCTCGGCGGGGTCGAAGCCCATCGCGGCGGCGACCCGCCCGTGCGCCCAGATCTCGTAGCCCGAGCGACGGGCGGCGCCGACGGTGAGGATGGCGATCTCACGCAGCCGACCGTCGAGCGAGGAGTGATACCGGATCGCCTCGCCCAGCGCGCTGAGCGCCGCACCGACTCCGGGGGCATGGAGCATCACGCCGAACGGACCGTTGAGGGACCCGTCGTCCTCGACGATCGGGAACGGCCCCGACGCCCGCGGCCCACCGACGATCGACTCCCGGAGGACCCGACCGGACTCGTCGAGGTCGTCGGGCCGCAGTCGGCGGAGGATCTCACCCATGCGAGTTGTCTACCACCGCACGGCACAGCCGCCCCACGAGTGCGAGGCTGGGCACATGCCCGCCATCACCCGGCTCGTCGGCGTCTACGACGCAGAGGCGACCCTGCGCGGTGAGATCACCTACTGGATCGGCGCTCGGCTCGGCCGCCGGCACTGCGCACTCTGCGACATCACGCACGGACTCTTCACCCCGAAGTCGGAGTGGCGTGAGTGCCGCGACGGGATGCCGGTCGCGTTCGACACGTTCCACCTCGACGACCAGCCCGAGTCGGTCCGAGCCGCGCTCGCGGGAACGGCGCCTGCGGTCGTCGCCGAGACCGACGCCGGCGACCTCGTGATGCTCCTCGGACCCGCCGCACTCGAGCGCTGCGCGGGGTCGGTCGCCGCCATGCTCGCCGAGATCGAGTCGGCCGCCACCGCCGCCGGCCTCACGTGGGTGGCCGCTCCGGCTCCCTGAGCACCGACGGCACCTGACTAGGGTCGGCACATGAGCGGCGACGACATGATGCGGCAGTTCGCCGCAGGCCTTCCGGCACCGACCTTCGACAACCCGGCATGGGTGACCCCGCGCCCGCTCGCCGAGTCGCGGGTCGCGATCGTGACCTCGGCGGCGCTCTTCCCTGCCGATGGCGACGCCTTCTCGGCGACCGACACCGAGTTCCGGCTGATCGACCGCGACCGTCGCGATCTCGTGATGGGCCACTGGAGCCCGAACTTCGACCACACCGGATTCCTGCTCGACCTCAACGTGGTCTACCCGATCGATCGTCTCGAGGAGCTGGCCGCCGCAGGTGTCATCGGTTCGGTCGCGCCGCGCCACGTCTCGTTCGCCGGCAACCAGCCCGACGACGTCGCCACGATCCGCCTCGACAGTGGCCCGAGAGCAGCAGCCGCTCTCCGCGACGACGGCGTCGACGTCGTGCTGCTCACCCCCGTTTGACCGCTCTGCACGCGCACCGTGAGTGTGCTCGCCCATGTCTTCGAGGCCGCTGGCATCGCCACGGTCGTCCTCTCGTCGATCCGTCCGATGTGCGAGAAGGTCTCGCCGCCTCGTGCCCTGCACTGCGAGTTCCCGCTCGGCCGACCGCTCGGTGTGCCGAACGATCCGGCGTTCCAGACCGATGTGATCCGCCGTGCCCTCGCACTCCTCGATGCTCCTGAGGGACCGGTGCTCGTCGATCACCCGGAGGTCATCGTTGCCGACGACAGCCCGGTGACCTGCGCCATTCCCCCGCGCTACGACCCGACCCTCCCGGCCGCCGTCGACGAGGCCCGCGGCCTGCGCAAGGCCTTCGACCGGAGTCACGAGCGCCGCGGCCTCACCGCCGTCGGTCGGAGCGTCGACGCCGACGGCGTGCCCGACGTGCTGGCCGCCCTGCACGCGATCGCCACCGGCACACCGTGGCTCGAGGCTGGGATTCCCGGTGGCAACCCGGTGGCCGCCTGCCACGACGTGCGCAACTACTACGAGGAGGCTGGCCTCGAACTCGTCGACGGCCCCACTCCGGGCGGTCGGGCGATGGAGGACTGGTTCTTCGGCCAGACCGAGGCCGGCCGCACGATGCTGGCCGCACGCGCCGCGATGCGTGACGCCGGGGTGAAGTTCCCGATCTGGTTCTACATGGTGCCCGGCCACCGCTGAGCCGCCACAATGGCCCCGTGGCCATGACCGAACGCGAGGCGATGATGCGGGCGCTCGAACTCGCCGCGCAACCAGGCCTGCCGCTCGGACCGAACCCACGTGTCGGCTGCGTCGTGCTCGACGACCACGGCGAGGTCGTGGCCGAAGGATGGCACCGCGGCGCGGGAACCCCGCACGCTGAGGCCGACACTCTCACGAAGGCCGGGTCGGCCGCGCGAGGAGCCACGGCCGTCGTGACCCTCGAACCCTGCAACCACACCGGCCGCACCGGCCCGTGCGCACAGGCGCTCATCGAGGCCGGAGTCCGCCGGGTCGTCTATGCCCACGGCGACCCGAACCCGGTGGCCACCGGTGGAGCCGCTACGTTGCGCGCCGCCGGGATCACCGTCGAGGAAGGCCTCCTCGCCGACGACGCGCGGCGCCTCAACCGCGGATGGCTGCACGGTCTCGCCCACGGCCGCCCGTTCGTCACGTGGAAGTTCGCCACGACGCTCGACGGATACAGCGCGGCGGCCGACGGCACCAGCCGATGGATCTCGAACGCAGCCGCACGGCGCGACGTGCACCGTCTGCGCTTCGAGAGCGACGTCGTCGTCGTCGGGACCTCGACGGTGATCGCCGACGACCCGCAGCTGAGCGTCCGCGACGACCACGGCGAACCGCTCCCCCGCGAGCTCCAGCCGCTGCGGGCCGTGATCGGTCTGCGCCCCGTGGCCCACGACGCCAAGGTCCTCGACGACTCGGCCGAGACGCTCGTGCTCGCGACCCGCGACCTCGACGACGCACTCACCGGATTGTTCGGCCTCGGACGACGACACGTCCTCTTGGAAGGTGGGCCGACCCTCGCCGCCGCCTTCATGCGCGCCGGCCTCGTCGACGAGATCGTCGCCTACGTGGCGCCGGTCCTGCTCGGCGCGGGTCGATCGGCTGTCGCCGACCTCGGGATCACCACGATCGCCGACGCCCGCCGGTTCCGAGTCACCGACACTGCGGTGCTGTGGGATGTCGGCGAAGAGCCCACCATGCGGCTCACGCTCGAACCCTGACCGTCAGTGACCCGGCGTCAGCAGCCGTCCGTGTCGATGCATCGTGCGGCTGATCGCCTGCTCGCGCGCCCAGTGCCGCACCTCCACCGCACCACGAGCCACCGGCGCATCGGTGATCACGGCGACGCCGAGCGCGTGCACTGCGGAGAGCACCGAGTCGGGCTCGACGCTCAACAGTCGCACGCGGTCGGCGCCCACCACACGGGCGAGGAAGGCATCCGAGTCCTCGGTCCGGGCATCCGACTCGTCGAACTCGACGCCCACGATCCGGGCCGCCGCACGCACCACCGCCAGGCCGGCAGCGCCGCTGCCGTCGTGCCGGACCACCACTCGCCCGAGCGGGACGTGACGCAGCACGTTCGACTCTGCGGCGAGCGCGCTCACGTCGTCACCCGCCCCCCGACGTGCCGCCCACGCCTCGGCCAACGAGCCTTCGGCCCGAGCAGCGTCGGCCGCGTCGTCTCGACCGTCTCGTGTCACCTGCGCGAACTGCAGCACGTAGTCGGGCCCACCGGCCTTGGCGCCACCGCCGACCGTCGACAGCTTCCAGCCACCGAAGGGCTGCCGCTGGACGATCGCCCCGGTGATGTGTCGGTTGACGTAGGCGTTGCCGACCTCGACCCGATCGAGCCAGGTGCGGATCTCCTCCTCGTCGAGTGAGTGGAGGCCGCCGGTGAGTCCGTAGGCGGTCGCGTTCTGGAGCCGGATCGCCTCGTCGAGATCGGACGCGCGCATCAGTCCGAGCACCGGGCCGAAGCACTCGGTGAGGTGGAACCACGAGCCCGGACGCACACCGACGCGCACACCCGGCGACCAGAGCCGTCCCGACTCGTCGAGTTGCTGCGGTTCGACCAGCCACGACTCGCCCGGCTCGAGCGTGGTGAGCGCACGCAGCAGGTTGCCCGACGGGGGTGCGACGACCGGCCCCATCATCGACGCGAGGTCGACGGCCGGCAGGACGCGCAGGCTGCGGACGGCGTCGGCGAGTCGCCGCAGGAACGACGGATCGTCGAGAACGGTCCCTTCGATGATCCCGAGGCTCGCGGCCGAGCACTTCTGACCGGCGTGGCCGAACGCCGACCGCACGAGATCGGCGATCGCCTGGTCGATGTCGGCCGACGCGGTGACCACGAGCGCGTTCTTCCCGCTCGTCTCGGCGAACAGCCGCATGGTCGGCTTCCAACGGAGGAACATCTCGGCCGTCTCGTACGAACCGGTGAGGATCACGGTCTCGACGTCGGGATGAGTGACGAGGCGGGTACCCACCTCGTCGTCGGGGCAGATCACGAGCTGCACCACGTCGCGGGGCACACCCGCATCCCAGAACTGGCGAGCGATCCAGGCACCCACCTCGGTCGCCTCCGGAGCCGGCTTGAGGATCACCGAGTTGCCCGCCGCGACAGCCGCAGCGACACCGCCGACAGGGATGGCGTAGGGGAAGTTCCACGGGCCGACCACGACGACGACTCCACGCGGCGCGACGTCACATCCATCGGCGGCGGCGTCCTCGAGCGAGGCGATGCCCACCGACCCGTAGTACCGGCAGAAGTCGATCGCTTCGCTGACCTCGGGGTCACCCTCACGCGCCGTCTTGCCCACCGCCCGGGTCATCAGCCCCACGGTGGCAGCGCGCTCGGCCGCCATGCGGTCGGCCACATCGGCCAACCAGCGGCGACGCTCCGCGAGCACCGGCACGATCTCACCGCTCGGCACCGACCGCAGCGCAGTGTCGACGACCGCGTCGATCGCCGCCGTCTCCCTCGTCGTCTCGAACTCGACCACCGGCGGCACAGCGATGGCCTGCTCGACAGCGTGGCGGTACTCGACATCGGTGGCGTCACCATCGGGTTCGTTGGCGAAACCGCTGCGCGTCGTGACAGACGCCGGTTGACGACGACGAACACGCGACACCGTGTGTCGAGCGGTGACCGCTGCGAGGAAGCGCTCGGCCTGCCGATCGAACTCCGACGACGTCGGCGTGAGGTCGAACAACGCACGGAGGAAGTTGTCGGCCTGGGTGTTCTCGTCGAGACGCCGCGACAGATAGGCGATGCTCGCGTCGAAGTCGGCGGCAGCCACGACCGGCGCGTACATGAGCAGACTCTGGGCCTCGACGCGCACCGCACGCGCCTGCGCAGGTGCCATGCCTTCGAGCATCTCGATCTCGAGCCGATCGAGTGCACCGAGTTCGCGGGCCTGCACCAACGCCCATGCGATGTCGAACAGGTTGTGGCTGGCGAGCCCGATCCGCAGCGACGCACTCCACTCGGGCCGCAGGGCGCTGTCGAGCATCGCCTTGTAACTCGCATCAACATCGGCCTTGGTCGCGTACGGCGCCGCCGTCCAGCCGTGGAGGTCGGCCTCGACGGTCTCCATGGCCAGATTGGCGCCCTTCACGATGCGCACCTTCACCCGCGCTCCACTCGTCGCGCACCGCGCCGCCGCCCACGCTCCGAGCCGTTCGAGAGCGTCGTGAGAGTCGGGCAGGTACGCCTGCAGCACGATCCCCGCATCGAGGCCGATGAACTCGTCCTCGCCCAACACGCGCATGAACGCCTGGAGCGTGAGTTCGAGGTCGCGGTACTCCTCCATGTCGAGGTTCACGAAGGTCCGAGGATGCGCTGCTGCCGCTCGGCGGTAGATCACGCGCAGGCGGTCGCACACACGGTCGAGGCTGTGCTCGAAGGCAAGGGCGTCGAGGTTCGCCACGACGGCCGAGATCTTCACCGAGACGTAGTCGACGTCGGGACGGTCGATCCGCTCGCACACGAGACGCAGCCGCTCATCGGCCTCGGCGTCGCTCAGGATGGCCTCGCCCAACAGGTTGACGTTGAGGCGCACGCCCTCGGCGCGCCGGGCGGCGACATGACGCCCGAACCACGGGTCGTCGGCCGAGAGCACGATGCCGGTCGTCTCGGCCTTGATGCGCCGAGTGACGAGCGGCATGACGAGCCGCGGCACCAACGGAGCGACGACCGCGCCGACACGCAACATCAGCCGGTCGAGAATGCCGAGAGCCGACGTCGGGTGCTCGGCCACGAGCGCGGCGAAGCGCCGAGCGGCGAGGGCGGGATCGTCGAAGCGCAGGACCTCGTCGGTGAGGCCGAAGATCAGCTGGCGGGCGCCTTCGTCGTCGAGCAGGCGACCGAGGCGGCGCTGACGCCGATCCTCTGTGCGGGTCGCCGAGGCGAGGCTCTGGGCGAGCAGACGCCGGGCCAGCTCGACAGCCTCTGCACCGAGAGCGGTGTCGGATGCAGACACCGAGCGGGTGGCTTCACCACCGACAGGCCTCGGTGCTGCGGGCAGCAGACTGGTGGGGGCGAGCGGGCTCGGGACGGTCTCCACGGACATGGTTCCATCGAACCCCGAGCGCCCCTCCCCGGTCTTGTACGGATCCGCCGCCGCGGAGGTCGGATTCGTCCACACGGGTGCTGCGACCTGCTCAGATGGGGGTGTGCTCGACCGCTCGCTCGTCGCCGTCACCGACGTCATCGCCACCACTCCGGGAGTGATGTTCTGCGTGAAGTCGTCCGACGGCACCTATCTGTCGGCCAACCTCGCCTTCGCCGAGCGCGCCGGTGTGGCCGGTCCGGGCGACGTCGTCGGACGCACCGCGGCCGACCTCTTCCCTCCAGCCCTCGCCGAGCAGTACGAAGCACAGGACCGCGAGGTCCTCTCCACCGGCCGGATGCTCACCAACGAACTCGAACTCATCACACGCACCGACGGGAGCGTCGGGTGGTTCCTCACCAGCAAGTCGCGCTGGACCGACGCCAGCGGAGCGCCGGTGGGGATCGTCAGCGTCAGCGTCGACCTCCGCACGCCCGTCGATGCGGCCGCACCTCACGCACAACTCGCGGCGGCGGTCGACTGTGCCCGTCACCGGTTCGCCGAACAGATCACGGTCGGCGACATGGCCGCTGCGGCCGGACTCTCCAGCGCGCAACTCGAGCGAGTGTCGCGCCGAGTCCTCGGGCTCACGCCGAAGCAGCTGATCATGCGGTTCCGACTCGAGGAGGCACTGCGGTTGCTCGAGACCACGACGATGCCGCTCGTCGAGATCGCACCGGCGTGCGGCTACTACGACCAGAGTGCCTTCCACCGCCACTTCCGTCGCGTGGTCGGATGGTCGCCGTCGAGCTGGCGCTCGCTCGTCCGGGGCGATGCCGTGGGAGGATGACGGGATGACGACGTCGCTCATCGAGTTCCGCCACGACCTCCACACGCATCCCGAGCTCTCGCACCAGGAGCACCGGACGGCGGCCAAGGTCCTCGAGTTCCTCGAACCGCTCCGGCCCGATCGGGTCCTCACCGGCATCGGCGGCACCGGCATCGTCGCGACCTTCGACAGCGGCGCTCCCGGACCCGTACTCCTCTTCCGCAGCGAGCTCGACGCCCTGCCGATCGTCGAGCTCGGGGTCGATCACCACGGCTCGACCACGCACGGTGTGTCGCACAAGTGTGGGCACGACGGACACACCACGATGATCCTCGGGCTCGCCCAGTACCTTGCCGAGAACCGACCGGCGCGCGGTGCGGTGCACCTGCTCTTCCAACCGGCGGAGGAGACCGGCACCGGAGCAGCGGCCGTGCTCGCCGATCCGCGCTTCGCCGAGATCCGACCCGATCTCGGGATCGCCATCCACAACATGCCCGGGTACCCGCTGCACACCTTCGTCATCAAGGCCGGCTCGATCACGGCCGCCGTGCGGAGCCTCGTGATCCGCTACACCGGGCGCACATCGCACGCGAGCGAGCCCGAGAAGGGCGAGAACCCTTCGCTGGCCGTCGCCGACCTGTTGCGCGGGTGCGACGCCCTGAACGTCCACGACATCCGGTCGGATGGCTTCCGTCTCATCACACCGGTCCACGTCAGGGTGGGGTCAGTCGCGTACGGGGTGTCGGCGGGCGACGGCGAGGTCCACCTCACGATCCGTACCGTCGCCAACTCCGGCCTCGCCGCTCTCCAGGCCGACATCACTGCGCTCGCCGAGTCGCTCGGCCAGCGCGACGGGTTGTCGACCGACATCGAGGTCGTCGAGGACTTCTACGCCAACATGAACGATCCGGCCGTCACCGAGATGGTGCGGCAGGCGGCCGAGGAGTGCGGCTTCGCGATCGAGTCGCCGTCGGTCGGCCTCCGCGGCGGCGAGGACTTCGGTCTGTTCACCGAGCGGTTCCCGTGCTGCATGGTGCTGCTCGGTTCGGGGGTCGACACGCACCCGATCCACAACCCGCACTACGACTTCCCCGACGAGCTCATCCCGACGGGTGTGCGCCTGTACGAGACCATCGTCCGGCGGGCTCTGGCCTGACGCGCCACGGCCCGGGCCACCGCTCTCCGGAGAGAGCAGCGCCCGGGCCGCGAACGGAAGGTCAGTCGCCGTCGATGTCGACGTGATCGTGACCGTGACCTCCCGACGGGAACTGGCCGTCGGAGAACTGGCCGCCGTCGAGGTGGTGACCGTCGCGGCCACCGTGGTCGCCGTCGCCGAGACCGCCGGCGAGCGCTGCACCGCCGAGGCCGAGCGCGAGGCCGGCCACGCCAGCGGCGATGCCGACCCACAGCGGACGCCGATGGCGGGGCGTGCGCACCGCAGCGCTGGGCTCGGCAATCGTGTCGGAGTCGGTCTCGGCGACGGCGGGCTCGGGCCACTCGGCGTCGACGTCGGCGTCGACGTCGAGGTCGGCGTCAGCCACTGCGTCGGTGCCGAGGTCGGCCTCACCGATCTCGGTGTCGCTCGTCGCCTCGACGGTCTCGGGTGACGTGGCCTCGGCGATCGACTCGGGGTTCTGGTCAGGGTTGGTGGTGTCGGACTGCTCGTCCATGGTGGCCTCCGGAGGGGGTGTGGTGGTGTGCCATCAGACTCCCGTCCGCAGGTGAGAGCACCGCAGCCCGAAGGTCGGAGTTCGGTGAGAGCTCCCGATCAGTCGCGCGGCCGACGGGCCAGCGACACGTAGACGAGGCCCACCAGCACTGGCACCTCGATCAACGGTCCGACCACTCCCGAGAGCGCCTGACCCGACGAGACCCCGAACACACCGATCGCCACGGCGATGGCGAGCTCGAAGTTGTTGCCCGCCGCCGTGAAGGCCACCGACGCATTGCGGTCGTACGGCAGACCGAGACGACGGCCGATGGCGAAGGTCCCGAACCACATGATCGCGAAGTAGGCGAGCAACGGGAGGGCGATCCTCACCACGTCGAGCGGCCGATCGGTGATCGTCTCGCCCTGCAGCGCGAACAGGATCACGATCGTGAACAGCAGCCCGTAGAGCGCCACCGGGCCGATGCGCGGCAGGAACCGCTGCTCGTACCACTCCGTACCGCGCGCCCTCTCGCCGAACGTCCGGGTGAGGAAGCCACCGAGCAACGGGATGCCGAGGAAGATCAGCACGCTCTTGGCGATCTCCCACACCGTCACCGAGATCCCGTCGGAGTCGAGGCCGAGCCAGCCGGGGAGGATCTCGAGGTAGAACCACCCGAGCAACGAGAAGGCGAGGATCTGGAAGACCGAGTTGAGCGCCACCAGGACGGCGGCGAGTTCGCGATCGCCGCACGCGAGGTCGTTCCAGATCAGGACCATCGCGATGCAGCGGGCGAGGCCGACGATGATCAGGCCCGTCCTGTACTCGGGAAGGTCGGGGAGCATCAGCCACGCCAGTGCGAACATCAGCGCCGGACCGACCACCCAGTTGGCCACGAGCGAGAGACCGAGTGTCCGCCGGTCACCCACCACGTGACCGATCTGCGAGTACTTCACCTTCGCGAGCACGGGGTACATCATCAACAGCAGCCCGACTGCGATCGGGAGCGACACCGTGTCGATCTTCACGCGGTCGAGGGTGTCGTTGAGGTCGGGGACGGCCCGACCGAGGAGGAGTCCGGCCACCATGGCCAGGCCGATCCAGACCGGCAGCAGGCGGTCGAGGGTCGACAGGCGTCGGTCGACGGACGGTGCCATCGTGTTCGACTGGGTCACAGGATCTCCTCGAGGAGTGAGAGGACGAGACGTTCGATCTCGTCACGAATGGGGCGTACGGCATCGACCCCTTGGCCAGCGGGGTCGGCCAAGGGCCAGTCGAGGTACCGCGTTCCGGGGAAGAAGGGGCACGTGTCGCCACAGCCCATCGTGATGACCACGTCGCTCGCTGAGACCATCGCCTCGTCGAGACGTTTCGGATGCGCACCCGAGGCGCGTAGGTCGATCCCTCGTTCGGCCATCACCGCGACCACCGCCGGATTGATGTCGTCGGCAGGAGCCGTTCCGGCCGAACGGACGACCACCCTGTCGCCGGCATGATGAGCGAGCAGTGCAGCGGCCATCTGTGATCGACCGGCGTTGTGCACGCACACGAAGAGCACCTCAGGACGGTGCACAGCGATGCCGCCGCGGAGACCCTCCTCGACACTGGCGAAGTCGTGTGCAGCGAGCCACAGGCGGAGCAGGTGCCGACGCTCGGCCGGGTCGTCATGGTCGTCGTACGCCTCACGAGCGTGGAGCACGCGGCCGTTGTTGAGCAGTTGCAGATCGCCAGGCTCTAACGTCATCTCGAGGTGGAAGGTCGGGTCGTTCGCCAGCCGCTCGAGCATCTCCATCGCCTCGAGTTGCGCCGCAGTGAGCCGCGGCGCATCGGCGTGCTGCTGCGAGTCGCGGATGTACCAGCCGAGATAGAAGAGCCGCGGTTCTCCGTCGACGTCGAACAGAGGGGCGAGGAGGAACCACGGTGCCGCCCCGTCGGGCACATCGCCCTGGCGATCCCAGCCCATCGGCGTCCGGAGTGCGGCGACGAGGTCGGGGCGCTCGGCGAGCATGTGGTTGTAGATCGCGGCGCTGCTCACCACCTTGCTCTCACCTCCCGAGCGAGCGGGGTGCAGGCACAGCAAGCCGATCACGTCGGCACCGTCGGTGTGGAAGTCCTGCCGCTCGCGGGTGCGGTAGAGGCGAACCCTCCCCGCCGACTCTGGGAGTCGTTCGTCGCGCACGTGGGTGATGAGTTCGCCCGCGCTGTTCTGGCCGACAGGTCGACCGAGGTGCGCACCGACACCGGCGTAGGACAACTCGACCTCGCGCGGCGAGAGCAGATCGACCGGGAATCGACGGACCAACACCACGCCGCGACCGGTGGCGAGTTCGGTGCTCCACGCACGAATGGTCGGCCCGAGGGTGGGGAGCACCATGTCGTCCCGCGTGACAGCGGAGATCGACACACCAGCGGCCACGGCAGCGCGGGTCGCCGTGACGATCTCGGCACGTTGGGTGTCGTCGAGGACGACGACCCACGAGCGATCAGCGGCGAGGTCGGCGGACCGCCAGACCCACGGCCCGGTCTGCGGGCGCTCGACCATCGTCAGCAGCAGGCGCCAGGCTTGCGACCCAGCGCCACCGGTGCCGGCTCTGCATCCACCGCACAGCAGGCACTCGACTCTGCTGCCGACGGCGTCTGACCCGCCACCGGCACCTCGTGCATCGTGGCTGCGTCGGCGAGCACGACGTAGACCTCCCACGGCTCTGCGTCGGGGCCGTGGACCCACACCTTGTCCTGCACCGCGTAGCAACAGGTGGTCTGGTCTTCGACGAGGGTGTCGAGTCCTTCGGCCGCCAGACGCTCGGTCGCCGCGACCACCTCGTCGGCGGTCTCGACCTCGACGCCGAGATGGTTGAGAGTGCCGCCCGAGCCGGGGTTCTCGATCAGGACGAGCTTCAACGGAGGCCGGGCGATCGCGAAGTTGGCGTAGCCCTCGCGCACCTTCGCCGGGGGTGTCCCGAACAGACGCGTGTAGAAGTCGATCGCGGCATCGATGTCGTCGACGTTGAGTGCGAGTTGGACACGAGACATGGCATCTCCTCTGCAGCAGGACCTGACCTGATCGACCAAGCTAGATTGACAACTGTCGATGTAGCGATGGTACAGGTTCATCGACAGATGTCAATGAGTCATCGACGATCGGTGACCATGGGAGGAGCCACAGATGAGCCGTCAGACGCCCACACGACCGGCACCTCCTGCGACGCGCCGCCTCATCGAAGTGGCCGCTCCCGCCGACTGCTGCGCCTCTGTCGGCAGCCCTGCGTTCGACGTCGACGACGCGGCCGAGCTCGCCCGGGGCTTCCAAGCCCTCGCCGATCCCGTGCGGCTCCACCTTCTCTCGCTGATCGTGTCCGCAGGTGCCGCAGGCGCCTGCGTCTGCGACCTCGTCGAGCCGTCGGGTCGCTCGCAGCCGACCGTCAGCCATCACCTCAAGGTGTTGCGCGAGGCCGGACTGGTCGAGAGCGAGAAGCGCGGGACGTGGGCCTGGTACACGGTCGTCGCAGATCGCGTGGCGGCCCTGCGCACCGCGCTCACCTGAGAGCGCCGCGCGACGTGATACCCCGTGGGGTATCATGAGGCCGTGGACGAATCGCACTGGGATGCCATCTACGGGCGGGCTCGGGACACCGAACTCAGTTGGGCTCAGGGCCGCCCTGACGTCTCGCTCGATCTTCTGGCCGACGACGGGGTCCTACCAAGGCGGGTCGTCGACGTCGGTGCAGGACGCTCCTCACTCGTCGACCACCTCCTCGCTGGAGGCGTTCACCACGTCACGCTCGTCGACCTGTCGGCGACCGCCCTCGACGACGTAGCGATCAGGCTCGGGGCGGAGAGTTCCGGCCGGATCGACACTGTGGTGGCCGACATCCGCACCTGGGCTCCCGACCCCAGCTGGGACGCCTGGCACGACCGAGCCGTGCTGCACTTCCTCAGCGACGACCACGGCCGGCGGCACTACGTCGACACGGCGACCCGTGCCATCGTCCCGGGCGGCATCGCCGTCATCGGCGTGTTCGCCCCCGACGGGCCCGAGCAGTGCTCCGGGCTCCCGGTTCGACGGGCCTCGACCGACGACATCGTCGAACTCTTCGGCGCCGAGTGGTCGCTCGAGCGCGCCGCTCACGAGATTCATCGAACACCGTGGGGTTCGGAGCAGGCGTTCACCTGGGTCCGCCTGCGCCGCCGCTGACAGCGCACCGACCTACGGTGTGGTCATGGGTGTCTACGAGGAGCGCATCCTCCCGCGGGTCATCGACATCGCACTCGGTCGATCGATGGAGTCCGTCCGCGCACGTGTGGCTGCCGGACTCTCGGGCAACGTGCTGGAGGTGGGGTTCGGGTCGGGCCGCAATCTCCCTCACCTTCCCGAGTCGGTCACCCGACTGATCGCCGTCGACCCCGCCGTCCACGGCCGCCAGATCGCCGCCCCGCGCATCGCCGCGAGTCGCGTGGCGGTCGAGTTCGTCGGCCTCGACGGGCAGGCGCTCCCCCTGCCCGATGCATCCGTCGACAACGTGCTCGTGACCTGGACGCTGTGCACGATTCCCGATGTCGACCGAGCACTGCGCGAGATGCATCGCGTCCTGCGTCCGGGTGGGTCACTCCACTTCGTCGAACACGGACTCTCCCCCCGACCCGCCACGGCCCGACGGCAACGGCGGATCTCACCGTGGTGGGGACGTATCGCCGGTGGATGTCACCTCGACCGCGACATCCCGTCGCTCGTGACGACTGCCGGATTCAACCTCGGCGACCTCTCGAGCGAACGGCTCGCTTGGCCCGAGCTCGTCGGCCGTAGCTACGTCGGGCGGGCCGTCAAGGGTTGACATCTGATACCCCCGGGGGTATGCTCAAGGACATGACCACGACCGTCGCCAGCACGATGTTCTTCCGGCAGTACTACCTCGGGTGTCTCTCGCACGCGAGCTACCTCGTGGGTGACACGACCACGGGAGTCGCCGCTGTCATCGACCCCCAGCGCGACGTGGCCGAATACCTCGCCGACGCCGAGGCTCATGGTCTCACGATCCGCTACGTGCTCGAGACGCACTTCCACGCCGACTTTCTGTCGGGCCACCTCGAACTCGCCGCCGCCACGGGTGCCAGCATTGGCTACGGGCGGGCCGCCGAGGGACGCGCCGAATTCCCCATCGTCACCTATGCCCACGGCGACCGGCTCGTCCTCGGCAGTGTCGAGCTCGAGATCCTCGAGACACCCGGGCACACTCCCGAGTCGATCAGCATCGTCGTGCGCCCCGACGGCAGCGACAGCCAGCCGTACGGCGTCCTCACCGGCGACACCCTCTTCATCGGCGACGTCGGTCGCCCCGATCTGCTCGCCTCGATCGGAGTGACCGCCGATGATCTCGGTCGCCAGCTCTACCACTCGCTGCACGACACACTCCTCGCGCTTCCCGACAGCACCAAGGTGTTCCCGGCCCACGGCGCCGGCTCTGCGTGTGGGAAGAACCTGAGCACCGAGACGGTCTCGACGATCGGCGAGCAGCGCACCACCAACTACGCGCTCGCCCCGATGAGTGAGAACGAGTTCGTCGAGGCAGTGACCGAGGGTCAGTCGGTGGCGCCGATGTACTTCCTCTACGCGGCCACCATGAACCGACGGTCGCGTGACCTGCTGTCCGAGGACGCGTCGGTCGCACTGCTCGACCTCCCCGAGGTGCTCGCTCACCAGGCTGCTGGTGCGGTGGTCGTCGATGCCCGTACCGACGCCGAGTTCGCCCAAGGTCACCTCCGGGGATCGATCAACGTCGGGCTCGGCGGCAGGTTCGCCGAGTATGCGGGCGAGGTCATGACTCCGGGCACTCCGATCGTTCTGGTCGTGCCCCCGGGCCACGAGTCGGAGGCCACCATCCGTCTGGCGCGGATCGGTTTCGACAACGTCCTCGGTGCCCTGCACGATCCGACACGGTCGTTCGTCGAGCACCCCGAGCACGTCGAGATGGCCTCGCGCCTGCGAGCAGCAGAGTTGGCGGCGCGGATCACCGAGGTCGACGGACTGGTCCTCGTCGACGTGCGCAACCCTGGCGAGGTCGCTCTGGGCACCATCGCTGGCGCACAGCACATCTCACTGCCGTCGCTCATCAACCGGCTCGGCGAGCTCGACCCGTCGCGCCCGACGGTCGTGTTCTGCGCAGGTGGATACCGCAGTTCGATCGCCCGTAGCTTCCTCCGCTCGCGCGGCTTCACCGACGTCAGCGATGTCGTTGGTGGCTACACCGCCTGGGCGGCCTACCAGCACATGCAGTCAGCGGCTCCGGCGAGTGCCCCTGCGGTCGACGTCGACACGGTCGCCGCCGCACCCGACACGTTCCTCTTCGACGTCCGCGAGGCCGAGGAGTGGGATGCCGGCCACGTCGACGGTGCAGTGCACATCCCGATGGGCGAGGTCGTGTCGCGTGTGAGCGAACTGCCCCGCGACCGACGCCTCGTGTGCATGTGCCGTTCGGGCAACCGTTCGGGCCGGGTCACGTCGTACCTGCGTGGTCAGGGTCTCGACGTGGTCAACCTCACGGGTGGCGCATTGCAGTGGAAGAGCGCTGGCCACCCTCTCGTGAACGGTTCCGGCTCGGCCGGCACCGTCTCCTGAGCACGACGTGCGCGCACTCCTCGCCTCCCCTCTCGGCCTCCTCATCGGACTCTCCCTCGGCGCGCTCGGGGGCGGGGGGTCGATCCTTGCCGTCCCGGCTCTCGTCTATGCGGCGGGCCAGTCGCCCAAGGGCGCCACGACGACCTCGCTGATCCTCGTGGCGATCACCTCGGTCATCGGCATTGCACCGCACTGGCGAGCACGGCGGGTCCGCGTCGTTCCCGGGGTGCTCTTCGGGCTCGCAGGTGTCGGTGGATCGCTGCTCGGTTCGCACTGGAACAAGGCCGCCGATCCCGATGTGCTCCTGCTCGCCTTCAGCGGAGTGATGGTGGCCGCCGGTGTCGCGATGCTCCGACGAACTCGACGACAGGCGGCCGCATCGGCCGACCCGACCAACCCGGCCGCCCCGATCAGCACCACGGTGCGCGCCAATCCACGGACCATCGCGAAGGTTCTCACTGCAGGGTCGTGCGTCGGCCTGCTCACCGGCTTCTTCGGCGTGGGCGGTGGCTTCGTGATCGTGCCCGCGCTCGTCCTCGCACTCGGTTTCACGATGCCCGAGGCCGTCGGCACCTCGCTGCTCGTCATCACGATCAACTCCGCGGTCGCGCTCGCCACCCGGCTCCACGGCGGCGCGATCGAATGGGGCACCGTGATCCCGTTCACGGTGGCGAGCCTCATCGGGGTCGTCATCGGTGGTCGTCTGGCCGGCTCGCGCAACAGCACCTCTCTGCAAAAGTGGTTCGTCGGCCTGCTCTTCGCCGTAGCCGCCTACACCGCCGTGAAGAGCGCCATCACGCTCTGGTGACGGCCGGGCGCGCAGCCCGCGTGGTGACCAGGAAGCCGAGACCGGCGAGCGCGGCGGCCAGCACGATCGCCACACCGACCGAGGCCGACGAGGCGACGGCGGCGATGGTGGCGGGGGCCACGATCGTGGCGGTGCGGATCCCCGCCGTCAGCACACCCAGACCAGAGGCGCCACCGTTGCCCGCACGGGCAGCGAGGTCGTAGAGCCTCGGCATCAGCGTCGCGATCCCCAGACCACCGACGAGGAAGGCGACGACGACCAGCCACTCGGCCGGCAGGAGACCGGCCAGAGCGAGGCCGATGACCGCCACGGTCGCCGAACGTCGCATCAGGGTGTCGGAGCCCCACCAGTGCTCGAGATGGTCGCCGGCGAAACGGCCGATGGCCATCCCGCCCACGACAGCGACGTAGGCGAGCGCGGCCGCCGAGGAGGAACCGTCGAGGTCGTCGGTCACCCGGAACGCGGCCCACGAGAGCCCGACCGTCTCGAGGACCACCGCCGTCATCCCCGCGAGGAAGAACCGACCCGAGCCCGCCCGGACGCTCGCCTCCCCGGCATCGGCCTCGGGCTCGTCGGCGTGCCGTTCATCGACCGGTAGCAGCAACGCGGCAACCCCTGTCGACAGTGCGGCCAGCACGGCCGCCGTGACGAGCAGGTGCGAACGCAACGACACGGTCGAACCCGCGAGGGTTCCGGCCACGACACCGCCGATCACGCAGCCCACGCTCCACAGTCCGTGGAGCCGGTTCATGATCGGGTGGTGGCGACGGGCGCTGAGCCACGAACCCTGCATGTTCATCGCCACGTCGACATAGACGTCGAAGAACATCAGGCCCGTGAGCCCGACGAGCACGAGCGGCCACGACGACCCGAGACCGACCAGAGCGAGCGACACCGCCGCTGCGATCCCGCCGACCAGCATCACCCGTCGGGTGCCGAGGAACGACACCACCCTGCCGATCGAGATGCTGGCGGCGAGACCCGACACAGCGGTCAGGGTCAGGAAGAGACCGATGGTGCGCGTGCTGACACCGATCTGATCGCGGAGTTCAGGAAGACGTGGGGCGATCGACGCGCCGAACATGCCGTTGATGGCGAACTGCACGGCGACGGCACCGACAGCGCGTCGGTCGCGCCGACTCCACTCGAGTCGTATGGCACTGTCGTCGATGGTCATGGGGCCCCTTCATCCTTCGCTCCCGACTATGGCAGATGCGCGAGAGTGGAGAGATGGACGACAGGTCGATCACCCTCTCCGACGGTCGCCGACTCGCGTGGCGCGAGTACGGCCCCGCTGGTGGCACCCCCGTGTTCCTCTTCCACGGCACCCCCGGCTGCCGACTCGACCACGACCCCTTCGAGCGGCCGACCGCCGTCCGCACCATCGTTCCCGACCGACCTGGCTTCGGCCTCTCCGACCCGCTCCCCGGCCGCACGCTCGGAGGGTGGGCCGACGACGTCGCCCAGTTGGCCGACGCGCTCGACCTCGAACGGTTCCACGTCGCCGGGATCTCCGGCGGGGGGCCGTACGCACTCGCGTGCGCCGCCCGTCTCCCCTCACGTGTCATCGCTGTCGGCGTCATCTGTGGCGTGGGGCCGTTGCACCGTGACGAACTGCGAGCCGGGATGAACGAGCAGAACACGGCGATGGACGACCTCGCCCGCAACGCACCCGACATGCTGCGCGAGATCTGCCGGACGATCGCGACCGAGGCATCGGCCGACATCAGGACGTTCTTCCGGGCGGGCTACGACGGCTTGGTCGAGCCCGACAAGGCGGTCATCGACATCCCCGCAGCCGAGGAGATGCTCCTCGCCTCTGGGCTCGAGGCCTTCCGCCAGGGCGGCGACGCCTTCGCCGACGACCTGATCATCCACTCGTCGCCGTGGGACATCGATCCGGCGACCATCTCGTGTCCCGTCCTGTTCGTGCACGGCACCCTCGACCGCAACGTGCCGCTCTCGCACGCCGAGTACCTCGCCGGTGTCGTTCCCGGAGCACAGTTCGACGTCCTCGAGGACGAAGGGCACCTCAGCGTCGCCATCCACCACAGCGTTCCCCTCGCCGAGCGGCTCGCGGCCATCGCCTGATGATCGAGGCATCGGTCAGGGAGGCGTTCCTCGGAGGGCTGGCCGACCAACTCGGTCGTGACATCACGCTGTTCGACACCGTCGGCACGTCGGTCATCGGTCGTGACGGACGGGCCGGAACGGGGTCGGCGACCTGCTACTGGGTCGGCCGCCACGCCGTCGTGTGGTGCGACCCTGCGCTCGAGGAGTCGCTGGCGTCGCTCACCTCCGACACGGTCGCGACCACCGACGAGGTCGAGGGCGTCATGACATCGCTCGGGCTCACTCCGCTCGGGGCGGCGATCATGCACGGTCTCGGCGCACCGGTCGCCGACCCCGGCCCTGCGCCGAGCCCGTACGAGGGGCGGTCGCTGACCATCGCCGATGTCGACCTCGTGCGAGCCTTCACGTCTCGGTGCGACCCCTCCGACGTGGAGGACGTCCTGCTCGACGACCTCGACGACTTCGACGAGGCCGGTATGCGCGTCGCCGTCGATCCGACCCTCGGGCCCGACCACATCGTCGCCTACGCCTCGGCGATGGACTGGGGCTGGAACGCCACGTTCGCCGACATCGCCGTCCTCGTCCATCGCGACCACCGGCGACGGGGGCTCGCTCGTTGGGTCGTCCACGCCACGACCGCGGCTCTCCTCACCGAGGGCCGGATACCGCTCTACCGCCACGACGTCGACAACCTCGGCTCGGCCGCCGTGGCCCGCAGCATCGGCTTCCGGCCACTGGTCACCCTCGCCGGTTACCGCCGCGCCGACTGACCCCGACGGACCGCTCGGGGCACCCGGTCATCTCCGGGCAGCGGGCCCCACGGTGTCGAGCGGCAGCGCGGTCGATCGCTTCACCGACTTCATCGCCAACTGTGACGTCAGGGTCTGCACGTGGGGCAGCCGCGCAAGGTGGTCGAAGTAGAGCTGCTCGAACGTCGACGGATCGCGGGTCGCGATGCGCAACAGGTAGTCGGGCTGACCCATCATCCGCAGTCCTTCCACTACCTCGGGAATGTCTTGGATCGCCGCCTCGAAGTCGAGCATCGTCGCCCGGGTGCATTCCTTGAGCGTGACCCAGACCAAGGGCTCGTACGCACAACCCACGGCCTCACGGTCGACGAGGGCGGTGTAGCCGAGGATGACGCCCTCGTCCTCGAGTTGCCGCACCCGGCGTAGGCACGGTGACGGACTGAGCCCGACACGTTCGGCGAGTTGGTTGTTGGCGAGACGGCCTTCGCCCTGGAGTTGGCTGATGATGGCGCGATCAATGCTGTCCACAGCAGATCATGCTACTGAACCGATCAGGATCGGCATTCTTTGCCAGCCCGTTGCGTGGAGGGTCTGGCATTCTGAGGTGCATGGAACCTGTCCTCGACGTCGTCTGGCCGAAGTCGCCACTCGGCACCCAGTCGCGCCGCCCTGCGCCGCGGCTCGACTCACTCCGCGGCAAGCGCATCGCCTTCGCCTGGGACTACCTCTTCCGTGGCGACGAGCTGTTCCCCGTGCTCGCCAAGGAACTGACCGAGCGCTTCGAAGGGGTCGAGATCGTCAACTACGACGTGTTCGGCAACCTCCACGGCCCGAACGAACTCGAGCTCGTCAACGGGCTCCCCGACGCTCTCGCCATGCACCGCATCGACGGGGTCGTCTCCGGCAACGGTTGTTGAGGCAGCTGCACACCCGCCGTGTTGCGGGTATCCGTTGCATGTGAAGCCGCCGGTGTCCCCACCGTGTCGTTGGTCTGCGAGGGGTTCGAGCGTCAGGCCGCGGCCACCGGTCGAGGCCTCGGCTTCGACCGGCTGCCCCTCGCCGTCCTGAAGGGTCACGTCGATGCCCAGGGCTACGACGAGATGGTCGCGTCGTTCGTCGAGCACACCCTCGCCCAGGTCGTCGACGGGCTCACGGTCGCGATCGCCGACGACGGCGAGACGAACGTCGAACCCAGCGCGCTCGACACGGCGGTCCGCGGCACTCTCGACGAGGTGCACCACGAGTTCGCCACCCGCGGCTGGTCGGACGGTCTGGCGATCATCCCGCCCACACGCGGGCGCGTGGAGTCGTACCTCGCGGTCACCGGCCACGACCCGTGGCGGATTCTCGGCACCGCGCGTCCGTCGGGCCGCGACGTCACCGTGTGGTCGCTCGCGGTCAACGCCGTCATGGCCGGCTGTCGGCCCGAGCAGTTCCCCGTGCTCCTCGCGCTCGCCGACGTGCTGCTCGACCCCCACTACGGAGCCCAGCACTCGGGCAACACCACCGGCTCCGATGCGCTGATCGTCCTCGACGGGCCAGTGGTCGACGACCTCGGTTTCAACCACGGCGCGGGTGCACTCCGCGACGGAGCCGGCGCGCCGAACACCGTCGTCGCTCGCTGGTTCCGGCTGGTGCTGCGCAACATCTTCGGGTTCACCAACGACGAGCACGACAAGGGCACGTTCGGTAACTCGAGCAGGGTCGTCCTCGCTGAGGACATGGGTGCCCTCGCCGACATCGGCTGGGCACCGCTCTCGGCCGATTTCGGTGTCATCCCCGGCGTCGACTCGGTCACGGTCGCCCGCATGAACGGTGGCCTCATCGTCGGCAGCGTCGTCGGTTCGACGCCCGAGCAGATCGTGCCCTATCTCGCCGATTCACTCGCCCGCGTGACCGGCTGGGAGCTGACACACGTCTACGGGCTCGGTCAGGGGCAGTACAGCCCACTCCTCATCCTCTCGCCCGTCCTCGCTCGCGTCTTCGCCCGCGCCGGGTGGTCGAAGGCCGATGTCCAGACTGCTCTCTTCGAGCACGCCCGCATCCCTGCGTGGCGGTTCGAGACGTTGATCGGCGAGTGGTCGAACCTGACGGCCGGTCGCCGCACTCTCGTCGACCTCGCGGCCGAAGGTGTGGTGCCGGCGGTGTTCGCCGAGTCGAACGACCCCAAGCGACTCGTCCCGATCGTGACGTCTCCCGAGAAGTTCCGCATCGCCGTCAGCGGCGACCCGAACCGGACCAACGCCTACGTCTTCAGCAACGACGGCACCCACGGCAACTGGACCAGCAAGCCCATCGACCGCTCGTACAGCACCGATCTCGTGTGCAGCATCGAGAACAAGGGCGCCTGTTCCTGACGAGCGCCCCCCACGATGTGGGTCGCAGCGTCAGCGGGAGGAGCGGTGGACGATGCTGCGCCCGACTGCGGTGAGCCCCGTCAACGCGACCACGGCGCCGATGGCTCGCCCGCCGATTCCGACGTCGAGCAGCGCCAGCCATCCGCCAGCCGTCACGGCGAGCGCCCCGATCACCGCGCCGGCAACTCGGCCCACTGCTCGCTCGGGGTTGCGCCAGGCCATCACGAGTGCGGCCACGCCCACGATGACGATGACCACGACGATGACGGCAGCGGCGAGAGCGAGCGACTCCATGACCAGAACCTAGACCCACCGACAACACCCTCGGGCGGAGAACACCATGAGGCTGACCGACGACGCCCGGGCCCCGCTGGCCGCGCACCATCGCGCTGCTCGCGACCCTGCATGTGCTCAGCGCGTCGACAATCTTGCCGATCTACTTGCCGACCGTCACTCGCAGTGCCGAGCTCGGCCGTCAGCACGGGTGTTGGTGTTCCGGCTCGTCGGCATCACCGGCCGGGTGGCCGAGTAGCCCGACCCTCGCCGATGCCCGCCACGAACGCTGCGATTTCGGACGGGTCGGTGGTACCGACCTCGGCCGCCGACGGGAATCCGCCGGAGAGCACGTCGGCACGGAAGGCCGAGAGCGCTCGCACACGTTCGTCGTGGACCTGCTGTTGCAGGGCCGCGACATCGCCGTAGGCGCGGGCGTGGCGAGGTACGCGGCCGCTCTCGCCGACGATGTCGGACTGGAAGAGGAACATCACGTCGGCGTGCGGTCCGGAGCCCAATGAGATCGTCGCCATTCCCGTGCGTGGGGTGATCTCCGCCAGCACGTCAGCGGCGATCAGTTCGCACTCCACTGCGAACGCCCCAGCCTCCTCGAGATCGCGGAACTGCTGCCAGAGATTCGACGCCTCCGCAGCAGAGCGTCCGACGACACGGACACCGCCGATCTCGCTCGACCTCTTCGGCACGAAACCGAGGTGCCCCATCACGGGGACACCCTCTGCGGCGAGGAGTCGCACGGCGTCGAGGCGGCGCGCCGTGATCACGGCATCGGCTCCCGCAGCAAGGGCGCGGAAGGCGGTGGCGAGGAGATCGTCGACGGTGATCTCACCACCGAAGTCGATGGCCGCGGTCACGAACAGACGGGACGAGCCACGACGGACCTCGGGCACCGAGGCCGCGAGACACACCACCATGTCGATACCGGCGGCCTCTGCAGCCGCAGCCTCCTCCGCAGTCCCAGCCGTCACCTGCGTGAACCGCCGTCCGCTGCCCTTGAGGGCTCGGATCGACGCCACGGTGACCGTGCGGTCGGCGTCGCGCCCGTTGAAGTCGAGGATCCTCGTCATGGCCGCGACCCTACCGAACCCGATCAGCCGGGTTCCGATGACGCTCCCCCGCTGAACGGCTCACCTCACGACCGTGGCTACTGTGCGCTCATGCGAACTGGTCATTGTCTGTGTGGTGCGGTCTCCTACGAGCTGAGCGGCGATCTCATCGCCACGGCCATCTGTCACTGCGAGCACTGCCAGCGTCAGAGCGGTGGAGCGTTCTCGGTGAACCTGATCGTCCACGAGTCGCAGCTCGCGCTGACCGGAGCCCTCTCGACCTACGAGGAGAGGGGCGAGAACAACGACGACGTGTACGTGCGTCGTCGGTTCTGCCCGACATGCGGTTCCTCGGTCGTCTCTGAGCTCGCCAAGACCCAGGGGGTCATCGCCGTCAAGGCCGGAACGCTCGACGACCGCTCGGGTGTGCAACCCAACGTCGAGGTGTGGTGCGTCGACCGTCAGCCGTGGGTGTCGCTCCCCGGCATGGCCGTCTCGCTCGACCGCGAATAGCGAGGACGGTTCGGTCGTGAGCGAGAAGCCGCACCGCATCTACACGACGAGCGTGGCGAGCGTGTACCCGCTCTATGTCGCCAAGGTCGAGCGCAAGGGGCGCACCAAGGGCGAGGTCGACGAGGTCATCCGCTGGCTCACCGGATTCGCGCAGCACGAGGTCAATGCCCATCTCGACGCGGGTACCGACTTCCAGACCTTCTTCGCCGTCGCGCCGATGAACCCTGCGCGCCGCCTGATCACCGGCACGGTGTGCGGCGTCCGCGTCGAGTCGATTGAGGAGCCGACGATGCAGGAGATCCGGTACCTCGACAAGCTCGTCGACGAACTCGCCAAGGGCCGACCGATGACGAAGGTGCTGCGCCAGGCCTGAGGTCAGGATCGCCGCCACCCGGCCCGCATCAGGGTCGTGGTGGGGCGCTCGCCACGAGTCGGGTGATCGTCTCGTGCAACTGCGGGATGAGCGGCTCGGTCTCGGGCTTCATGAGGACACTGCGCAGGATCCGCCCGCGGTCGGCGTCGACCTCGACGTGGTGGCCCCTCGACGCGAGCGCCGCACCGTCGACCGAGTAGGTCGCCACGAACACGGCCTCATCGGGCGGTAGGTCCATGCCTGCGTGCAGGACGTGTCCGCTGAGCCGGTCGATCTCGGAGAGTCGATCGGCCGTCGGGAACGCCGACACGATGTCGAGTTGCGGCCGCTGGTAGAGGGTGAGCGCCTCGGACTCCTCGATGAGGTCGGCCCACGCGAGCGCCGCACGGCGACCCGGCCGGAGCACCGCACCGAGTCCCTCGGGTGTGAGCGGCAGGGCCTGGAGCGTGAGCCACAGCGCCGCGGCCGAGGCCCCCGCCCGTGAGCACTCGATCGAGATCTCGCCGAGGTGCAACTCGTCGGACGTGAAGTACGTGTACGGCGAGTCGTGGAGGTAGAAGCGGGCCACCGTCGGGTCACGGAACAGTACGGCCCCACACCCGTAGGGCTGAAGCCCGTGCTTGTGGGGGTCGACGACCACCGAGTCGCACCCGGCGATGGCGGCGAAGGGTGCCGCAGCCACACCGTCGGCCGAGTCGTCGGCGATGAGCGTGAAGAACCCTCCGTACGCCGCATCGACATGGACGCGCACACCGTGCTCGCGGCACAGCGGGAGGATCCGGTCGATCGGGTCGATGACACCGAGACCCGTCGTACCGGCGGTGGCGACCACGGTGCCGATCTTCCCCGTCGCGAGGAGTGCCGCCAACGCATCGAGATCGAGGGTGCCGTCGGCCGTCGTCGCAACAGCGAACGATTCGACCCCGAGCAGGTGCGACATGCGGCCGTGCGTGTAGTGCGCATCGGCACTGTGAGCAATGCCCTTGCCGGGGTGCGACTCACGGGCGACGAAGAGCGCCTCGAGGTTGGCGATGGTCCCGCTGCTGGTGAGGTGTCCGAGGTGCTCGCCGAAGCCGAACATCGCGGCGAGCGAGGCGACGACCTCCTTCTCCATCCGCGCCGTCGCCGGTCCGCCGTCGAGCGCGTGGTTGTTCGGGTTGACGAGCATCGCTGCGACGTAGCCGACCACGGCGAGCGGATGCGGCGGCTTGAGCATCTGCCCGATGTAGCGGGGGTGGAAGAACGGATAGTTGTCGCGCAACCGAGCATGGAGCTCGGCCACCGAACGGGCGACCACGGCCTCGTCGACGAGCATCGACGCATGTGGCTCGAACGCTCCGTACTCCGCCATCCAGCGACCCATCGCCGCCACGGTCTCGGTCAACTGAGCTGCCAACGACCCATCCGCGTCGGTGACCGATGCCATCGACCCCGCTCCTGCTGCGTCGCCCATCTGCTCGCCCGCCATGTCGTTCCCCTCCGCCGGTCGAGCCGAGGCTACGCGGTCATCACCGGCGGCCGGGCTCCCCTACCATCGCCTTGTGACCACGACCCCCGATCCCGCCGTCGAACCTGTCCGCGCTCCCGTGCCGCCGTTCGACGAGGCGACCGCTCGTCAGAAGGTGCTCGCCGCCGAGGCCGCGTGGAACAGCCGCGACCCTGAGCGCGTGGCCGGCGCCTACACGCCCGACTCGGTGTGGAGGAACCGCGACGAGTTCATCCAGGGGCGCGCCGAGATCGTCGAGTTCCTCCGCCGCAAGTGGGAGCGCGAGCACGAGTACGTGCTCCGCAAGGACCTGTGGGCGTACCAAGGCAACCGCATCGCCGTGCGCTTCCAGTACGAGTGGCATGACGCGTCGGGCCAGTGGTTCCGCTCGTACGGCAACGAGAACTGGGAGTTCGACGAGCGCGGCTACATGCAGCGCCGCGAGGCAAGCATCAACGACGTTCGCATCGACGAGAGCGAGCGTCGCATCGTCGGCCCGCGCGCCGAGGGCGACACGAGCGGCATCCCGCTTCAGTGACTCACCTCTGCCACAGGCCGAGTGGTCACAGCCCGTCCGCTCACCACGCATGAGTACGTGGCGGGAGATCGGTGGTCGCCCGCCGCGCTCACTCCGCTCCGCGCGCCTCGACTCTCTAGCTCATCCGCAAGAGCTGTACCTCGAACAGCGCGTCGATGCTGGCCGCGCGATGGCGCTCTCCGGCAGGTCGGGTCGAGTGGAGGGCTACGCAGTGGTCTCCGACGATGCCATCGTCGAGTTCCACGTCGTCACCGACCCGCTGATCGACGACGCCTTCGGAACGCTCCTACTCGCGAGCGGCGCCACGCGGACGTTGGTCATGTCGTTCGACACGGCGACCCTCCGGGCAGCACAGACGCATACGACTGGCGAGCGCCCCATCGGCATCCTGTTCCGCTCGTTCGACCCGAGTCACCTGACACTCGGCGACGTCACCACTCGACTTGCCACCCCAGCAGACCGCCACAGGATCACCGAGATGCACGATGGCTTCTTCGACGACCTCTCCGAGATCGATCGCTACATCGACCACCGGTCATTGGAACTCTTCGAACGGGACGAGAACCTCGTCGGCTGCGGGATCACCACGTGTGTGGTCGCCGGACGTGACGCTGTGGACGTGGGGATGGTGGTTGCCGTCGGCGAGCGGGGCCGCGGCCTCGGTACGCGTATCGCAGCCCGGCTGGCTGAGCGGTGTCTCGACGCCGGTACCAGGCCGATCGCCGGATGCTCGGCGGACAACGGTGCATCACGTCGCGCGCTCGAGAAGGCCGGCTTTCGCTCCGACCACACGATCATCGAACTCCAACACTGATCCGACACCCAGACGTCATCGCCGTCGAGTCGAATGCAGAAGGCCCGGACCTTGTGGTCCGGGCCTTCCTTTGGTGGCGGGGACAGGATTTGAACCTGCGACCTTCGGGTTATGAGCCCGACGAGCTACCGAGCTGCTCTACCCCGCGTCGGTATACCTGACGGTACCGAGTCGGCCCGCCGTTCACAACGCCGACCACCGCGGACACCTCAGCGCTCTGCTGCACGCCCTTCGAGGAATCCCCTCCGCTCGACATTTCAATCTTGAAACATCTCGCGAGTGGTGCGACACTTCCCTCACGCAACAGCCAGGGGGTCGACTGCGATGAAGGTGCTGTGCCTCGGGGGAGGCCCTGCCGGTCTCTACTTCGCGATCTCGATGAAGGTGCGCGACCCCCGCCACGAGGTGGTCGTGCTCGAGCGCAACCGCTCCGACGACACCTTCGGCTGGGGTGTGGTGCTCAGCGACGATGCCCTCGGGCGCATGGAGCGCAACGACCCACAGAGCACGGCGGCAATCCGCGCCAACTTCGCCTACTGGGATGACATCGCCGTAGTCCACGACGGCACGCGCACCGTCTCGGGTGGCCACGGCTTCGCCGGCATCGGTCGGATGAAGATGCTCCTGCTCCTCCAAGAGCGGGCGCGCGAACTCGGTGTCGAGTTGCGCTTCCAGAACGAGTTCGCCAGCGCCGAGGAGTACCGCCACGAGTACGACCTCGTCGTCGCGTGCGACGGCATCAACTCCCTCGTGCGGCGCGAGTACGAGTCGACCTTCCGGCCCGACATCGACATCCGACTCTGCAAGTTCATCTGGCTCGGCACCCACCAGAAGTTCGACGACGCGTTCACCTTCATCTTCGAGAAGAGCGAGCACGGATGGATGTGGGCACACGCCTACCAGTTCGACGCGAACACGGCCACGATGATCGTCGAGTGCACGCAGCAGACGTGGGACGCCTGGGGCTTCGAGCAGATGTCGAAGGAGGAGACCATCGCCACATGCGAGAAGGTCTTCGCCGATCACCTCGACGGGCACGCACTCATCTCCAACGCCAACCATCTCCGTGGATCGGCAGTGTGGATGAACTTCCCGCGCGTCGTCTGCGAACGGTGGCACCACGAGAACGTCGTGCTGATGGGCGATGCCGCGGCAACAGGTCACTTCTCGATCGGTAGCGGGAGTCGGCTCGCGTTCGACAGCGCCATCGCCCTCGCCGAGTACCTGCACAGCGAACCGACGATGCAGGAGGCGTTCGAGCGCTACCAGGAAGAACGCCGCACCGAAGTCCTCCGGCTGCAGTCGGCCGCACGCAACAGCCTCGAGTGGTTCGAGCAGTGCGAGCGTTACCTCGACCTCGATCCGGTGCAGTTCACCTACTCGTTGCTCACTCGCTCGCAACGGATCTCGCACGAGAACCTTCGCCTCCGCGATCCGGAGTGGGTCCGCAGCGCCGAGGACTGGTTCCAAGAGCAGGCCGGTGGACGGCCCGGCCATGCACCGATGTTCGCTCCGTTCCGCCTCCGCGGGATGGAGCTCGCGAACCGCATCGTCGTGTCCCCGATGGCGCAATACCGGGCGGTCGACGGCTGTCCCACCGACTGGCACCTCGTGCACTACGGAGAGCGGGCCAAGGGCGGAGCAGGCCTCGTGACCGTCGAGATGACCTGCGTCTCGCCCGAGGGACGGATCACCCCGGGCTGCACCGGTCTCTACGCACCCGAACACGAGGTCGCGTGGCGACGGATCACCGACTTCGTCCACGCCGAGAGCGCAGCGAAGATCAGTTGCCAGATCGGCCACGCCGGACGTAAGGGCAGCACCCAGGTCGGCTGGGAGGAGGCCGATGCGCCGCTCCCCGAGGGCAACTGGCCCCTGCTCTCGGCGTCCGCCATCGCGTGGTCGCCCGCCAACGCCACCCCGTCGGCGATGACTCGTCGCGACATGGACACCGTGACGGCGCAGTTCGTGTCGGCCACCCAGATGGCCGACCGTGCCGGCTTCGACATGGTCGAACTGCACGCCGCACACGGCTATCTCCTCTCGTCGTTCATCTCGCCGGTCTCGAACGTGCGCGACGACGAGTACGGCGGTTCGCTCGAGAACCGGATGCGCTACCCGCTCGAGGTGCTCACCGCGATGCGGGCCATGTGGCCTGCCGACAAGCCGATGTCGGTCCGTATCAGCGCCACCGACTGGGTCGGCGAGCACGGCGTGACCCCCGACGAGGCGGTCGCCATCGCTCGCATGTTCCGCGACGCAGGAGCCGACATCATCGACGTCTCGGCCGGCCAGACATCGGTCGATGCCGCGCCCGTGTACGGCCGGATGTTCCAGACACCGTTCGCGGACCGGATCCGCAACGAGGCCGGCATCGCCACGATGGCCGTCGGCAACATCTACGAGCATGACCACGTCAACGGAATCCTCCTCGCCGGTCGCGCCGACCTCGTGTGCCTCGCCCGTCCGCACCTCGCTGACCCGTACTGGACCCTCCATGCCGCCACCGCCCTCGGCGACACCGGCGTCACGTGGCCTCTGCCCTACCTGCCGGGGCGCGATCAGGCCTACCGCCTCTCGCAGCGAGCCCAGGAGACGATCCGCGCATGACCCTCGCCGGCCGACGCGTTCTCGTCACCGGAGGTGGCACGGGACTCGGCGCCTCGATGGCCCGCGGCTTCCACGCGGCCGGAGCCGAGGTCGTGGTGTGCGGTCGTCGTCGCGAGCCGCTCGACGCTGTCACCGCCTCGTTTCCCGGAGCCCGATCCGTGATCGCCGACATCACCGACGGGGCCGACGTGGCCGAGTTGTACCGCCTCGCCGGACCGATCGACATCGTCATCGCCAATGCGGGCGCAGCTCGTAGCGCACCTCTCCACCGCACCGACCTCATGCTGTGGCACGAGATGATCGGGGCGAACCTCACGGGTGCCTTCCTCACGCTGCGCGACGGTTACGCCCAGATGCGCGGCAAGGGTTGGGGTCGCCTGATCACTGTCGCCTCGACGGCCGGTCTGCGCGGTTACCCCTACGTCACCGCGTACACGGCCGCAAAGCACGGTGCCGTCGGACTCACCCGGGCAATCGCTGCCGAGGTCGAGGGCTCAGGAATCACGGCCAACGCACTGTGTCCCGGATACCTCGACACCGAGATGACCGACCGGACGCTCGACAACATCGTCGCCACCACCAGACGCACACGCGACGAGGCCGTTGCGACACTCGCGGCCGACAATCCGCAGGGTCGTCTCATCCACCCCGACGAGGTCACCGCTGTCGCGCTCCGTCTCTGCCTCCCCGAGTACGACGGCATCAACGGTGCGGCCCTCGAGATCGACGGGAGCGTGCCGTGAGCGAGTCGCTCTCCAAGCGCAGGCTTCGACTCTGGATCCGGCTGTTGCTCGTCACCCGACTCGCGGAACGGGAACTCAGCGAGTTCGTGCGGACCGAACACGACACCACGCTTCCCCGCTTCGACGTGATGGCTGCGTTGCACCGCGCCGACGGCCCACTGACGATGGGCGAACTGTCGCGCCAACTGCTGGTCTCGAACGGGAACACCACCACCGTGGTCACACGGCTCGAGGCCGATGGCTTCGTCGAGCGCACATCGCCCGCCAACGACCGGCGAGTCGTCCGGGTCTCGCTCACCCCCGCCGGGCGGCGCCACTTCACGACCCTCGCCGCCGACCACGAACGGCGCGTCGACGAACTCTTCTCCGGCGCCGACGACGACGACCTGAGGCAACTCGACGAGCTTCTCCAACGACTCACGACCCGAAAGGCACTCCGATGACCTCCATGGCTTCGCTCTCCCCGCAGCACTTCCTCTGGAGCGTCGACGACAGGGTGGCGACCGTCCGGCTCGATCGCCCCGAGCGCAAGAACCCGCTCACGTTCGAGAGCTACGCCGAGCTCCGCGACACGTTCCGCGCCCTCGCCTACGCCGACGACGTCGATGTCGTCGTGATCGCTCCGAACGGTGGCAACTTCTGCTCGGGTGGCGACGTGCACGAGATCATCGGACCACTGGTCCAGATGGACATGAAGCGTCTCCTCCAGTTCACCCGGATGACGGGCGACCTCGTGAAGGCGATCATCGGATGCGGCAAGCCGGTGATCGCCGCCGTCGACGGGGTGTGCGTCGGCGCAGGTGCCATCATCGCCATGGCCGCCGACCTCCGGATCGCCACCCCCGCCGCGAGCACGGCGTTCCTGTTCACACGCGTGGGCCTCGCCGGATGCGACATGGGTGCGTGCGCCATCCTGCCGCGAATCATCGGCCAAGGACGCGCCGCCGAGCTCCTCTACACCGGGCGCTCGATGACCGCCGAGGAGGGTGAGCGGTGGGGGTTCTTCAACTCCCTCCACGCGGCCGACGAACTCGAGGCAGCGGCGGGCACTCTCGCCCGTCGCCTGGCGTCGGGCCCCACCTTCGCCCACGGCATCACCAAGACCCAGCTCAACCAGGAATGGAACATGGGGATCGAGCAGGCGATCGAGGCCGAGGCACAGGCCCAAGCGATCTGCATGCAGACCGCCGACTTCGAGATCGCCTACCGCGCCTTCGTCGCCAAGGAGCGGCCCGTGTTCACGGGCGAGTGAGGAGAACGAGATGAACGAGTCACCGCACCACTTCCTCCACCCAGCCGGTTGGAAAGCCGCCCGCGGGTACGCCAACGGTGTCGCCGCCACTGGCACCACGGTGTTCGTCGGCGGAATGATCGGCTGGAACGCACAGCAGGAGTTCGAGACCGACGACTTCGTCGGCCAGGCACACCAAGCGCTCCAGAACATCGTCGACGTCCTCGCCGAGGCGGGCGCAGGACCCGAGCACCTCGTCCGGCTGACGTGGTTCGTCGTGTCACGCGATGAGTACCTCGCCAACCTCGCCGGTCTCGGCGCCGCCTACCGCGACACCCTCGGCCGTCACTTCCCTGCGATGACACTCGTGCAGGTCGTCGCTCTCGTCGAGGAGCGGGCCCGACTCGAGATCGAGGCGACCGCCGTGATCCCCTCCCACGCCGAAGGAGCAGCGTCGTGACCGTCACCCTCGGACCCAGCGCGCACGTCGACACGTTCTCGCGCGACAACCTGCCGCCGTTCGACCAATGGCCCGACCTGCTGCTCGACGGCTACGAGTACCCCGAGATCCTCAACTGCGCCGTCGAACTCACCGACCGGATGGTCGAGCGTGGCTTCGGCGACCACACGGCCCTCATCGGCAACGGGCGGCTGCGCACCTACAAGGAGCTCTCCGACTGGACCAACCGGCTCGCCCACGCACTCGTCGACGACTACGGCGTCCGGCCTGGGAACCGGGTGCTGATCCGCTCGGCGAACAACCCGGCGATGGTCGCCTGCTGGCTGGCGGCGACCAAGGCCGGCGCGGTGGTCGTCAACACGATGCCGATGCTGCGCGCTGGTGAACTCGCCAAGATCGTCGACAAGGCCGAGATCAGCCTGGCGCTGTGCGACACGCGTCTGATGGACGAGCTCGTCGCCTGCGCGAAGGAGAGTCGCTTCCTCACCAAGGTCGTCGGCTTCGACGGAACGGCCAACCACGACGCCGAACTCGACCGCATCGCCCTCCACAAGTCGGTGCGCTACAAGGCAGTGGCCACGGGGCGAGACGACGTGGCTCTGCTCGGATTCACATCCGGCACTACCGGTGAACCGAAGGCCACCATGCACTTCCACCGCGACGTGCTCACGATCGCCGACGGCTACGCGCACGATGTCCTCGGCGTCACACCCGACGACGTCTTCATCGGCTCGCCGCCACTCGCGTTCACCTTCGGTCTCGGCGGCTTGGCCGTCTTCCCGTTGCGGTTCGGTGCTGCAGCCACGCTGCTGGAGAACGCGACGCCACCCAACCTCATCGAACACATCCGGACATACCGCGCCACGGTCGTGTTCACCGCACCGACGGCTTACCGCGCCATGCTCACTGCGATGGCCGACGGCACGGCCGACCTCAGCAGCCTTCGGGTCGCGGTCTCCGCCGGCGAGACCCTCCCCGGGCCGGTGCACGAGGCATGGACGACGCAGACAGGCATTCCGATCCTCGACGGCATCGGCGCCACCGAACTGCTGCACATCTTCATCACCAACCGGTTCGACGATTCGCGCCCGTCGAGCACTGGCACGCCGGTGCGGGGATACGAGGCACGGATCGTCGACGACGAGATGAACGAACTCCCGCGCGGGGAGGTCGGGCGACTCGCCGTGCGCGGTCCGACAGGATGTCGCTACCTCGCCGACAGGCGCCAGCGCAACTACGTCCGCGACGGCTGGAACCTCACGGGCGATTCGTTCGTCCAGGATGCCGAGGGCTACTTCCATTTCGCGGCACGCAGCGACGACATGATCATCTCGTCGGGCTACAACATCGCCGGCCCCGAGGTCGAGGCCGCGCTCCTCGCCCACCCCGACGTCAAGGAGTGCGCCGTCGTCGGGGTTGCCGATGAAGCTCGCGGTCAGATCGTCCAGGCACACGTGGTCGTGGCCGACGGTGTCGCTCGCGACGACGACACCATCGCCCGACTCCAAGAGCACGTGAAGTCCACGATCGCTCCGTTCAAGTACCCACGCTCGGTCGTGTTCATCGACGAACTCCCCAAGACCGCCACGGGCAAAGTGCAGAGGTTCCGTCTCCGCGAGCAGTGACCTTGGTGGTCACCCGAGTACGCGACGACGCCCGCAGACTCGAGGCCTGCGGGCGTCATCGATGATCGATCAGTGGCGAGACGGGCTCACCACATCGGAGTCGTCAGACTCGGCGGGTCGAGCGACGGCTGGCGGTGACGAGGCCCCCACCCAGGAGCAGCGCCATGACGCCGACCCACAACGTGGTCGTGCTCGACGAGCCGGTGGCCGGGATCTCGCCGGGGTTGTTGGCGTTCGCCTGCTCCTCGACACACGAGGTGTCCGAGCTCAGGCAGATCGAGTCGGCCGGGCCCCACATCTCGAAGGTGCCCGAGGCTGCGCCGGGGGCGAAGTCACGGGGAGAGCCGCTCAGCCAGTCGGCCAGCGAGATCGGTTCGTACGTGGTGTAGAGCAGGGTGTACGTCCCGGGCTCGAGGCGAGCGGTGAAGTACGGCCGGTGTCCTTCCATGAACACCCCGTCACCAGTCAGTTCGGCAAGACCGACGTTCAACGAGTCATAGCTGAATCGGTCGTCGAGGTCGTCGCTACAACCCACCACGCCGTCGTCGGGGTTCGCCGGGTCGAAGGAACTGTAGAGCGCCATGAACGGGTCTTCGATCGGGTGGTAGGTGTCACCCTCGTATGAGCCGATCGGATCGGTGGTCGTGTTGCGGAAGGTGTACTTGCCCGCCACCGAGATGGTGATCTCGATGATGCCGTACACGTGCTCGGAACCGTTGTACACACCAAGGAGGCACTTCTGGCTCCCGGCGAGCGCATGGTCTCGGCCGCCAGTGTCGGCACCGGCGTCGAACACGAGGGGTTCAGCGTCGATCGTGGCATCCGCGGTCAGCAGCTTCTGACCCGACGGTGTGTGCTCGGGGAACACGATGTCGGTGTACACGCCGAAGCCCGTCACCGTTCCGGAGTCCGCGAACCCCGCGTAGCCGCCGGCAGGGATCGACACCGTGTCGGGATTGTTGATGGCCACCGGACCGGTGGTGTTGCCATCGATGTCGTAGACGGTGACGGCGGTGCAGTTGGTGACGGTGACGACGAGGTTGCTGTCACTGTCGGTCCAGACGGAGTCGTACACGCCATCGTCGGCGACGCAGTCGCCGACGAGTCGTGGAGTCGGCCGCCGAGACGGTGGCTGCCGAGAGCCCGGCGAAGGTCGCCGTGCCGAGCACGGCCACCGACACGAGGCTGCGGAGTGACTTGTTCATGAGTGTCCTTTCGGTCACCGCCGAGACTACGACCCGTGTGGTCGCGGCCGGAGGATGGCCCAGGCCTCGGCCCAGGTCACCGACCAACTCTGTCGACACCGATTCAGAACGTCGGGAACTTTCACACCGCCAGCGACGACCTGAGATCCAGCGGCGTCGATCCTGACCGGTCTAGGCGCCTCGGCACACGGCCGGCTGGCACGTCCCGCCTTCTCACGGACACAACGGAGGAGGTTGCCCGCCGGCCGTGGCGCGTCCCAGCACACGTGAGCGCCGCGGCGGCTCACCTGGATTCGAGTTCGTAGAGCACCACGCTGTCGGGCTTCACCCACAGTCCTGCACCGGCCTGGCGGAAGTGGCGCTCGAGGCGGGTCCGGTACCAGCGGCCCGATCGACCGACCACCGCCATGTCGGTTCGTTCGGTGTCGACCACTTCGCGGAGATCGCGGGTGGTCGGTGCCTCGAGGTACAGCACGTGTCGAGTCGCCCTCGCGAGATTGTCGATCGCTCGATCGGCAGCGTCGTCGTCGAGGTAGTGGAGCACGCCGTGACACACCACGAGGTCGGACGGCCAACGGGGTGACCAGGTCGAGATGTCGCGGCGCTGGTGTCCCCATGTCCGGCACGCGTGCTCGCTGATGTCGACGGACACGACCTTCACGGTCGGGTACTCACGCCGGTACCAATCGCGCCACAGGCCGACTCCGGCTCCCACGTCGAGCACCGACCGCGGTTCGACACCCCACCACGCGCACAGACCGTGCACCGCCGTGGCGAGATGCGCGATCTGTTGGGCGTCGTGCACCGCATCGGAGCCCCCGTAGAAGCGTCCGTAGTAACGGTGGTCGAAGTGGCTCACCCCACCAGTGTGGCCTGCAGGGGCGGAGCCGGAGTGCCGTCGAACGCACGCCGCCAGTGGCGCGAACGCGACCGCAGTGCCGTCCAGCCCACGAGTACGAGCACCGATGACGTCAAGAAGGCGGTCCTCAGGCTCGTCAGGTCTCCGAGTCCGCCGACGAACATCAGGCCGATGCCGTAGGAGATGCCCATCGATGCCTGCATCAGTGACATCACCCGCCCACGACTCGACGGCGGTGCGTCGCGCTGGATGACGGACGACGAGGTGATGAAGATCGCCGACGAGATCGAACCGAGGAAGAACGCCGCCACCGGGAGGAGCGTGGCATTCGGGACGAGCGCGTAGCCGACGTTGGCGGTCGCCAGCAGCACGATCAGCGCCGCCACGACGCTCGAGCGACGCCTGCGTTGCACGACCATCGTGACGGTGATCCCTCCGATGATCGCGCCCACACCCTGGGCGGCAGCGACGGTTCCGGCCATGCCCGTCCCGCCCTCGAACTCGCTGCGCACGTAGATCGGGATGAGCCCCATGTACGGCACGACCGTCAGGTTGAACAGGATCAGCAGCACGACACCGTGCCAGCACGCCGGGGTCCGCCGCATCGCATCCCAGCCGCCACGCAGCCGCTCGCGCATCGAGCCGCCACGGTCGTGTCCGACGTAACGCCCCCTGACGAGGATCACTGCGCACGCCATCACGAGGAAGGTGGCCGCGTTGAAGGCGACGGTCCACGCCGGGCCGACGGCGAGCGCCATCACAGAGCCGAGGAGGGGACCGATGATCCGGCCGCTGTTCCACGAGTAGGCACCGAGCGACACCACGGCCATCAACTCCTCGGGCGGAACGAGGTCGGGCTGCATCGCGGCGTAACTCGGCGCCCCGGTCGAGCCGGCCGCACCGCCGACGAGGATCAGCGCAGTCAGCACCCCGGGCGACCGCACACCTGCGCCGAGCACGACAGCCAGCGCGCCCGTGGCGCATGCTTGGGCGAACAGGGCCGCAGCGAACACCTTGCGGCGGTCGTACCGGTCGGCCAACAGGCCACCCACCGGCGACGCGATGCCCTGCGGCATGAACGTGGCGAGCGCCACGAGACCGGTCTTGACGGCCGAGCCGGTGTCGGCCGCCACCAGGCTGCCCACCACGATCAGCTGCACCCACGTGCCGATGTCGGAGATCACCGCCGCCACCCACAGCAGGCGCACCGCACGGTGGCGCAGGGGGACGAAGGGATGGTTGCTCACGCAAATGTCAGGCTAGCGAGCGCTCCACGATCGCCCTCAGGTGCGGCCACGCCGCAGCGAACCCGGGGTGGAGCGGGAACCCGCTCACCGCATCGGGGGCGAGCCACGCCACGTCGTCTGTCTCGAAGTTCACCGACTCGCCGAAGGGGTGTGGCACTTCGACGACGAGCGTCGTGTACGACCAGTCGTGAGCCGGGGCGAACTCGTACTCGCCGAGGACGACATGCCCGTCGGGGATCTCGCCCACCTCCTCGCCGGCCTCGCGCAGTGCTGCCTCGTAGGGCGTCTCGCCTTCGTCGATCGCACCACCGGCGCAGCTCCACGTCCCGCCCTCGTGGGCGAACGCCGACCGCTTCTGGAGCATCACGAGCGGGATGCCGTCGCGGTCACGCCAGACGAACACCACACCGGCCGCACCGAAGAGCCCCCACCGCACATGGCCGTCGGAACACCGCAGGAACCCGTCGCCCGACCGCTGCCATGTCACGGTCCGAAACTACCGGCCGTACCACTGCGGCACGGTACGGTGGAGGTGTCATGGGTCTGTTCAGCAAGAAGCCGTCCGTTCCTCCCGTCGACCCCGCCGAGGTCGAGGCGCTGCGTCTCGAACTGGCCGTGCTCAAGGCTCGTCTCGACAGCCAGGGCGAGCAGACGGCACAGGTCGCCGCCATCGCCGAACGGGTGACCGCGACCGACAGCGCCACCCGCGGACTGCACGACCGGATCACGGCGCTCGACTCGCGCCTGACGTCGGTGAGCACCGAACTCACGAACCAACTCACCGAGCTGGGACGCGACATCGACGCCCTCGCTGCGCTGGCTCCGTCGGGTCCGGTTGTCGCCGACCCGGTGTCCGAGCAGCGCATCGACGAGATCCGAGACGGTCAGGTCCGACTCGCGGCCGAGCAGGCCCGCTACGAGATCGCCTTCCGGCAGGATCTCGCCACCCTCGCCGAGCAGATCCGCTCGGCGCGTCGCTGACCGCGCGTCACCACGACCCGGAACGACTCCTGACCGGAGTGGTCAGGGCGCCGATGCCAGTTCGAAAGCCCGCCGCACGAGAGCCCGGGCCGCGCTGACCTTCTCGCCGTAGGTCGCCCAGTCGCCGTCGGCGAGTGCTGCGTCGGCGTCGACGAAGAGCTGGTCGGCCTGCGCGAGCAGATCGGCGACCGTCGCGTCGGGGCCGGGGTCGACCGGGTCGACGGGGTCTGTGGGATCGACAGGGTCGGTGGGATCGGTCGGATCGGTCGGGTCGGTGACCCCGCCCGACACGTCGCCGAGGTCGACGGCGAAGCCGGGGAAGAGGTCGGCGAGGGCATCGCCGAGGCTGTTGCCGAGGCCGATCTTGCCGTCGTAGTAGGCAACCACCCGACGGAGCAGCGGCTGTCCGGCCGATTCGCTCTCGACGTAGATCGGGCGGACCCAGAGCACTCCGCCCGCCACGGGGATCATGTTCAGGTCGCCGAACTCGACGGCCGAGCCCTTCTGGCCGAGGAGCGTGACGGCCTCGCTCACCGCCGTGTCGCTGGCGATCGCCGCGCCGACAGAGTTGGGTCCGTCGGGCAGGGCGTCGAGGGGTAACTGGTACGCCACGAGCTGCCCGTAGTTGTCGGGGTCGCTGCTCGCGGTCATGTAGGCCACGAGCTCCTTGCGCTGGTCGGTGGTGCTGAACGGCTGGAACGGACGGAAGAGGCGGAAGGTCGCCTCGGCGTCACCAGCTGCGTGGAACATCGTGTAGTACGGCACGAAACGTGCCGCGCTGCTCTCGCCCGCGAAGTCGTTGGGGGCGGCGGCGGTTGCTGTCCCGTCGAGCGAGTCGGTGGCGAGCACCTCGGCCGACGAGTCGGGCGGGGCGAGGGCGACGCTCCACGCCCCGCGACGGTCGAAGAAGTCGTTCGCGTCGAGCCGGTACTTCGAGTACGCGGCCGTTTGGATCCGGAACAGTTCCTCGGGGTAGCGGAGGTGATCGGCCAGACCGTCGGGCATCGCATCGGCAGGGGTGAACAGGTCGGGGAAGGCCGAGCGCCACACCTCGAGGACGGGGTCGGCATCGTCGATGGTGTAGAGGCTCACGGTGCCGTCGTAGGCGTCGACCGTCGCCTTGACGCTGTTGCGCACGTAGTTGAACTCGTGGTCGAGCCCGCTGCCCGCGGTCAACTGCGACCGATCGGCGAACTCGCCATAGGGGTACCGGTCGCTGGTCGTGTAGGCATCGACCACCCAAAGGATGCGTCCTTGAACCACGACGGGGTACGGATCAGCGTCGAGCGACAGGAAGGGCGCGACGGCTGCGATACGCTCGGTGACGTCGCGCACCGACACGTAACGGGTTTCGTCGGTGATCGCGCTCGACCCGAACAGGTTCCAGTCGAACTCGTCGAGCGCCACGGCCACCTTGCGGAAGAACGAGTCGAGGGCGACGCCGGCGTCGCCCTCGTAGGGCTGGGCGGTGGTCGACTCGTCACACGACTGCTCGGCCACGGTGGTGCGGAGCAACGAGTACCCCGACAGGGTCGGGCTGAAGTAGAGCTGCGGTCGGTCGGCCACGGCGATCTGCGCCGAGTACGCCGGCTTGCCGTCGGAACGGATCTGCGCAGCCGGTGCCACGGCAAGACCACACCCGTGCGTGTTGATGATGTGCGTGCCCTGCCACGACTTGTTGCCGACCTGGCTGAGGTCGAGCTCACGCGCTCCGACGATGACGTGCTGCTCGCGACCATCGACGACGTACCGGTCGGGGTCGAGGTCGGCGATCGTCATTCCGGGCTGGCCCTCGTCGGTGCGGAACCGCGACTCCATCTTCGAGTCGGGCTTGATCAACCGGACGTCGAGCAGCGCCCCAGACGAGTCGGCGACCTCGGTGGTCGAGAGCGACCCGAAGGCGACCTCGGCGACCTCGACCTTGTCGATGCCGAGTGCATGTCGCGTCGCCTCGATGTTGTGGGCGATGAACTCGGCTTCCTTGTCCTTCTTGTTCGGGGTCACCACGAGCGACTGCATCAGCGCCGGGAAGATCACACCCGCACCGAGAGCCACGACCGCCCACAGGGCTGAGGCCACCACGGCCGGACGCCACGTGTTGGTCCAGAGAGCGCTGATGTACAGGCCGGCCGTCGCCACGGCGATGAGGACCAGCAGCAGCATCGCCGGCAACTCGGCGTTGACCACCGTGTAGTTCGGGCCGGTGAACGACCCACGGCTCGTGTTGGTGAGTTCGTAGCGCGTGACCCAGTAGTCGCCCGCCTTGAGCAGGGCGAGCACGGCGAGGAGAACGGCGACGTGCGCCTTGGTCGCTGCCCGCACCTTGGGCCGCGGCGGCTGGATGACGATGCCGCCGAGCAGCACGTGGGAGAGCACCACGAAGATAGTGATCACCGCCATCGCCGCGAACAGCCAGTCGAGCACGAACGAAACGAAGGGCAACCGGAACATGTAGAAGCCGACGTCGTTGCCGAACTGCGCATCGGCGATCCCGAACGAGGCGCTGTTGCGGAACATCAGCCACTGCTGCCACTGCCCCACGGCGGGCGCGGCGAACATCAGGCCGAGCACCCCGGCGAGACCGAAACGCAGCAGCCGGAGCCGCGCGCCGAAGAACTCGTGGAAGCGCTCGACGGCAGGGTGCACGTTGGCGGCGAACGATGCCGGCTTGAGTCGATCGGCGATGGCCAGGTTGATGATCGCGATCACGACGAAGACCACGAGGAACAGCCCGAACATCTGGGCCTTGGCGCTGAGGACACCCCAGAAGACGTCGCCGCGACCCACCGACTCGTGCCAGAGATAGTCGACGTAGAACGAGCTGAGGAAGCGCCCGAACACGAGGATGCCGACCACCACGAGGGCGATCACGATGACTGCCAACCTCCCGCGATCGCGGGCCTTGCGGGGTCGGGAAGGGCGGGTCAGGTCGTCGGGGTTCCGCACGCGGCGAAGGCTAGCGGGGGGCCTGCTGCAGCATGCATCGGCACCCGGCGTGGGCCGGGGCGCACACGTGGTCGGTCGGGAACGGCTGACCGGCCGCCACCGCGCCGGACAACGAGTTGTCCTCGGCGTCGGCGCACGCCGGGCCCGCCGGATCGACCGCCCAGCACAACGGGGTGCCCGGCTTCACCGAGGCGAGGGCACCGCGGCCGAACGCCATCCGGATGACATCGTCGAGGTGCTCGTCGATGCGCTGGTTCTTCCACTCGCGGTAGATCGCCCGGACCGAGTCGGCGAGATCGGTGGCATCGCCGTCAGAGTCGGAGATCGCCGACTCGAGCCGGTCGCGCAGCGGACGGACGACGGAATCGACCAACCACGCACGGGCCGGGTCGAGGACTCCGGCCTTGCCGACCAGGGTCAGGCGTTCCTTCTCGGTCGTCGAACGGACACTCACCGCGCCAGCGGCGGCCGCCGCAGCGAGTTCGGTCTCGATCGACGAGGTCCAGCGCTCGAGGTGTTCGGCCTCGGGCAGCAGGACACCGGCCGAGGTGACCTTCTTCTTCGCGCTCTTGGCGGCGTGGAGGATGTCGTTCTGCTCGTCGGCGAGCACGCGCTTGAGTTTGCGCGCCGCGGCGACGATCAGCGGAGTGAGCGCCTCGTCACGCCGGACGAAAGGGCTATCGGCCCCATCGATGTCGGCGTCGGCAACCGCCTCGACGGCGCTCTCGACCACGGGCACCTCGGCCACGGGGGCGGGAGCGACCGGGGCCGACTCCGGTTCGATCGGCGCAACGACGGGCGCGTCGGTCGCTGCGACGGTCTCGGTCGCCGGCGCCGGGGCGTCGCCTGCGACCTTGTGGGCCACGGTCTCGGCACGGGCCGCGCGCAGTCGGGCGAACAGGCTGTCGACGGTCGCACCGAGTTCGCCGGCCGACTCGGCGTCGCTCGCCGCCTCGGCCTCGTGCGACTCGGCCTGCGGCTCGGCATGGTGCTGGCCACCGAAGAGCGCCACGACCGGCGCGATCCGCTCGGACTCGTCGTCGCCCTCGACCACGGCCGACTCGGACTCGATCTCCGGGTCCGCCGTCTCGGCGACCGCGGCATCGTCGGTCACCTCGGCGACCGCAACCTCGGGCTCCGCGACCTCGACGGCCGAGTCGTCGGTCTCGACAACGTCAACCGCCGCCTCGGCCTCGGTGGCCTCGTCGTCGAGGGGGATGTCGAGGAGTTCGACATCGTCGGCCGCCTCGGGATGGACCTCTGCCTGCTCGGCCTCGACCTCGTCGGCAGCGGCGGGTTCGACCGTCGTCGCGCCGTCGACACGCACCGAGGAGACCGGCATCTCATCGGCCGGCACCATCAGCGGCACCGGGCCGGTGGTAGGGGCGAGGTTCACGAACTCGTCGTGGTCGGGCATCGGGGCCATGCCGGCGATGACGTCCTCGGCGGCGATGCGGGCCCGGTCGAAGGCCTGAACCAAACGGTCGCGACCGTGGACCAGCTGCTCGATCTGCTGCCGGGCGAGTTCGCGGCGACGGGCGAGGTCGGCCAAGACCCGCTCGCGATACGCGCGGGCCTCGTTGACCATCTCGCGACCCTGCTGCTTGGCCATCTGCAGTTCGGCCTCGGCATCGGCCGTG